>Ga0256842_1000381_pt1 | contig 39022 bp, 34 predicted proteins | sample 4559240metaG_FD_185973 | JGI IMG/M metagenome (GOLD analysis project Ga0256842, IMG submission 185973) | Hydrothermal vent microbial communities from Guaymas Basin, Mexico - 4559-240 | ecosystem: Environmental > Aquatic > Marine > Hydrothermal vents | place: Mexico: Guaymas Basin | collected...
TCTGAAGTATTAAATAAATTTCAAGAAAAGTTTTTAAACTATTGGGATGAACATAGTGATTCAGCATTATTTGTTGATGGATATTTGGATAATATTTTTTTAAGAAGTTATAAGCAAAAATTTATAAAAAATATACTTCGAGAGAGTGTTGGTTTTGCTGGGGCAAAGATGGCTAGGCGAGTTTATGGTGTAGCTGGAGTAGCTGAAATCCGTGGTATAGAAGATAAAACTCTAAGAGCTGAAGCTGAGGTATTAGCGCTAAAAATATCAAGAAAATTTGTGATGAATTATGAAGATATAAATAATGTAGAAGAGATTATGGAGATAGTAAAAAATGTTAGGTAAATATAGAGCATTATGGCTTAATGATAATGAGTTTTTAGAAGTAATAGATCAGACAAAACTTCCATTTGAGTACACAACAAAAGTTTTAAAAACTACGGATGAAGTAGTGACGGCTATAAAAGATATGACCGTTCGTGGTGCTGGAGTTATTGGAAGTGTTGCAGCATTTGGAATCTATACAGCTTGTTTAGATGCTGAAATCACTTATGAAGCTCTACATGTAGAGGCTAAAAAGATTAGAGAATCTCGCCCAACAGCAGTAAACTTAATGTGGGCAGTTGATAAGATGATGGAGTTGTTAAAAGACTCAAAAGAGTTGGTTAATGATGCAAAAAAATATGCAATAGAGTTAAATGATGCAGAGGCGATGGAGAGTCAAAAAATAGCCTCTTATGGTGCAGATATTATAGAAAATATATTAAAAGAAAAAAATAAAACTAAGATAAATATACTAACACATTGTAATGCTGGTTGGCTTGCTGTTATAGATGAAGGGACAGCTCTAGCCCCTATATATGAAGCTCAGAAACGTGGGATAGATGTTCATGTATGGGTTGATGAAACACGTCCAAGAAATCAAGGAGCATCACTAACCGCATGGGAGCTAACACAAAGTGGTGTTAGTCATACTATTATCGCTGACAATACTGGTGGTCATCTTATGCAAGCAGGTGAGGTTGATATGGTTATAGTTGGAGCAGATAGGGTTTCAGCGAATGGTGATGTTGCAAATAAAATAGGTACATACTTAAAAGCACTTGCAGCAAATGATAATGATGTTCCTTTTTATGTAGCTATCCCTGCTTCAACTTTTGACTTTGATATCCGTGATGGAGTTAAAGAGATTCCTATCGAGCTTAGAAGTGAAGATGAAGTTAAGTATATGCGTGGTGTTGATAGTGATGGTGTTGTTCGAGAAGTACTGATTACTCCAAAAGACAGCCCAGCTATAAACTATGGTTTTGATGTAACCCCTGCAAGACTAGTAACTGGACTCATAACCAATAAAGGAGTTTGCGAGGCAGACTTTGATAGAATAAAAGAAAAATTTAACAAGAAGTAGTAATATGAAAAGTTTATGGAACGATACAGAGGCAAACAATTATAAAACAGATTTAGATTTAAGAGTATATACATCAAGATTGCTCGGTCGTGATAGTTCTTTAGTTTTACACGGTGGGGGAAATACTTCTGTAAAATCAACAGCTACAAACCTTTTTGGCGAAACAGAAGATATACTTTATGTAAAGGGTAGTGGTTGGGACTTAGCTACCATAGAGGCGGAGGGGTTTGCTCCTGTTAAGATGGATATGCTTCTAAAAATGGCAGAGTTAAAAGAGCTTAGTGATGAAGATATGGTTAAAAACCAACGCCTAGCCATGACAAATCCATCAGCTCCAAATCCATCTGTTGAAGCAATTTTACATGCGATAATTCCTTTTAAATTTGTAGATCATACTCATACTGATGCAGTAGTAACTATAACAAATACTGAAGGTGGAGAAGATAAAATAAAAGAGCTTTATGGTGATAAGGTTTTAATCATCCCTTATATTATGCCAGGCTTTGTTCTTGCAAAACTTATCTATGATATGACTAGGGATGTTGATTGGTCACAGTTAGAAGGTATGGTTTTAATGAATCATGGTCTTTTTACTTTCAATGATGATGCGAAAAAATCTTATGAGAAAACTATTGAGCTAGTTGACAAAGCAGAACAGTATCTTATAAATAAGGGTGCTTCTCTACATGTAGACAAACAAGCTCTACATGTAGAGCTATTAGACTTAGCCAAAATTAGAAAAGAAGTATCAAAGATAAAAGGTCATGCAACTATATCTATTTTAAATGATAGTGACGAAGCTGTAAATTACTCGAAGCAAGATATACGAAAAATCTCGCAACAAGGACCACTTACACCTGACCATGTTATAAGAACTAAAAGAATTCCTGCGATACTTTCAGTTAATTTTGAATCTGATTTAAACTCTTATATAGATGCTTATAAACAATATTTTATAGATAATAAAACTATAGAGACACTTTTAAATCCAGCACCGAATTTTGCAATCTTAGAGAGTGGTGGAACTTTGTCTTTTGGTAAAAATGCAAAAGAAGCAAATATCATTAAAGATATAAATGACCACACTTTTGAAGCAATTTTAAAAGCTGAGAAACTAGGTGGATATAAAGCTCTAAGTGCCGCAAATATTTTTGAAGTTGAGTATTGGTCTTTAGAACAAGCTAAATTAAAAAAGAGTGGTAGTTCTCCTGAATTTGCTGGAAAAGTTGCCGTAGTTACTGGAGCAGCATCTGGAATAGGATTAGCAATAGCAAAAATGCTAAATGCAAAAGGTTCAGCAGTAGTGGCACTTGATATAAACCCAGAAGTTACTAGCATATTTAATAAAGCAGATATGATAGGTGTAAAATGTGACCTTACAAAAAGTGAAGATATACAAAATGCAGTAGCAGTAGCAGTTAAAAGTTTTGGTGGAATAGATATAGTTGTATCTAACGCAGGTATCTTTACTCCGAGTGAGAATCTTGATGTTTTAAGTGATGACAATTGGAACAAAAGTATAAGTATCAATCTTACTTCACACCAAAAACTCATCAAATACACAACACCATTTTTAAAACTAGGAGTTGATGCCTCTATAATAATGGTAGCTTCTAAAAACTTTCCAGCTCCTGGAAAAGGGGCTGCTGCTTACTCAGTTGCTAAAGCTGGACAAACCCAACTAGCTCGAATTGCTGCACTTGAGCTTGGAGAGTTTGGAGTTCGAGTAAACACTCTTCATCCCCATGCAGTATTTGATACAGCAATTTGGACGGATGAGGTTTTAGCTAATCGTGCAAAAGCTTACAATATGAGTGTTGAAGAATATAAAACAAACAATGTATTAAAAACAGAGATAAAGTCTGAGAATGTAGCAGAGTTAGTATGTGCTATGGCTTCAAAAGCGTTTGCTAAATCTACTGGTGTTCAAGTTGCAATAGATGGTGGAAGTGATAGAATTATTTAATAAAACTCAAGAGGATAGTTAAAATCCTGTTATCTATTTAGAAATAAAATATAAATATTGAAAAAAGGAAGATGAATATAGATTGTTTTTAACAACAAAAGATACTGACAAATAGCTTACAAAATTTAGATTTTAGATTTCTTAAAGAGGCTGCTTTTAGTATACTTTTATTAAAGTTATTTTATATATAGTGAGGAATATATTCCTTGATATTTATGACTTAATAGTAAATATAGGTACTTGAAATACTGCTTGTTACTGATATTTTGCTTGAGTTCTTCTTTTACGAACCGATTAGTAAGTTTGTTCGTTTGTTCGGTGGAAATAATAGATAGGGTATTTAAGATTTGAAGATAAGAAGTGTAAATCTGATTTGCTCTTAATTGTGCTTGTCGTTTATTTTTGGTGTAAAGTGACTTTCTTATAAATGGTTTCTTGAAGAATGGGATTAATCTCTGATGGACTCTAAATCGTAAGCAGTAATAATTGTTTTTGTTAAGAGATTAACTGACATTCATTGTCATTCCAAGTGTTAAACTTGATGTATTTGTATCGCCTTTTGTGTCTCCCTATAAATTGTTCTAAACAGTAAAATAGCTGTTGAGCAAAGGGTTGTAAGGGTTTTAAAGGTTTATGATTGTTAAGAAGTGGTGGACCCTCAGAGATTCGAACTCCAACACGATAGATACCTTAATCGTTCTTATTGATTGCTTTTGATACCTAATATAGGTATTAAAACACACTTTTTCATTCCGATTCATTCCTCTCGATATCTTCAAAAAAGAGACCTGAAAACGAGACCCAATGAGACCCAAGACGAGACCCAATGAAAACTTAAAGGTATCTGTTTTAGTACAGCTCTATTTAGTAGATTGTTTTTTGATAAAATTAGTCATATCTTAGGTGACAAACCTTTTAAATACCCTATTTATCCAACCTTCTAAATTTATCCTAAGCAGGACTTAAAAACTGTTAGTTGTTACACCTCCCAGAGTTTAATATATAGATATATTGTAATTTATATTGATTGCTTTTGATCCTTAGAATAGGTATAATAAGATACTTGTTTGTTCCGATTTTCTCCTCTCTATATCTTCATAAAGAGACTTAAACACGAGACCCAATGAATACTTAAAGGTTTATATATGGCAATAGATAAAAAATCCTATAATAAAACTAATGATGCTGGTATTAAAATCCATAATGATGGAGTTAAGTTTTGGTTTGATTTTTCAGTAGAGGGGAAACGATATAGTAGATTATGGAGTAGTAGTAAATCTCACTCCCCTAAAGACCGTCTGAAAACAGCCCGAAGAGAACTTGATAGAATCAAAGATGAAATAATTCATGATAATGCTCTTTCTTCAGATGTTAATGCAACAGTAAGAGATTATTGGGAGAAATTGAAAATCGTAAAAGGGTGGAGTGATGTACTTATCCGTAATTACGATTACTATTTTGAAAAGCATCTGTTAAAACTAGCGAAAATAAAAATACGAGATGTTAAAGCTTCCCAGTTTACTTCTCTCAATGTAGCATTAAAAGATTTTGCACCAGCAACAAGAAAAAAAGCATATGAAATTTTAAAACCACTATTTGACTTAGCAGTTGAGGATGACTTAATCGTTAAGAGTCCTATTAAAAAAAGCCATATACCTGTTCGTAAGCAACTTGAAGAGAAGAAAGTTATTACAGATGCTGTAAATAAATATAAGAAAATACATGCAACGATACATCAACTATTTGGTTCAGATGACCTAATAGTTATTAGTGATACAAAGAGTATTCAATGCAGTGAAAATCCACATCACAGAGCATTATTTTTATTTGGATTTTATGGTCGTAGATTACAAGAGGTTTTAACTTTACAGTGGGAAGATATAAACCTTGAAACTAGTGAGTACATAGTGCGAGGAAGTAACTCAAAAGTTAATACAGATATGACATTCGCATTAGCAAGAGATGTTAGAGATGCACTACTTGAGTTTGTAGATACTAGAGGGAATATTTTTATGATTAAGCACACTAAAGAGCATTACCCTAAGATAAGATTAGTATCTGGAATAGAAGAGTTCACTTTCCATTGGATGAGAAATTTATCAGTGAGTGCATTAAGTGCGATGGGAGCAAGCCTTGGAGACTTAACAGCACTACTTGGACATAATGACAGCTCAACTCTCAAAAAGTATTTATCGTTGCAGAGAGAGACTGCTACACGAAATACAAACGATATTTCTGAAAGACTACTTGCTAATAAGAGTGATTAACAAGTACCATATTTAATAATAAGGAATACATTCCTTTAAATTTATTATTTTTATGGTAATATACTGAATAATATAAAAAGGTTGTGTTATGGAGTTATTAGAATCATTAAAAGAGTATTCATCTCTATTCTTAGCAAAGAAGACACCTCAGTATGAGAGAGATTTATTAGATAAGGTTAATTCTAAAAATAGAATTATTGGTATAGTTGGAGCAAAAGGTGTTGGAAAAACAACTCTGATATTACAGTATATGAAAAAACAAAACTTATCTAATGATGAGATGCTTTATATAAGTGTAGACCACCCATTAATGAGTTCTACTAACATCTTAGAGATTGCTAAGGAGTTTGCTTCTTATGGAGGTAAACTTCTAATCTTAGATGAAATACACAATCAAGAAAACTTTGCAGTCGATTTAAAAACTATATGGGATTTTTTAGAGATTAATGTAATCTTTTCAGGATCTTCAGCACTGCATCTTGATAATGCAGACTTAAGTAGAAGAGTTTTAAAATACACACTTCCTACTCTTTCATTTAGAGAGTTTATAGAGATGCAAACTTCTCAACAGTTTTCTAAACTTACTCTTGAAGATATATTATCAAACCATTCTCAACACTCACAAGAGATATTATCTAAAATAAAACCACTCAAGTATTTTAAAGATTATTTTAACTTTGGTTTTTATCCATTTTATTTAGAGGATGAAGATACGGTGAGTATGAAGCTTGCTGAAGCGATAAATAAAACCATAGATATTGATTTATTAAAAATATATAACATTGACCCTAAGAAGCTAAGAAATATAAAAAAGATACTTACACTTCTTTGTAGTTCAGTGCCATATAAACCAAATATCACAACATTAGCAGCATCTGTCGAAGTTGATCCCAAGACTCTCTATGTCTATCTTGATGCTTTGCAAAAAGGTAGAATTATAAGAATGATATCAGCAACATCAAGAGGTGAATCTATTATTAAAAAACCAGAGAAAATATACTTGGATAATCCAAATATGTTTAAAGTACTTTGTCAAACACCAGACATAGGAACACTAAGAGAGAGTTTTTTTAGTGGGATAGTTTGTAATGCAGAGCATAGCATAACAGCATCTAAAAAAGGTGATTTTATAATTGATGAAAAATATACTATTGAAGTTGGTGGGAAGAGCAAGAGTTTTAAACAGATAAAAGATATGGATAACTCTTATGTAGTTGCAGATGATATTGAAGTAGGAAATGGTAATAAGATACCTTTGTATTTGTTTGGATTTTTATATTAAAATCTCTACATTGATAATAAATAGAGGAGTGTGAGATGACTAAGCCAATTGCAACTAGAGTACAATCTAAAATATCATCCTTAGCTAATGGTGTTGTCTTTACTTCTAATAGTTTTAGGTTTGTAGATGCTAATCAAAACAGTGTTGAGAAAGAGTTAAGTAAGTTAAATGCTGATGGAGTTATTAAACGATTCAGAAAAGGGATATATTACAAGCCGCAAAAAAGTTCTTTATTTGGGGATGTGTTACCTAATCCTTCTGCTGTCGCACAAGCAATTGCTAAACTAAATGGTGCTCACATAGTTCCAGATGGTTCGATGGCTTTAAATATGCTAGGTTTATCGGATCAAGTACCCATGAAGTACATATATCTAAATGATAAATTACATAAAAGTGAATTTGTTGGAAATACCGAGATAGTTTTTAAAAGAATAAATGCTAAAAAACTAACTACATCTAATAAAATGGTAGGTCTTGTTTTAAGTGCAATTGACTACCTAGGTAAAGATGCCTTTGGTGACAAGAGTTTAGTAAAAGACTTTGCCAGTAAGCTTAAGGTTTCTGATGTCAAGGATTTAGATATGGCTTCGAGATACTATCCATTATGGGTAAAAACTAGAGTGAGTGAGATTATAAATGCAATACATTAAAGATTTTTTTACACTACCATTAGAGGAGCAGCAGGCTGCTTTAAGTCATGTTGCAACACAAAAAGAATTACCCCTTATTGTAGTTGAAAAGATTTATAGGATAATTTATGAAAAAAGAACATAATAAATCCTATCATGATAGAGCTGCTAAAAAACATCATATACATGAATTAAAAAGAAAAGATAAGATATATAATGGAGATGTTTTTTTACAAAAACATTTTGAAAGTGTCAATACTTTCAATGAAGACAACAAACCAACGACTAAAAGACTTCTAACACCTGAAAACTTTAGTTTTATATACAACATAGATGAATCGCTCTCTTTTTTTAATGATTTTCAACACTACTCTAATCATGTAGATAAAATATTTATAGATATGAGAGGAACAAAAGAGATGACTATGGAAGTCCTTCTGTATCTTATCTCACTACAAAAAATCAATAAAAATCAAGGTAGATTTATTAGTATTCACATAAAACCTCCGAGGGAGTATAATTTGATAAAATTAATGTCACAATCAGGGTTTAGTAAATATTTTAGAGCAAAAAATGAAGTTCCAGTGGATGAAGAAAATATTTTGGAGATACAAGATAAAGAATCAAATCAAAAAGCAGGCATACATGATGAGTATACATGTAAGAGAGCTATAGACTTTGCTTTAAAATACCACCCAAGTTATAAATTTTCTAATCCAAAGTTCAGACACATGTTTGAGGCTCTCGCGGAAATGATGACCAATACAGACAATCATGCCTACGATAAGGAAGGTGCATTGCGAAACTGGTATCTATTTGCAGTAAAATTAGAAAGTGGACTCGCTTTTTACTTTTTTGATAACGGGAAAGGTGTACTTGAAACTGCAAAAAAGAATATACTAGAGAGTACAATTGGTAAGGTGTCTTTTAGCTTGGGTTATGAAAGTCTAATGAAAGCGACACTTGATGGTCATTATCGTTCCGCAACAGGTAAAAAGCATAGAAATAAAGGACTTCCACAAATTAATAACTTTCTAACAAGCAATAGTGTAAAATTGCCAATCATAATTACAAATAAAATATATTGTATTCCAGAAAAAGACATTTATACAAAAAATAAACATAACTTTAGTGGAACACTTTTTGTATGGATATTAGAAGATGAGAAAGAGGAGAAAGTAGCATGAAAACACATACCATAAAAATATCTGATGTATTTTCGCCGACTCCAAAGGGAAGAGAACACCCTGTCGATGGTCCAAATACTGGACAAAGGTTTCGAGAAGAACTTTTAGAACCTATTTTTGATAAGTATGATAAAATCATTATAGATTTAGATGATTTATACGGATGTCCATCTTCTTTTAGGGAAGAAGCATTTGGTGGTCTTGCTAGGAAATATAAAAGTTCAAAAAAAGTTTTAGGTAAACTAGAGTTTATATGTACTGATGAACCACCACTTATAGATGAAATTATAAAAGATATTAAAGGTGCTAACGATTAAACAAGATACAATAGATAATATCATTGTGATAATCCCTATTGTTTTGATGGTCTTATTGATTAATGATGTTAATATCTCCGTAAATATCAAAGCTGATACAATTATTTTAGTTCTTGGAAATCTTGCTATCGCTGTTTACATAGCATCTGTCTTAAATAAAAAATATAAAAATAACGAATTGAAACTAGAAAACTGCTTTAAAGAACTTATATCTCTAGAGGAACTCCTGCAAACACTACGCACGATAGATAATACTCTTATACAAGATGACTATATTTTAAATCGCCATACGTCGTTAATTAGACTTCAAGTAAGTCTTATCTCAAAATATATTTTTATAGATAAAAAAGATATTGAGAAGCTACTACAATACACTTCAAAACTAGATGAAGAACTTACTGGGGATAGTGTGATAGATAATAACTATAAAAATACAATACTTCAATTTGAAAAAAGAATTCTTGTAATTAAAAGTAATATTCTATAAAAAAATTATTCACACAGATTTAGCTGATAAATATTCTCTTCAAATACTGTGATTCTAAATGAGAGAGATTCAAAACAAGTATCTTAAACTAGCCTACCTTGCATCCAAACACTACCCTCTATATCATCCCCAATTTTTGGAGCATTACTATGTTTCCAAATTTTCTCCGTTACTAAAATATCCATATCATAAATATTCTCACTGTCTGAACCCTCAACAAGGACTCTTGTTGTACAAATCCAGCCTTTAATATCTGATATAGATATATAAACACCTTTTACATTTTGAATAATTCCACTAAAAGAGTAATCATCTCTATCCCATGAATCTATTCTCATAAATGAAGCCATTCCAACTAAGCTAACTGTTCTCATGCCTATTGGTATATCTAATGCCTCTGCTACTTCAGGTGTTGTCTCTACTTCCATCTCTGTTTCTTCTCTGTAATTACAGCGATAGGCTATTCCTAAAATTTGAAACTTATACTTTTTATCACTTTGATAATATTTTCTATTTACATCATAGTGTATGTCATAAAATGCTAAATCTGTAAAACCTAAATTTACTTCAAGTTGAGCTTCATGCCCATTACTCCACACATAAACTTTATCAAGTTCAAATTCATATATTTGTCCATAATTGAGATGTGGGAACATGGATATAAATGTCATATTTTTATCTTTTTCTACTATTCCAACTATACTGCCTATACCTTCATCTAAATTATCTTGTGGGTAGGTTAATATAAATCCTTTTTCCCACTCTTCATCATCAACAGAATCTTCTGAAGCTTCACTATAAGAAGACTCAACAACAGCACTATGCTCTGTATATTCTCCTATATTTGCCATTACATCTTTTTGCATATCATCAAAAAATGCATCAAAATGAGAACCTACAAAATGCTCTTGATTATCATCATAATCAAAAGTTTTATCTCTTTGTTCTTGTAGTAGATAATTTGATATAGAAGTATTATTCTTAGGCTCTCCAAAAAAATATTTGTATGTAGCTTCTGTTAGTCGTATATTTTCTTCTTCATCAGCTTTAACAAAGTCACAAACACTATTCATTGCTGGAAACCATCTAGTAGTTAATACTTCTAGTGATTTTTCTCTCCAAGACTCTGCCTTGGCTTCTTCTGTTAAGTGTGGTAGAAGAAAACAATATAGTAATGTTCTTAGTCCATGTAACTCTTTAGAACAAAAATAAAGCCAGTAGGGAAACTCTTCATCTAGTTTATAAACAAAGTTTCGTACTTCTGGAATTTCAAATAATTCTTCATGAGTGTTGTTGTAGCCATCAAAAGAAATATCTATATTTTCACAATAGCTTAGAGCTTTTTCTGGCGATGTTAACAAATTATTTAATGAAGATAATATTGATGATATATCTTGATTAACAACCTCACCTTTGGTAATTACAAATATTATGGGATTAACCATTCCTATCACCTATGGTTTTCTTTATAACCTTTTTCATAATTCATACCCTCCATTAAGAAGAAAGTCTTTTAGCAGGTTATGTACTTTTATATTGATTTTAAAAGGAGGAATAGCTTTACCCTCTAGTTCCTCAAAATATTCTTTTGCTTTTCCTTTATCAACACTACTTTTCAATTTATCAAAACGACCATAGTCATCAAGATTTGTTTCTGTAATTTCAGTATTAAGCATCTCTTTTATTTTAGTTCCATCTAATCCAAATAGCTCTACTAACATTGCGATTTGAGAATTTTCAGCATTAGCTTGATACTCTGTTACATACTCCTTAAATGTTTTATTTTCATCTATTGTAATATTTCCACTCTGAATATCATGAAGTAATATGTTTGCATATTTTTGTTCTTCTTGGCTTAAGGAGGCAAATGATTTATGAAGTTCATCTAATGTTTTTTTAATATCTAACTCATTACCATTTATAAGAACTTTAAGATACTTACTAAAACGAGAGTTCATAAATTCAGCATCAATTTTATCTGTATCAATCTCTGTTATATAACCATCAATATCAAAAGGAACTTCACCACCCTCGCCAGTTCCCCCACCACTGCTTGAGAGTTCTTTATATCTTTGAACTAAACTAAGATATGTATTTTCATTAAAATCAAGCTTAATCGCTCTTTTATCAAATTTATACTCTAGTGTGTCCCATTGAAAACCTTGAATTTTTGATGCTTCAAGAGCATCGTTAAACTCTTTAAATAGTTTTGAAAACTCTCCTTTCTCTGAAAGGTCATCAGGAAGTTTTTCAAAGTTTATTACTCCAGCATTGCAAAAAAGTTCATCAATATCACCATAAATACGATTAAGCTTTTTTAAGTTATCTTCTAATCTATCTACAAATAACCCTAGTGGCTTGTCTCCAGAGTATAGCTTGATAGCTTTATTTATATTCTCTTGCATTGTATGTGGCTTTCTGTAATAACGAATAGTACCAAAAGGCTTGTCTGTTCCAAAAAGTCTGTTAGTTCTTGAAAATGCTTGTATAACATTTGCATGCTCTAACATTTTGTCAAGGTAGAGAGTATTTATCCATTTAGAATCAAAACCTGTCAGCATTTGATCTACTACTATTAGTAAATCAATTTGCTTGTTAGTATCTTTTTCTATACTAATATAAGGTTTTTTATGGGCAAGTCTTGATGCTATATCTTTTTTCAACTTAGGAAAGTTTGCTAATGAAAAATCTTGTTTATATTGTTTATTATAATCTTCAATTATCTCCACTAAACCATCTTCTTTAAATGCCACACCACCACCGTTATCAATGTTAGAATCAAAAAGAGCAGTTATTTTTAAGTCAAGTTTTTCATCTTTGATTTTAGCTTTTAGTAAACGATAATAAGTAATTGCTTGTGGGATACTACTTGTTGCAAAGATAGCATGAAATTTAGAGTTTTGACTTATTGTATTCCAATTTTCAACTATATCTTCAACTACCTTGTTTTGATGTTCTTCTCTTTCGTATTGAGACCTTGGTATATAGTCTTCAATCCCTTTTTTGTATTTACCTGTATTATCTACATATCCTACCATCTTCACATCAGTCATAAACTTATTAAAGACTTCTTTCTTTTTAGGATCACTGAATGCTTCTTTTTCATCTTTTGCTTTTGCTTCTTGTAGGGCTATAGCTTTTCTTAAAGCTTTATCTTTATATGTGAGTATTTTGTATGGATCAAACCCAAGTACATTTCTATCTCTAATACCATCAGCAATGCTGTAGCGATGCAGTTCATTACCAAATACTGTAGCAGTAGTACTATCTTTCTTCTGATTTTCATCTTGTATGGGTGTACCTGTAAAACCAAAGAAGACAGCATTCTCAAATGTGTTTTTTATAGTGATAAGCATGTCCCCAAATGTAGAACGGTGGGCTTCATCTATGATGAATACAATTCTTTTTTTACCTATAAGTTCAATATCTTTAGCTTTTAGTCCACCATCTTCATCATTGATATTACTCATTTTTTGAATTGAAGTTACTATGAGAGTGTTAGCTGGATCACTACTTTTTAACTTTGTAACTAAAATGCCTGTATTTTCTGTAGCTTGTACATCTTCATTTTCATCTGAAAAAGCTCTATACTCATTAAGAGACTGTGTACCTAACTCAATTCTATCCATCAAGAAGATTACTTTATCTGCATCTTTGGAATTTGCTATAAGCTGGGCTGACTTAAAGCTTGTCATCGTTTTACCTGAACCTGTAGTATGCCAGATATACCCACCAAGAGTGTTCTTACTTTTCCAATCAATCTTCGCAACTTTATCACTTATGGCGTTAGCAGCATAGTACTGGTAACTTCGCATAACTTTTAAAACACCATCAGCATTATCTGCTACTGTATAAAAGCCTATGAGTTGATGTGCCATCGGGATACTGAGAAGTGTTGAAGCTATCTTCTTCCAGTCTTTTATAGGTTCATTATTAAAGTCTGCCCAGTGAAAATAGTAATCTTTATTAAACCTACCATCCATTCCAGGATTTGCAAAATATTTACTCTCATTAGGTTCCATCGCTACAAAAACTTGCACTAGAGAAAACAGACCTGTAAAAACACCCGAACGGGAGTAGTTCTCTATTTGGTTACAACCTTGTGAAACTGGTACACCACTTCTTTTAAGCTCTATGTGAATAACTGGCATACCATTGATAAGAAGTATTAAATCACCACGGCGATCATTGAGTATTTTAGATTTAGTTTTAAAGATAGGTTGTTGCACTATTTGGTAACGGCTTTGTCCTGCTGCTATCTCTTGTCTATCATATATTTTAAGACTTATTTCTTTACCAAAATGTCGTGTATCATTAGGGTTGTCCCTTACAATAGAAACTGTTTTACCGTTGATGAAGCTGTTGAGTTTTAGAGGAGTCTTTAAACTATTGATTTGTTCGATGATTTGTTGCATTTCACTAAGAGTTAATGGTGCATCATTGAGTCTATCTATGCCTTTGTTATTAACAAAAAGAATATCTGCCCAGTTTTGAAGTAAATCCTCTTCTGTAGGATTTTTTATAACTTCCTCTTCCCAACCTTTTTTACTAAGTTCATTGATAAGTGCTTTTTCAAAATCACTCTCTTTGGTAAATGTCATCAACTGCCCCTATTCTTTATACAAACATCTTAGCTAAAGATGCTTTTTTTATATTTTTTAGTTTTTCTAGTTCTTTTTGTTGGAGGTCAATTTGTTTATCTAGTTTTTGAAAATAGTTGCCGATTTTGACTTGCTCGCTTATATTACTTGGAATATTAAAATTCATACTCATCATTATATTTGCATTAAGTTTTGCACGACCACCACCCACTAAAAATGGTTCAATATTGATTTTTGAAATAGCAAATTTTAAAAAACTATTATTTGCAAGACCTTCTTTTGCTTGAAGTACATGAGCATGATTGTTTACCCATATTTTGCCATTTACATATTGTACTGGATAATTTTTTAAATCGTTTGCACCATCTTCTGCCACAAGAATAAACTCGCCATCATGAGTATAACCTTCTATATAACCTTGTATGCCATTTGCTCCATAGTACGGTGTGATGCCAGAAATTCTATCTATAGCAGATATGGGTATTCGTAAATTGTCATATCTATTGACTATATTGTCTAATTCTATTTCTTTCCACTCTCCACTAAAACCTTTAAATCGAACTTCAGGAGTATCAGCACCATTTTTTGGGAACATCTTGTCAAGCATCGCTTTTTTAAACTGCTTTAATTTTTGCTGTTTTTTCTCTTTTTGTTCTATTAGTTTGTCTAAGTTTTGAAAGTAGTCACCGATTTTGCTTTGTTCATCATGTGTTGGTAATGAAATAGGTGTTTCTAAAATATTCTTATTATAAAGTCGCTTAATAGTACTTCCCTCTAAGCCACTCCATTTTACAACTGAATAAAATTGCTTTAGAAAAGAATTTACTATAAGATTATCATGCATAAGCCATACAATATTAGAGTCTTGATAGTACTCGTCCTTACCAGTATATTCAACAATCCTACCAATACTACCAGAAGCAGAAATAAGCAAGTCTCCTTTTTTTGGGTAAGGATATTTGTATTTATATTCTTCAAATAATTTTCTAGAAATAAAGGCGTCTGCTTTACTTCCAAATGTACCTATTTTAAAAAAAGGAATATCTCCTTTATTAGAAGTCTGATTTTTGAATACTCTTTTATTCATCCCTATAGAACCAATATCTCCTAGCTTATTTTCTTCCCACTCTCCACTAAACACTTTGAAACGGATTTGAGGTGTTTTACTTTTAGATATCATTATTTAACCTCTAAAAGCTCTTGAAATGCGTTTAGACCTTCAATATCAAACTTATTACCACTTAGTTCATTTATTATATCAGATAACTCTTTTTGAGTACGATTTATCTCATTCTCTACATCTACTAAAGTTGTTTCATATTTTTGTGCTAATGATTGAAGGGTATTTGTTAAGTTATCTATGATTACCTCTGGAAGTTTGTTGAATTCCCTTACGAGTGGTTCTATCCACTTAAGCTCAAGTAGTTCATAGACTTGTTTATCATTTAGTGTCTCGATAGTCTCTTTTGTAAGCATATGCAAGGCTGCTGCTTGAGTTTTGACCTCTTTTTTAACTATTTTTTCTTCAGCTATTAGTTTATCCACTTCTATTATTTTTGCTTCTAAAGAGTCTTTACCAAATGCACCACTCTTTTTTATTTCTGCTTTAAGAAGCTTTGACTCTTTTATAACTAAAGCATTTACAAAAGCATCATTAGACTCTTTTATAAGTTCCGAGTCTTTTTCCTCTTCACTAAGAGAGTCAAGTATCTCTTCATACTTATCTGCAATCTCTACTAGTCTATGCTCTTTAACTCTCAAGGCTTCTAGTTCATCTTTTAAGTGTATTTCTTGTACTAAATCAAAAGGGACAATATGACCTTTCCATCCATCTTGAACCTCTTGCTCTTTTCCAGCTTTCTTTTTTAGCACCATATTAGGATCAACTTGTTTCGTGCTATCAAACCCTTCTGTCTGTATGATTTCTAAATCTATAGCTATGTTTAACCAGTTGTCATTTAGTAACTGATAGGCTTCATATTTATCGATAAGAGGGATATTCTCTAATCGTTTAAAAATCTCATGAGTTAAGAGAGCTTCCTCTTTTTGAATTTTCAAAGTTTCACACTGTTCTAGTAATTCACTTTTTAGAAAATCATTGAAATCTCCAAATGATAAATTAAACTTATCTATAAATATTTTAACATCACTATTCTCTATAATAGTTTGTTTTATATTTTCACATTTAATATCTGTATATTCACTTGAAATATCATCAAACAGTGCAGTTTTTAAAGTAGGAAATGCCTCCCAATATACTCCAAGTTTATCTATCTCATATTTAGGTATTCCTCCAAACATAGTCGCATATATATCAAAACTCTCATCCTCTGGTGAACTATCTACATATCGTGGAATGTTTAAGTTGTAGCCATTTTCTCGAATAGTTTCACGACTCACCACTTTTGAATATTTTGATAAAGTTTCTCTTTTTATAACTGTATCAGCTATCTTTTTAATATCACTAGCTTTTAGTTTATTGTTTTTTCCTACTTTTTCAAAACCTTTTGAAGCATCTACAATGAGAATATCCGTGTTATCTCTTTGTTGTTTTAAAACTAAAATGACAGTAGGTATTCCTGTTCCAAAGAATATATTAGCAGGAAGTCCGATGATAGTATCTATATGGTTTTGCTCAATAAGATTTTTTCTAATCTCACCCTCTTCACCACCTCTAAATAAAACACCATGAGGCAGAACTATAGTCATAATTCCATCAGGTTTTAAGTGGTAGAGGTCATGAAGTAAAAAAGCATAATCTGCCTTAGTTTTCGGTGCTAATCCAAAACGAGCATATCTTGGATCAGATTCTTTATTTTCACTATCCCACTTTTGAGAATAAGGTGGATTTGAAACAACTGCATCGATGTAGAGAGGGTCGTAAGTTCCCACAGGGTCATTTTCACTAAAGTACGGCCAATCTTCTTCCAGAGTATCACCATTTCTAGTATGAATATTACTAGGTAAGATACCTCTCATAACTAAGTTCATACGAGTTAGATTGTAGGTGTTTTTCTTTAGCTCTTGTGCAAAATACTTTATATTGTTTTCATCGTCCATGTGTTTAGCTACACTATTACCTATGTTTATAAGCAATGAACCTGAACCACTAGTTGGGTCATAAATTTGTATCTCTTTTCTATCTTTTAAAGCATGAGCGACAATTTCAGACATCAAAACAGAAACTTCATGAGGGGTATAAAACTCTCCTGCTTTTTTCCCAGCAGTTGCAGCAAACATACTTATAAGATACTCATAGATAAAACCAAGTACATCATAATCTTGTTTAGAGTTCATAGGAATATCTTTAATCAGATGAATAAGTTGACTAATAGCTTTGGTTTGTGAGGGAGCACTCTCTCCTAACTTACTAAGTCCTGTTTGTAAGGTATCAAAAATACCATCAAAGAGTTTTTTATGGGCTGGACTAATAAGACGCTCAAAAGCTGATAAAGAGTCTCTTACATTAGATACATCAAAGTCACGACCTAGTGTTATCCAAGTCGAAAAGAGATTATCATAAGAAATAAAAAAACCAAGATTTTCTTTAAAGTACTCAACACTTTCACTATCTTCTTCTGATAGGTTTACTAAATCTTCTCTAGTATATCCCTCTTTTAAAGCAAATTGTTCTTCTTTATCACAAAGGTATTTATAAAAGATAAATCCTAGTATGTAATCTTTATATTCATTTGCTTCAATCTTTGATCGCATTTGATTTGCAGATTCCCATATTTTCGCAGCTAATTGTTGTTTATTCATAAATGTTTCCTAGTGATTATATTTCTATTTCTATAGGTGGTGTAATTTGTATTTGTACAGGTGTGTAAATATCTGTTTCTTGAGATGGAGAATAAATACTAACAATTAAAGTGTATCGAGCTTCATTCTCATAAGCTTCTAAATGCTTTCTTGTTCTCCACCAACCATTTGTAGGGTAAACAGAAAGATAATTGCATGATGCTAACTCTACCGCATTACCTTTCCATACATCAGAGATTATGCTTCCTCTATCTCTAACTCTTTTACCATATTGCCAGTAATTTGAAGAACTTAGTCCACTAGATTTAAAATTGTCTTCTCTATCTTTCTTATTACATCTATTTTTAAATTGTTCTATGTCTTCACTTGGATGGTTCACATCAAATCTAAGTCCATGAGATGGATAGTTATATCGATTAAATTTACTTACAGCCATTTCTGTAGGTGCAGGTTCTATAAAGTAAGATAGGGTTACTCTCATTTCAATCTCTTGTGAACCTAAGGATTCTAAAGCTTCTTTTGGCCATGGAAGTTCATAAAAGTTCATAACATTTGTCTTTATATCGCTACCTTCTTTAATAAAAGGTTGAATAGTATCCTCTGCTATCAGAGTTAAACTATTTGAATAGCAGTTTACTGCCTTATCAAAACTAGGTACACCATAACCGCAAGTTCTTAATAATACTCTATATAAATCTTTTTGAGATAGTCCACTTTCTGTCAATTGTGCAATCATCTCATCTGTCCAATTAGCAGAATGAACAACTAATCCTCTAATAGTTTCAGGATTTGCTTCTGGAAAAGTGGAATATAATTTGGCTGTAAAATTTGCCCCCAATGCATTAGCTGCACTAGTTGCATAAGTCCAAGTAATTAAATTATCCCTAATGTTTGAATGTGTTGTTAAGAGAGACAAGTCTTCGTGTGCAGTTTTATCATTTCTTGTAGTATTTAATAAAAGATTTCCTCCCTCAAATACAACATCAGGCTTTATCGGCCATTGACTATCCCACAAGTGAGAAGTTGTAGTAAAAGGTGAAATCTCATCTTTTTTTGCCATCACTTCATCATAATCGATATAGGCATCATCTTCATCTGTAAATGTATCTTTTTTAGTAAAAGCTCCAATTGTTAAAGCATTCCATGATTGAGCTGGATTTTCTATCGGAGAAGTTATATTGCTAGTTTTGTATTCAAATGAATCATCACCTATATCTGTATTTCCTGCTGATATGCAAAATAGCTTTTTGGAATCATTGTCAAACAAATCATTATCTATTGCAGATGACCATGAGCTTGGTGTTCCATCTAGTTCATCACCATCTGTATCTTTTGCAGTAATAGACATTGAAAATATGTGTATTTTTTCAGCTTCTTTAATAATTCTATCTGAAACTGCTTGAGAGGTAATATATCCCCATAATTTCTTATCATTACTTCCCGTTGGAGGTAGTATTTTGTAAGATGCAAGAGTATGATTTAATTCAATATCGTCTGTACTACTTAAATATTCATTTAGATTTCCATAAGCTGCTATACCACTCATCTCTGTACCATGGCTATCATGATCATTAACTCCCCAAGTTGGTAAGAAAGTATGCTTGTCATCATCTTTTAAAATACCTTCTAGTAGTGGATGAACATTATTTACTCCTGTATCTAAAATACATAATGATACATCAGTATTTGGATTTATACTGACTCTACCTTTTAGCTCGCCTACCCAGTCTTTTTGATCTTGATATTCTAAACTTGTATAATCAATATTAGGAATAGAGAAAGGTCTTATTTCAGCTAAGTATTGATAAGAGTTTATTAAATTTAAAATATCCTCTGCATTTAACTCAGCTAGAGTTATTATTCTCTCTGGAAATTTAATATTGGATTCTATTTCAATTTTTATATTATGTGATTGAGCTACACTTATAAAGCTTGATATAGCCTCTTCTTCATGAGTGTTTTTATTGTTTATTATCCATACTTCACACCAAACCTTATTTTGAGTTGGAATATTTCTCTCTTTACCATTCCAAAATGAACTAATTGTTGCAGATTGAATATTTTCGATAGTTGCGATTAAATTATTATGTTTAGGTTTTCCAGAGTTAGTTGTTTCATTGGTATATTTTTGAATTTTATTTTCTAAAAAATCTTTTTTATCTAATGGCAAATATAATGTGGCTTTTTGGGGATTAGTATTTTTAAAATTAGCTATTCTAATGTCTTTTTGAAGATCTTCAAGCGATTCAATATTTAATTGATTTCCTTCTAGTCCAGAAATTTCTAAATAAACACCATTATTTAAATCTTCATTTATTTCTAACTGTTCATTCTGAGAAATTAAAATAGATTCCAATCTTCCGTACAATTGATTTCCATGTTGTTGTGCATTTCGAGATGGTAAGGGTGAACCAAATCCCTTTACAGGAGAAGTGAATCTTATACTAGTTCTGTATTGATTATTAATAAATATAGGTCGTAATTGAGGCATTAGTATTACGACTCACTTATTTTTTTATATGAATCTTTTATAATTTCAAAGTTTTTTACTAAAGATGTTTTTGAAATATATTTCTTATCATCTATTATGGCTTCTTTTATTGCATCATCGCAAGACTTTACAATATCTGCATGACTTAATCCAGATGCTTTACTTACAATGTTATTTAAATCAAATTTAACTGTAAACGATTTAAGTCTTAATGTAAGCAATTTATAGATTTCATCTTTTTTTGCTATATCATAATATAATATATCATCAAATCTTCTAAACAAAGCTCTATCGAGTAATGCTATATTATTTGTAGCTGTAATTATTAAACTATCTGAATTGTCATTCTCCAGAAATTGGAGAAATGAATTAAGTACTCTTCTCATTTCTCCAACTTCATTATCTTTCCCTCTATCTGTACCGATAGAATCAAATTCATCAAAAAAATATACACCTTTTCTGGTTTCAATTAGTTTAAATATTTGTCTAAGCTTTGCACCTGTTTCACCCATAAACTTTGTAATGATTTTATCTATTTGAACTACATATAAAGGCAAATGCAATTCTGAAGCTATTACTGATGCAGTCATTGTTTTACCAGTACCAGGATGACCAGACAAAAGGATCTTTCGTCTATTTTTTAAGCCATGTTTTTTTAGTTTTTCTTGATTGTCGTATTCATTTAGAATTTTAATAATTTTATCTTTATTGGAAATTGGAAGAATAATATCATTCATATTTATAGATGGATGAGAACAAATAAAGAATTCATCAATTGTATTGTTATGTAGTTTAACATTAGGCGAGTTGATAGCTTCTGGAATTCTATTCTTCTTTGAATTATCAACAAGCTTTTTTAATTCTAAAGCTAAAATATTTCGTCCTAGTGTAGCTTCATGAGCAGCCAACTGAAGAGACAGCGTATCAAATCTATTATAGTTATGATCATAATGTGATTTGATAAGTTCTTTAAGCTGTGCCACCTTTGCCATAGTTACTCCATTGAAATTTATTATTTTATACATTTTACCCAATATTCAATAAGAAATAGATTTAGATTTAAAGTATAAATTGCTCTAACACTCCATCGTCCACTAAATATAGCTTTGTAGTAAAACCTACAAGTACATTAATATCTACATGTAAGCTGTAACGCTCCAGCTTTAAATCTTTTACATCTTTCTTTCTTAATACCTCTAGACTGTCGTACTTATCCATAATCTCTTGCTTAGTCTTTTGATTAGGTATATACATCACATGATAACGATAAAACTCATTGTACATTGCTCCTACATTAAAACCATTGTTCTTAAAAAACTTCTTTTGAAAACTAATCTCAAATCTAGTAAGATTAGAATCCAGATTCTCTTTGCTAGACTTACCATAAAGACAAGCATGTGATACTGCATCTGCTTTATGCTTTTTACTTTTAAACTTTTCCATGTAGGTTGTAGTTTCAAATAGTTGCACTTCATTAGCTTGCCAGTACTTCGTTGTAGAGTATCTACTAGTACAAAGAGCTAAAATATTATCTAGCTTAGTAAAGATATTTAATGCTACATCAAACTGTGTTATTTTAAAGAGTAGCTTATGGGTGTTTAAATAGCTTACAACCAACATTAAAGTATTATGAGACATTCTGTCTCTATCAGGAATATAGCTCTTTAATCCTGCTAACTTTATCGATAGGTACCATACTGGTCTAGCTTTCTTTTTATCTTTGGTTACATAAGAGAATGAACCTGTGTCTATAGTGGCTACTGTTTTATATTTATACTCAAATACAATATCATTATTGCTGTATAGCTTATGCTCCTTATCCTTACTGTATAGTCTATACTCTTTTAATCTATCTACTATCTCATATTGAGCTGTAGTACATTCCTCTTCAGTGTAAAAGTCACACTGTAGTGCTACTGTGTCTATTGCTGTCTCTGTTCTCATCTTATATTCCTAATGTTTAGTTAAGAAGATAAACAGCTATACCTACACCTATTGTTATAATATAAATTTATATAATAATTAATACCCTATACTTATTATAGGAGATTTTCTTTTATATTTGTAGGTTTATATTTAAGTATCAGTAGGCAGGGGTATTTCGTTGTATTTATCTTCTATCATATAAGTACAAAGATATGAACTTAGAAATACCCCCAAGTTAAATATAAATAAAAAGTGTTAAAAGAGATAGTGTTTAATAATTTGACAGTATCAGCCAGTTATTAAAATAAAGAAATAGGCATTTATTAAAATAAAAGTATTTCTAAATGCCCTTGTTTATTATCTAAGTTTATCCGATAATATAGTGTAAGAAATATATTAATGAATTAGCAATTATAAATAGCTATTAAATTATTAAAGAAGTTTATAAAAATAAAGTATAATTGAAATATTTTGAAATTAATAAAGTATTAGGAAGTGAATATGAAGGCAGAATTTAAAAGGTATTTACAAACAACATTAAATCAACAAGGTAATAATTTCCCAGAGGAAGTTATAAATAGTTTTTTTAAAGATTTAAGTGAAAATATTCCTAAAAAATTGCAGGAAGTTGATGGCATAGAATATCAAAGTATATTTGAAATTATTGATTTAGAAATATTATTAGAAATTAAAACTAGATTAAATAGTAGCGGTGATTTGTATGATTTTAATATGTCGATAGGAAGAGGTAGACCAAGCCAAGCTATTTATAGATATATTGATTTTTTAAATACTGCAAAAAATAATAGTGGGAAAAACATATATGATAATTTTTTTGAGATTTTTGTAGCAAAATTAAATCAAAGAAAACATGAGTTTCCAGGCTGGTTTAAAATACCAAACCATCGAAGCAACAAACCATATATTGGGTATTCAACAGGAGTTGGTAGTGTTCAATATTACACTGAATATACATCCAAGGGCTATGGTATGGGATATACAGGTTTTATAGTTGGTGTTTATCTTGATGGAGAAAAATATTCTAGTAGACTTCAGAATTTAGAGAGATATAAAGAGACTATTAACAATAAGGTAGATAGTGATTTACATTGGATTGATACAGGTAAAGCTGGAAGAATATTCTTTAGACAAGATGAAAATATTAACTCTCGTGAGATGTGGAGTGATATTTCTGATTGGCAAATTGATAAGTTAAAAATAACAATTGAACTATTTTATAAATATATACAAGACTTAAAAAATAGTCATATAGTTACTCCAGAAGCAACAATATCGAGAGAAAACTTACTGCAGGTAATTAGAGAATTTGAAAACTCTGATTTTACACATAAATCTAAAAATAGATATTTTACAATAGATGAAAGCATCTATATTCTCCCTGTGAAACATATTGTTTTAGAAGCGTTTCGTAAAATTGGGGTAAATAAAAGTTTAACTACTAATACAGCCCAACCATACCTAGAGAAGTTTTTTAGTTCGTTTAAGGCGATTGATATAAATAATGAAAATGCTGTATTACCTCTATATCAGGATATTGCGTTTAAACTAATTTCATATAGAGATGGCAGAGGTGACCTACTAGACCTTATTAATGATATGAAAGAAGAAGGTTTGATGACTGTTTCTCTTGAAGATGAAAGTACTTATGGCAAGCAAAAATTAAAAGATATTGATCCATTTACATTTTATTCAAATTTCAATAGAAGTTTAAAACCAAAGAACAGGGCGAATATATTAAAGTATTTGAAAGACGATTGGGAGTTAGAAGGAAAAATTCCTACATTTGATCCAAGAATACCATGGATGCAAAATCAAAGTGCTTGGTTTTTTACATGGGAAAAGGATAGAAAGAGTGATGACATTGAAATGCTATGGAAACTATTTTTAGAAATTCTTAACAACAATGTAAATGATTCAACTTATAATAGATGTTTGCAGATTAAAAAAGTAAATAATAATTTATCTTTTGGATTGTTCTGGATAAATTCAGACAAATACATATCATTGGATGCCTCAACAAGGGAATACCTTCAGAATAAACTTAGTGGCTATCATGGTCAAGATCTTAGAGAATTACAGTTTGATGGATATTATAGTCTGTTAGAGATGATAAAAAAGGAAATTCCAAATGAAAGTTTTTACCAGATAGTCTCTAATAAAAATAGAACACCCGTAGTACCAGTAATAGCTGATGATAAAGAAAAAGTAGAAAGCACTAAAGGAACTAGAAATATGAAACTAAATACAATTTTATACGGACCTCCTGGCACAGGTAAAACATACTCAACAACTGCTCAAGCTCTTAAAATTATTGACAACAAAATATACAGTGATGATGCTAAGGCGAAAAAAAGATTTACAGAACTCCAAAATAGTGGGCAAATTCAAATGGTAACTTTTCATCAGAGTTATGGATATGAGGAGTTCGTGGAAGGTTTAAAAGCTAAAAGTAATGATGGAACTGTTTCATATGAAGTTGAAGATGGAATTTTTAAAAAAATTGCTACAGATGCAAAAATAAACTACGATAACTATAAATCAGATGACACCATTAAAGTTGATACAAAAAAGTTGATTAATGATTTTGCAAGCTATGTGCAAGAGTCAGTAGTTAAAGATGAATTAATTGACATACAAGATAGTAAATTTGAAATAATAGATGTAGTTTTCAATAAAGATGGATTTAAAAATTTCATAATTGGTGGTGAAAAAGTTAGATCTACACAGACATTGACTTATAAAATCTTTTTTCAATATATGCAAAATATGTTAAATGGTGAAATAACTACTTACAAAGATATTAAACCAACATATGGATATCAAGAACACCATGGTAATGCTATTTATTATTTTGAAGTATTGAAAATGCTGAAAGACTATTATGAAAATAATAAAGATCCTTATAGATTAGACAATAGTGCCTTGCAAAATTATATTCTAATTATTGATGAAATTAACAGAGGAAATATATCAAAAATATTTGGAGAACTTATTACTTTAATTGAGCCATCAAAAAGGATCGGAGCAACAGATGAGTTAAGAGTTCAGTTGCCATATTCTAGCAATGAAGATAATAATGAATTATTTGGTATTCCTAAAAACTTATATATAATTGGAACCATGAATACAGCAGACAGATCCATCGCTGTTTTAGATACAGCTTTGCGCCGCCGTTTTGATTTTGAAGAGATGATGCCAGATATTGATCTAATTGACAGCAAGGTGGGTAATGTAAGTGATATCAATATTTCTGAGATGTTGGAAAGAATCAATAAGCGGATAGAAGTACTATATGACAGAGATCATATGATAGGGCATGCTTATTTCTTAAATATAAAAGATTTTAGTGATTTACAAGATGTGATGAAAAATAGAATAATTCCACTATTGCAAGAGTATTTTTATGATGACTGGCAAAAAATAAATATGATTTTTAATAACAATGGATTTATTAAAGAGAGTGCAGTAGATACAAGTTTATTTGACAAAATAGATGATTCTGATTTTGATGATGAACAAAAAGTTTACACTTTAAATAAAGATGCATTAGCTGATGTAGAGAAGTATAAAGAGATATAACTATGAAAACTTATATTACTATCTTGGAGTATGACCGTCTTTTTCCTACAGATGATGTAAGTTTAATCAGTACTAATATTGGTAAAAAACACTACATAGATAGTAAAAGTTTTGAATCATTAAAGTCGTTTGTATCTTATGAGGAAAATTACAAATATTTAGATGTCATTCAAGGTGGTAAAGCTCTCCAAGCTAAACAATATGTTGGAGTAATAGAAACTAAAACAGGGACAACTATAGAGGTTCTACCAAAAATTGCTGGCAATGACAATAAAAAAGAGATTCGTAAAACTTTTTTAAAAATGCTCAGAAGACTTAAACACTCTCCATTCAAGCATCTAAATAGTGCTCATTTAAAAACGGATAATATGCACTTATTGGAGGTTTTTATATCGATGTTTAGTGAAGAGCTATCACAACTTATCAAAAAAGGGATAGCTTCTGATTATATAACGATAGAGGAAAATTCTACTTTTGTAAAAGGTAAGCTCAAAGTAAAAGAGCAACTGCAACACAATCTAACCCACCAAGAGAGGTTTTTCATAGCTTATGACTCATATGAATCTAATCGTATTGAAAATAGACTCATAAAAAGTACCTTGCAGTATCTTATAAAAAATAGTAATTCATCTACCAATAAAAAGCGACTCAGAGAGTTTCTTTTTGTATTTGAAGAGATCAAACCTGCAAGAAACCCAAGAGATGACTTTGCTAAAATAACTAAAACAAGACAACTTAAACACTATGAATCTATTTTACAATGGTGTGAACTATTTTTAAATAATAAAAGCTTTGTTAGTTTTAAAGGTGACGATGTTGCTTTTGCCTTACTTTTTGATATGAATAGAATCTTTGAAGACTATGTAGCATATAAGATGAAAAAACAGTATCCAGACCTTTTAATCAAAACTCAACATAGTTCAGAGCACCTTTTAACAATGCCGAGAAAACAGTTTAGCTTACGACCAGACCTTATGCTTAATGATAATGCTATAGGGGATACTAAATGGAAGCTAGTTGATGCAAACAAAAGAAATCATGGACTGTCTCAAAGTGACTTATATCAGATGTTCGCATATGGTAAAAAATATGAAAGAGAAGAACTTTACTTAATATATCCTAAAAGTGAAAATTTTACTATTTCACAAAGAGAACCTTTTAATTATGAAGATGCTATGCCTTTGCGGGTATTATGTTTTGATTGTAAAAAAGGAGAGATAGAAGGGTTTGATTTTGAGTGAGTGTATTTTTTGTAACTTACCAGAAGATAAAAAGATTATAGATAGCAACAATCATGCTCTTGCTTTTTATGATGGATATCCTGTGACTAAATATCACACGCTTATCATACCAAAGCGACATGTAGCAGATTATTTCGACCTTGAAAAAATAGAAATAGATGCTATTAATAATTTACTACAAACTCAAAAAAACAGATTGCTAGAGATGGATCAAACTATTACTGGTTTTAATATAGGAATAAATATAGGTGAAGATGCTGGACAGAGTATTTTTCATGTACATATACATTTAATCCCAAGAAGATATGGAGATATGAAAAATCCAAAAGGTGGAGTTCGTGGTGTTATATCTGAAAAACAAAAATATTAAAGGAAGCCATTTTGAATAATAATAAATCTTACAAAGTTATTATAAAGAATCTTATTAAGATTGGTAAGGACTATGAGCACTTATTCATTGAAAATATTTCTGAAGATAAAAATTTAGTTGTATTTAATAGTGCTGATCAACATAAGATGTATAACTATTTCATGCAGGGATCACATGGATATACATCAGATGAATTGAGTAATATACTAAAAGGAACTATAGTCAGTGAAATTAAACTTATGAAAAATGAGTGGGGTTATGGTTCAGTATCAGCGACAATTGCAATCACTTTTGCTCTAATTGCAGTAAATTATAAACAAGCTGAAAGAATGATGGAGTGGTCAGAAATATTTGGTTTTAGAAGTTATTATTTTCACTATGGACAAGGAATTAGAAAAAGCCCTGAACTGCATGCATATATATTAAGGTACTCAACAAATAATGATAGTATAAAATTTGCAGAAAGAGCACTTGATAGTTATCAAAAACATAGACAGTATATTGAAGATCAAGAAGAACTAATAAGGGAAGAAGCAAACAAACGAAAATTTTCTACTCAAAAACGAATATCAAATGATATAGAAGATAGAAAGAATGGTTTAAGGGCTCAATTAATTAAAGAACTAAATAGTTTATCTTCATATGATAAATTAATCAGAATGGCTGAGGATATAAGACATTCAGTAAAATATTATCCTACAAGTATGGCATACCAGATTAGGGAAGAAGACATTGCAAAACTAAGTTTTACTAGCTTAGAAAATCTCAAAAATATGAGTAGTATGAAAATGAAATCCACTACACCATGGAATCAATTCAAGAAAAAATTATTGGTGTATTAGATGAAAATTAAACTATCAAATATAGGCTTGAAGAAATATTTAGCATATAAACAAAATAATATTTCAGGTAATAAAGATGAGTATGAAATTTTAAAAAAAGTATATACGAATATATACATTGAATTTACAGAAAATCTTACTAAGTATATTAATGACGGCTTACTCGAGTATGAGAAGGATGACAGTAAAACAACAAAACTATTATATAAATATCCATTTCTTGAAAATGTAAAAAGAATACATTTTGAAATAACAACTAACTGTAACTTTAGATGTGATCATTGTCGTAGTGGAGATGTAGTTAGGATAGATGAAACTAATATAGATAAACTATTTGAAGTAGCTAAATTATTTAGTTGTCTAGGAATAAAAAGGTTTGATTTCATAGGTGGTGAAGTTACAATGTATGGTGGAAAGTGGCTAGAGTTAGTTCAATATATTAAACAGATTAATAGAGATGCTAATATCACTGTTTATACGAATGGATGGTTTTTAGAAAAAACAGATTTTATAATTGATGATAAAATCTATAAAGATGATGTAGAATACTTAAAACACTTGCATTCAAACGGTCTAACTCATATTTTATTTAGTATTGACGGTAAAGAAGAACTTCATGATAAACAAAGACATCATCAAGGCTTATTCAAAAGAATAAAAAATAATATTAAAAAAGTAAAAGATATTGGTTTAAAACCTAGATTATCTACAATAGTGATAGATGGTGAGTCACAAAACCACTTATTAGATTTTGCTAATGAGATATACGGTAAAAATCTTGTTAATGTTAATGATGCTATAAAATTACTACAAATGGATAGTACAAATCATTTTAGTAATTTTATAGATATTAACAACGGTGCTAGTCTTAGAAAAGGGAACTATAGTATTGAAAATGTTCCTAGAGAAATGATAAAGTGTAAAGCTTTTTACAGACCATCACCAACGCTAAGAATTAAGGCTGATGGCTCTATTGGAATTTGTCCATTAATGAATCAAGATGAATATTATGGGAATGTACATAACCAAAGCATTATAGAGGTTATAAATAATGCACATAAATCATTTTCGTATTTATTACATTCTGAAAATAATATCAATAAATATATTGAATTTTTAGAACCAGAGACATTAGAAAGGTTTGATCATATCTGTACACTTAGAATAGCATTGCATAAATTAGCAATAGCGTTTAATGACAATAAAATTAAAACCCCAACTAGCTCTCAAATTAAACAAATGAATGAAATTGTCAGGGATGCTTTTTGAATACTGGAAGAAACAGGAAATTGAACTATGAAAATATATAAAATAAGATCAACACTTTATAAGCTAGCAAAATTTCTTGGAGATATACAAGCAGGTATAAGTGCGATTTCAAAAAAATCTGTATATCCAATTCTTAAAAGAATAGGTCGTCGAATATATGGTAGAATTGCTTCAAGAGGTCATAATATTTTTAAATAATTTAAGCAAGGAAAATGTATGAAGAATTTAATGCTAAACATTTTAAAAGCCCATAATATTGTAAAAAATGCAGAAGCCATTATTATAACCGCTGGTGCTGGTATGGGAGTGGATAGCGGGCTACCTGACTTTAGAGGTAATGAAGGCTTTTGGAAAGCATATCCACCAATAGCTAAACTAAGATATGATTTTACACAAATGGCGAATCCTGCACTTTTTACATATAATCCAAAACTAGCATGGGGATTTTACGGACATAGACTAAATTTATACCGTTCAACAATTCCACATGATGGCTTCAAGTTACTCTTTGACTTGGTGAATCAAAAAGATAATAATTATTTTGTATTTACTTCAAATGTTGATGGTCAATTTCAAAAAGCTGGATTTGATGAAGATGAAATATATGAAGTTCACGGAAGTATTCATTATTTACAGTGTACTAAAACTTGTACTGAGTCTATATGGGAAAATAATCTTGGTGATATTGAGATAGATATGGATAAGCTAGAAGCTCAAACTTTACCAAGATGTAAAAACTGTAAAGAATTGGCTAGACCAAATATTCTTATGTTTGGCGATGGTGAATTTATCAATGGTAGAGCTGATGAACAAAATGAAAGATTCCATAATTGGAGATTTCAAAATAAAGATAAAAAGATAGTAATTATTGAAGTTGGGGCAGGAAGTGCAATACCAACAATTAGAAGCTTTGGGGATAGACTATCAGGTTTTGAGAATGATGTTACTCTTATTAGAATTAACCCAAGAGAAGATGAAGTATATAATGATGGAGATATTGGAATAGCTCTTGATGGATTAGAAGGAATCAAAAAAGTTTATTATGGAAATGATTGATGAGTAATGTAAATATTGAGAGTATAAACTAACTGTGGGAGAGTGTAAACCAACCTTTCTATTCTTAAATCACTTAGTATATTTTGACAGACTTCACAATCATCAAGATTAACATCATCTACTCTAAGCCCTCTATCTTATTCATTAGAAATCTCCTCAATAACTACATGTGCAAAATCACCACTATTAAAATAAGCTTCTGAATGATAATAACGATTCATAGCATCAACAGTTTTTAACTCTTCTTTAGAGAAACTATCTAAACCATCTTGGTTATACCATTCATTAGCAAGAACTACAGCAGTACTCTCTGCTTCTACAAGAGATTTAAACGGTTTGATATAGCGAATATCATTATGACAAAGAACAAGTACTATATGGCTCATAGCATAAAGCTTACAGCATCTTTTTCAGATCCACTACATAAGCCTCCATCTAGCATATTAGATTCTATCAACTCTCCCTCATCATCTCTTTCATCACTAGAGTAAATATTCACAATATATCCACTATCAGCAGATAGAAAAACTTCATAGTAAAGACCTTTATGGAAGAACTCTACAATATTAGCACTCTGTAATATGCCAGCAAGTTCTTCTATTTTAGATTCATTCATCTTTCAGCCTTTTTGATAGTGGCAAATGGTGTAGGAGTAAAAGATAAATCTCTTTCAATCGCTAGTCCAAGTGGTCCGTGAACAGATTCTAACTCTTCAAGGGTAAAGTATCCTAACTCACTTTCAAGCCCTTGTACATAGCCGTAACAGGTCTTAGCATCTGCTTTTAAAATTCGATTATGAACCAAGTCCAGTTTGAGTCAGGGGTAAAAAGTTTAACATAACAAAGAGGGTTTAGTTCCCCCTCTGTGGCATATAAGTCTGGTATATCGTTGAGTAGTATATTTGGAATAAGCTTACTCATAATTAAGCAGCCTGTTGTTGTTCTAATGGCTTATACCACATCTTGTTTTCTCCACTCCAACGGAAGCCACAAGCTTTAATGCTATCTTTTTTAGAGAAGATATCGTCCCCAATAACTACAAGATTTTGACCTTGTTCCATAATAGTAAGACCTAAATTATAAAGTGAACTGTAGTCAAGTGGTGCATTGTTCTGAACTTGTTGGTTTGTGGGCTGTTGATTATTCGGTGGCTGGCTATACTGTTGCTGTTGTGGTTGTTGCAACTGTGCAGGTTGTTGATAAGTTTGCTGTTGGCTTTGACTTGGTGTTTTACTGTAAAGGTCATTTCCAAATTGTCCGCCTAGTGAACGAAGAGATCTTTTTAGAGAATCTGATACTGCACTTTTACTTGCATTATCTATTGCATCGCCTACTGTGCGGGCTGTTCCGGTGCCCACTCCTGTATCCTCTCTTTCAATGAAGTTTCTTTGAGCATCATAGATTTTCACTTTGACTATGGCACTAAAAGTTATTACATGATTTCCGTTTTGATTAGTCTCTCTAGCAACTTCTTCTAGTCTTGTTATTGTGTAGTCCCACATGTAATTGAAAATTGTGTTGGCAACACTTATGCAATCGTGAGTCTCAAGGTATTTAAAACTCATACCTGCCTTATCTATGGTCTTTACTCTGCTATCGTCTAAGTTGTACGATAATGCTTTTACTTGGTTTTCTGAAAACATAATTTATCTCCCTATGCTGCTTCTTGCGAATCTACTAAGTTAAGTAGTTCGGTGGCTTGGTTATTAACACTATTTCTTCTAGCATTGACTTTAATTTTGGCTGGCACCTCTTCACTTACTACACCAACTTCTACAAACTTATCAATTTCATCCATACCCTCAACTGTAAGCATTGCATCTTTTACACTCTGTTCATCTACAACTACAGAGAAGTAGCCTAGCTTTATGAGTGCATCTGAATTTGTAACTTTAAAAGTCTCTTTGAGCTTTGTCTTTTTGGGTGTAATCGTAATACTTGATATTGAAGTTCCATCCAAGCGATCAATTCCGTATTCTTGTAGAACTGTGGCAGTAGCTTCTAATGCTGAAGCTTTTGCATTGGATAGATTTTTCTTTAGAGTTTGTAGTTCTTTAATATCCTCTGCGATGTATGAAATCTTGTTATCCAACTCTTTAATGCTCAGTCCGATATAGTCGGCTTTTGCATGATACGGTTTGTTTGATTCTAGTACTTGTCTAACATAGTTTTTAAACCAATCTTGCTTGTCTTCTTTGATGTTCTCTATCTCTGTCTGTAAGCGATAATTTGTCATTTTCATAGTTGTGTTCCTCTTATGCTGCTAATGCCATCTCAGGCTCTTTAATGGAAGCTATACGCTCTGCTATATCCCATAAGCCTTGATTAACTTCTACATCTTTACTAATAGATTTAATCTCTCTGCTTGTGAACCTACGACCAGTGATATTATTTACACCAGATATATTTCCACGAAGTAGATTTTCTTGTATAACATTGAGTGTTGTGTAGAGAGTAGAGTCTTCATCTTCTTCTCTATGAGGTATTAATAGATCAGTATGATTAACCTGTAGGTGTTTATCAAATCTAAGAGGGATGGATGAACGAGCGAATGACTCTTTTTCAAGCTGTGTAAGTTCTATAGATTCTAGCTTGTTAATTTTCTCCATCAGTTTAGGCTTTATAGCTGTGATATTTGCTACTGCTGTTGCAACATCATTTTGTCTATCGCCAAGGTGTTTGATTTTATAAGACTCAAATACACTATCAGCGATTACAAGCCCATTGGCACATACAAATCTATAGATGCCAGCACTGGTACTAAAGCTTTTACTTCTATCATGAGAATTAAATAGTAGTAGCTCTACTGCATTATCTTGTGGGTGTAATAAATCATCGAAATGACGAAATCTTACTAGGTGTTGTTGGTATCCTTCTTTATCTTCATCTCTAACAGATGCTTCAGATACTGATACTGGATACCAATTATTTAATTTTATTTCATTTACAACATCGATTGATTTTATAAAATGATATTTATCACTTGTATTGTAATGAGGTTCCTCTGTGAAGAGTGCTGGTGCTTGTTGTTTTAGTTGTTCGTTAGTCAGTGGTATTTTTGACATGGGTATTCCTTTTATAATTATGTGTTTATGGATTGATAGCTTAGTGCTAAAACTTAATCATCATCTAGTGTTTCTTTTATAACTGTTCCTACTGCTATAACTATAGTTAAAAGTTGTGGTAGTGGTAACATTGTTATGCTCCTTTTAGTGGATTGTAATTGAAGTTATTTCTAGAGATAAATATCTCACCTTGCAATGGACTGTATGGCTTTGTGAAGAATGTTGTTACTAGTGTGTTTTTTAGCATTATAGTTTCCTTGTGGATTTATTTTAGATTGACGACTCAACCATAGAACAATCTCCTAATGGAGACTGTTCTATTCTATGTTTATTATATGTGGTTAAAAACTTTTAGAACTCAATATTTCCCGCTCTATTTTTACATACTTAAAAAGATTAATTAAAAAATATATAATATTAAGGGATTAGGGTATATATTTGAATACAAAAAATAGCTTTAAAGCCCTAATATAAGACATTTAGTGCTATATTGGGGTATCCTTAATAATGGTAGCTATAATGCTACAAATAATTTATTCAGATTTTAGTAGAAAATTAGTATTTTCTCCACTTATTAAAGTCCAATTATGGTAAAAATCTTCCTCAAGTTCAGCATTAGTTTTGAAGATAAAAAAGTTATAGTAGTGTTCAATACCACTCACTTTTTGAAGTCTTTGGATAACTGATTTTTTAACACTTTCATGCTCGCAAACAACTACAACTCTATGTGCTTTTTTAATGTTATATTTTTTAGATACTGATCCATTAGCAATGGCATTTATATGTACATATAACTGTTCAAATAATCTTTTAGTGTCTTTTCCATTGTGCTGTTCAAATAAGTAAAGATACTCTTTCTCATCCACTGAAAACATAGTATTAACATCTGGGATAAATGAGTTGGTTTTATCTAAGATTACTTTATTCAAAGCTATTACACGATTGCTCTTATTATCACTTCTATTGTTACCTGATTTGTCAAAATAATAATTAAAAAAGCCAACATCACCATTATTAGATTTAAGCCATATTTTGAGGTTAATATGAAAATCAATAGTGAGTTTTCTATGGTGATAATCTTTAAGATAAATAGGACTTAACCCACTAGGTGCTTTAATTTTAAATTCTCTATAATCCAGTTCATCCATTAAGAAGTTTTTACCATATTTAGTTAGGTAATAAAAGCTCTCTAGCTTTCCATTTATAGGATTAAAATCATGCTTTGCTAACAATGGTTTTTTCATATCTATTAATATTTTTAAAGAGTTAGTTAAATAACCTCTCTTTTTGTATAACCCCATCTTCACAAATTGCGAAGATGTTAGGTATTTGAAGACAGCTAGCCATTCGATGGCTGTAATTTGATTTTCTGTTAAATGAAACATTGTCTACTCCTCAATATCAAATTTAGGGATAGGTAATGATGGAGTTGAATGATTGACCACATTATCATTTGTACTCTCTATTACAGTTGCATCGATAATCTTTGTGCAATACTCTTTTCTCCAATATTTTTGGTGTTGTTTCCATTGCATATCTGGAAGTGCATCGTTATCTCTTAGAAACTTCTCTGTAGCCATTATCTTAATAGGTGTGTTAGAATTAACCTTAGCATAAAATTCACCTTTTTGAAGACACATTAATTGTTGAGTGTTAAGACCAATTTCATCTGCCATAGCCTTTGCATCCTTATAAGAACATTTTCCTACAATTTTGATATGAGTATTAGTCATCAAACTATTTTCTGTTTTAGTGTCTATATCAGATAGATTTTGATTAGCACAAATAACTGATAGTTTGTACTTTCTACTTTCAGATAATATTGTCTGCAAAGTAGAATTTGTCAAGTTTTGGAACTCGTCTAAGAATAAATAAGTTTTTGGTCTCATCTCTTCTGGAAGATTAGCTCTCTTTAGGGCTATACCTTGTATTGATGCCATAAGAAGCTTTGCTGCTGGTTTCATAGATTTTGGAAATCTAAAGATTATTATTTTCCCTGTACTTTTCATCAGTTTTTCCAGATTAAATGTACTCTTACCAATAATAAAGTTAGCAAAAAGAGGGTTGTTTAAAAGAATTTGTAACTTAGTCGCAACAGCTTCTTTTGTTTTTATAAATTTTGATTTTGAGAACTGTCTTTCAAAGAAGTCTCTATGTGACTTAATAGGACTTTTTAATCCTAACTCTATCAAATATTCATTATATTCACCATCCATAAAAGTAATTAACTCGTCTATCCCTGAATCTCCTTTTATTAGTAATACATAAATACAAGGTATGAGGATAACTTCCATATTTGGTGTAAAATCAGTTCCAATAATACTTGCAATTGCAATTAAAAGTTCGTGAGACATAATAGATAGTGATACTATATCGTGATGTTTTGTTCTAAGTGGATTATGTATAGGTGTAAACTTTTTTGTATTCATCATATTGATGTACACAATATCTTTTTTACTTGCTACTACTCTCGCAATTTGCCTAGATATATCTCCATCTAAGTCAATAATAATAATGTTACTCTTTTTCTCCAAATAAAATCTAAGAATCAAAATCTTTATAATTTCAGTTTTACCCATGCCACTCATCGCTAAAATATATGCATGTACAAATAACATTGGTGATATAAGCGAACCATCAATAGTTTTGGAATCAGTAGGATCTAACTTTAATATATCGTTATGACCTCTTCTTCCGTTGTATCCTGTTGTTATTATTTCATTTCTCATTTCTTATCCTTGAGTAATATTTTCTAATGCTATTTCAAGTTCTTCCAAGGGATTTTCAAGACCATTGTCTTGTAAATACTTTTTAAATTCTTGATGACAACCTGAGTTTACTTGTTCTTTTAGATACCAAACTAAACCATAAGCCTTAATTCTAATATCATCAGCCCATTCATCTGGATTGTCGCAATATACTGATTGTTCCTCTACCGCAACTGCACATTTTTCTAATTCATCAGCAGTCACTGAATGTTTTACTGCTAACTCGTATGCATATGTCTCTAATGTTTTGTATTCATGCATTTTTTGATTCATTTTCATACCATTTTTACAATATGCATCAATACATTCGTATCTAATAGTCTCTGTTATATTTATCAACTCATCTACTGATGTAATCTTGTTTAATTGTTCTTTTGTTATTGTCATAATTTATCCTTGTATTTTATGTGCTTCTAACCATGCATTTATGGCAGCTCTGCTATATCTTATGTATTTACCTACCTTGGAGAAGGGCAGAGTAGATGCTGAATTTTGCATACGCATCTTACTCTGAGTACTTTTTGAAAAACCATATTCCTCGGCTAATTCTGATGGACTTAACCATTGTTTTGTTAATTTTGCATATTTTTCTGCATAATTAACTTCTTCTAAACTTATTGACATTTTCAGTCCTTATAAAAAATTTATAAATTGCAATTTATGTATCCGAATCAAGGTGTTTGAGCTCTTCTTATTTCCGATTAGTAAAATTATCATATAATAAGAAGATAGTGTAAAATGAAATATTAGAGATAAAAAACAACCTTATAAATTTATTAAATTGATTGGAAGGAGCTGACTTTATGATAATTGATGAACTGATTAAGCAAAAGGATGTAAAGATAGAAGAGCATGAAAAGAGGTTCCCCGATGATGAATCAACTTTGGAAATGTTCGTAAAGAAATATGATGGTAGTTATTACTTAAATCATAATTTATTTTCTGTACAACCTTTTGTAAGTCAAATTTATCTTTCTGTAAAAGGATTTTGGGATACTCATCATTTCGATGCAAAGAAATTCCCAAAAATTGATGACACTATATACATTGAGATTGAAAATTTTCCTGATTATGATTATCTCAATAGTATTGCATATGAAATGTTAGTAAGGACTATAGAATACAAAGGATTAGTAGATAATGTTAGTAAATACAGTTATGATGAAAGGATAAAAGAATCTGACCTACTTGGTCTTGACATTAACGATGTTTTTGATTTAAAAAAAATATCAAAATATTATAGTCTAGATAAAGAAAATGGTACTTTTTCTAATTCTTATTTTAAGATGACAATTAATGACATAGAACAGGGAATAGCTAGGCTAATACAATTTTACATAGCTAAAGAGCAAATTCATACTATCGATTCTATAGATAAAACGGTGCTATTTAGAGATGATGAAGAAAAAAGAAAAGAGATAATTAATTGGCGTACATTTAAAATTTTATCTAATATTACACTTGAAAATATTATGGGATCTTTTTCAAACTATTATATACCTGCTAAGTTTGATTACCAAACACCAGAACATAATGATAAGCTAGCTGTAATTGATAATAATATTCCCTTGGTCGCACTTAACTATGATTTTTTAGTATCTATTGAGGACTTGATTCCAAATCGTATTAAAGGTAGTATTGATTTTAATTTTACAAGACCTCTTTTACGATTTAAAGAGTTGCCTATTGTTGATGTACCGATTAACTTGAACTTATCCAGAGAAGAATTAACTCAGTTGGTTATGAAGTTAAAAGATGATTTTGAAGCAGGATCTGTTAAAAACCCTATAAATCTTTTGTATGATAGACAATACAGTTTTGAAGAAATAAAAAATATTGTACCTTTTAAAATGACAAAAAAATCTATGGCAGATGCATTTTTTGTATATGATTTATATCAAGATATTCATATTGCAATGTTATTGCACAAACAAAAGCTTAGCGAATTTAAACAGATAGATATAGAAACATTTGAGATAGAAATTGAAACAAGAAGAGAACAAAGCGAAAAGCAAACTACTAACACAATTGATTCATTAAAAAATATTTATAAAAAGAATAAGAAATTAAGAGAAAAATTAAAGGAAGAAAATAGACGAGATTTAAGAGTTCTAAAAAGAAAGTTAGAGGAAGAAAAAAAGGAAGAGACAAAAAGAATTAATAAACTGTATAAGGAATTGTCTAAAGATTATCATAGTATGACTGTTTTGGAGGATTTGGTTAAAGATTATGATATTAGTCCTTATCTGTGTAAACAATATTTAAAGTTTATGAGAAAGTATGTTGAAAAATTACGATACAAAGAATTAATTATTGGACATAAAATTTGATTTTGTAAGTAAAAGTGAGACCCAAGATGAGACCTAATGATTTCTTAAAGCTTGAAAGTGTGTAATATAGGGGATTGAAGTGGTGGACCCTCAGAGATTCGAACTCTGGGAGGTATAACCCTCGCCGGTTTTCAAGACCGGTGCATTCGACCAACTCAG
>Ga0256842_1000382_pt1 | contig 38981 bp, 26 predicted proteins | sample 4559240metaG_FD_185973 | JGI IMG/M metagenome (GOLD analysis project Ga0256842, IMG submission 185973) | Hydrothermal vent microbial communities from Guaymas Basin, Mexico - 4559-240 | ecosystem: Environmental > Aquatic > Marine > Hydrothermal vents | place: Mexico: Guaymas Basin | collected...
CGTGGTTCCTTCGCCGACGACAGACTCGATGACAAGCTCCATATTATGAAGCTTGAGAATGTATTCAACTATCGCCAGCCCCAGCCCCATCGAATTGTCCCATGCATTTTTATCGGCACGGAAATATTTTTTTACAACCCTCTCTATATCTGGTGGCTCTATGCCGCTTCCTCTATCGGAAACGCAAAGCTTTCCATCCTCCAATACGATCTCGACATCGTCGTCGGAATATTTAAGAGCGTTATCCACCAGATTCACTACCACCATCTCCATCATCGTCCTGTCGGCATGGATTATGCAGGATTTGGCTTTCAACACAACCCGTCTTTTGCCGTACTTTTTCTCCAAAGAAACTGCCGTGCGCTCAAGGATGGGCACAATGTCAAAATCACTCATCTGGGGTGTGATTTCACTGTTTTCAAGCCTGGTAACAAAACTGAGCCTGTCGATCATTTCGGTGATACGGTTGGCATTTTGTTCGATCCTCTCGAGAAATTTGCGGCGCAAAGAGAGCGGCACATCGTCGTCGTCGAGCAATGTCTGAGCGTATCCAACGATCGCTGCGACCGGATTTTTGAATTCATGGCCGATTGCGGAGATGATATCACCGCGCTGCTTGTTGATAAGTTTGAGTTTTGCCGTATATTTACGCTTTCGCCTATCACTCTTTTCGAGCTTATTGGCCAGTTTCCGAAGCAATATCGCAATCGACGTAAACTCTTTCAAAAAACCTGTAGCATAGGTGGCGTCGTAGCGCTTTCTTGCAATATCCTGTAGGTAATTTTTAAGTTTTTGAAGCTCGCTATCGATCTCTTTTTGTATCAGCAGACCGATGACTATACCTATGGCAACGATAAAGGCAAACGCTACCACCAACCTAAACCAGAGTATTTTATAGTCGGTCATGATATTTTCAAGCGAAGCCGAAATACGCAAAACCGCTGGTTCACGGTTCCATGTTATCGAAGTCGCCACATGGATGCAATCGTCTTGTGTTCCGATCTCTTTTTGCCCGTTGGCGTGGCTTTTCATATTTCGTGCGTCCATTTGGCTATCGAAAAGAATTTTGCCATTTTTGGCAACCAGTGTGATGCGAATCGGGTGCCCCATGATCTTATCCATTTCCGCACCAATATCCGCAAGCGCTCTTCCTTTGCCTATCTGTGTCTTGGCGTAGGCCATTTCGCTTTTTAGCCAAGTCTTGTATCGTGAAATCTCTATCTCTTTGAGCGTATAGTTGATAACAAACGAAATAATCGCCAAAGCGACAAGAAGCAGCAACATAAAATTGACGATAAATATCTGTGAAATTTTGAAACGTGGATTCAGCAAATCTTATACCCCACACCTCGAATCGGCTTGATATAATTCTTGCATTTTTGAGGATCGATCTTCTCTTTAAGGCGATTTATAGCCACGTTTACGGTGCGCTCCTGCACCCCCTCCTCTCCCTGCCATACCATCTCTATCAGTTCGACGCGGCTAAGGATGCGATTACGGTTTTTAAGCAGCGCCAAAAGCAGCTCAAATTCCAGTTTGGTCAACTCTACCGGCCTTGCGCCCACAAAGACTTCTCTGCTTTTGGGCTTTAGCAAGATATCGCGATACAGCACTCTTTCACTATCTTCCGCTCCGCTTCGACGAAGTATCGCTTTGACGCGGAGCAACAGCTCTCTAATATTGAAAGGTTTGCTCATATAGTCGTCTCCGCCGCGTAAAAAGCCCTCCTCTATCTCCTTGTCGGAAGTTTTGGCGCTAAGGAATATGACAGGTATATCCACTCCCTCTTTTCGCAGCTTTCGAACGAATTCACTCCCCTCCACGCCTGGAAGGTTTCGGTCGACGATCATAAGGTCGGGCAACTCTTCTTCAAGCAGCTTTTCGACGGGCCGTATCGTTACGGATCCGAAAGTCTCATACCCCTCTTTGCCCAGATGGTACTCCAACAGATCGAGAAGATCACGTTCATCTTCAATCACTACAACAAGCGCCATAGACCCATCCTTTTAAATTACCTATACTGGAAATTATATCATTGTGTAACCAAACTGTATTCGAAACTCTCTACCATACTCGCACAAAAAGCTCAAGATAAGAATACCAACGAGCTGACGTTACAAGAATACAAAGGACCAGACAATGGTAAAAAAAATCATTTCAGCGGCACTGCTCGCGGCATCCTCTTCGGTAGCGGCTGCCGGGGCGATCACACTCTATCAGGATACGGCTACCGGTTTCATCTCCACAAAACCGGGACCAGGGCGAGTCAAACTGGGAAATTTCGTCAACCAAGAAGAGATCGATTCGAAAATCGCAAAAAGAGAATTGAAACTAAAAAAAGTTTTATCGAAAACTGAAAACAGTGAATCACCCGAGTTCCCTCTCGGCAAAGAAACCGCTCCGAGCATGAAAATCCACGCTTTCGACAATCCCGATATGTGGCTAAAGATCGGCATTCGCCTTCAAGGAACATTTGAAAACCGTCAGGTAGATTATGCCGATAGAAATACGATGGATACGGATATATGGGATGCATATCTTCGCCGTGCCCGCCTGGAAGTCGGAGTCGGCTTCTTTGAAAATGTCTCTTTTGCGATGGATATCCGAAACGACAAGGCGAACTACGCAAACAAAGGCGAGCAGGGATTCAATATCGGGGATGCCTATTTGAAAATCAAAAGACCGTTCGGTACGTCATTGATCAATTTCAAACTCTATCGTGCCAAAATAGATATATCGAGAACCGAAACCGTCAAATCAGCCTATGTTCTACACTATGACAGACCACATGTAGCCGATGAGGCGGCACAATATATCTCTCATAATCGACGCGCCACAAACGCTCAAATGTACGGCAACTGGAAAAATAAAATCCACTATCAGATTGCGTTTGGTGACGGGGTATATTCAGGCAAATTAAAAGATGCCTCAGGAAGAAAATTCAGCGGAAAGCTTGACCAGAAGAGTTTCTTTTATGGAGGAAAAATTACCTTTTCTCCATTCGAAGGGTGGGAAGAAAAGAGACGAACGGAGACCTATTTTGCAAAAGGAAAACACTTCAGCGTCGGAGCCTCCTACTGGAAGAGCCCGGATATTTCATACGACGATGGCATCGTTGCAAAAAAAATCGATCACCGGCTTATCAATTACGAAATTTCCGCACACTATCTGGGTGCATTCGTGCAAGCTGAATATTTCGATTTCGATGGCATCGTAAAAAAATGGGGTGAGAGCGAAATTGGAAAATCAAATGGCTGGTACGTAACCGGAGAATATCTTTTTAAAGATTTCTACTATATCGCACCATTTGCACGATACGAAAACTGGGACAAATGGAAAGACGCAAAAGGGTATGATCTGGTTTCCAAGATATTGGGAATAAATTGGTACCTCCGGGGCAACAGCACAAAAATAGGCCTCTCCTACCAGCGAGACGAGTACGAAAAAAATATCGGAAACAAAATGGAAGATCGCATAAAACTTACGTCGCAATGGTTTTTTTAAAAGCTTCGTGTAATCAAACTGTATCCATCTTGTTTTATAATATGGGTATCTTGAAAACAATTACAAGGAATACCGGAATGAAAAAGATTCTTGTTTCTGCAGCCGCCATCGTAGGACTTTCGGCTTCTCTTTTTGCCGCGCCGATTACACTTTATCAGGATACCGAAACGGGTGCCATCTATACCAAGCCGGGCGAAGGGCGCATCAAACTCGGCAATTTTATCAGTGCCGAAGAGATTCAAAAAGAGCGCGAAACGGACATCAAGAAAGAGTTGGGGATCAAAGTTGAATCCCATGTTCCCACACTGAAATTCAGCGGTACGCACTACCTTGGATATACCTATACCGACAACAAAAGAGACTCAAGCAAAAACAGCAGTAAATTTGAAACCCGCAGAAACTATCTGCAGGTCAAAGCATACTGGAACGAACATGACTATTTGAGAACCACCCTGGATACATTTCAAAACGATGACGGCAGCTGGCTGTTGAGATTGAAATACGCCTATATCTATATCAGTGACATACTTCCGCTTACCGGCGTAGAATTCGGTCAGGTGCACCGTCCATGGATCGACTGGGAAGAGCATCATGGATGGCTATATCGCTCGATCGCCAAAACCTTTATCGAAGAGGGTGAAGGCGCACATTTGACGGACTCGGCGGATCTTGGCGTCAACTTCAAAACAAAAACCGACTACTTCAGCTCCGAAATCGGCGTATATAATGGTGCCGGATACCACCACAAACATGAAGGCGACAGATTATCTTACGAGTGGCGGCTTACCGCCAACATATTCGGAACCGGCAAAAGGCATGTCCACGCCACCAAAGACGAATACCTGGATCTCTCTTTCACCGGCCAGATCAACAACCAAAAAAAATACGACTGGTACGGGATACATGGAGTGTATAACCAGCCAATGTTCCTGCTCGCTGGAATGTATATCACCTACGAAGATTACGTTACAGACAAAAGCCATGACGGCTGGACGGTCAATGGCGAGTTTCGCCCGATCGAAAAATGGTCCATCTTTGCAAGATACGACAATTTCGAATACAATACAAACGACCTGACCCGCTACGAAACGATCGCCGGAGCAGCCTATATATACAACAAAAATGTCAAGCTTATCGGAAATATCTTCTACATAAACGATGACGACGACGCCAAAGATGAAACCAAATATATGTTTACGACAGAAGTGAACTGGTAAAATATTATGGAAAATCCCAAAAACAAAGGCGCCTTACATGGTTCCTTTGCTATCATTACCTCAATACACACAAAGGCATATGGATGGAAATAAAAACATTCGAAAAGATGCAAAAAAAGGCTACAAAGAAGTCTCAAACGGACTTTTTGCGCCTGGGGTTATCTTTGGTATTCATGGCGATCGTACTGCTGGCCACGTGGAACAAAATTCCTGGCAATCCATTCCTGGCGGTCGCCGCGGTATTTGGCGCCTATATGGCGATGAATATCGGCGCAAACGACGTCGCCAACAATGTAGGCCCCGCGGTAGGCTCCAAAGCGATGACGATGGTGGGGGCCATCATAATAGCGGCGGTTTTCGAATCGGCAGGTGCGCTGATAGCCGGTGCAGATGTAACAGGAACGATCAAAAAAGGGATTATCGATATTCACGCCTTCGCCAATCCCGACTATTTCGTCTGGGCGATGACCGCCGCTCTTTTGGCAGCTGCATTGTGGCTCAATTTCGCCACATATCTGAAAGCGCCGGTATCCACCACTCACTCGATCGTAGGGGGCGTCATGGGCGGCGGTATCGCGGCAGCCGGAACTTTCGGTATCGTCCATTGGGGAACGATGGGCAAAATCGCTGCAAGCTGGGTCGTCTCACCCGTTCTTGGCGGTGTTATCGCAGCGGGATTTCTATATGCGATCAAACGGACCATTCTTTACAAAAAGAACACCAAAGAAGAGGCGATGAGACTGGTGCCCCTTTATGTGGCGGTTATGGGGTGGGCTTTTGTCACATATGCAGTACTCAAAGGGCTCAAACATATCGCAAAGATAGGCTTTCCGACAGCCTCCGCTATCGGCTTCGTTTTGGCTGTGGCGATCTTTTTCCTCGTAAAGGGCACTATCGCAAAATATGCCCACCTGCTCGACAATGAACGAATCAGCGTCAACCGCCTCTTTACGATTCCCCTTATCTTCTCCGCCGCACTGCTGAGCTTCGCGCACGGCGCAAACGACGTAGCCAATGCCGTAGGGCCGCTTGCAGGCATAGCGGATGCCTTGACACATGCCGCCGTATCGTCCAAAGCGGCTATCCCGCTATGGGTCATGGTGATCGGGGCGGTCGGAATCTCTTTGGGGCTGGCGCTCTATGGACCAAAATTGATCAAAACCGTAGGGAGCGAGATCACCGAACTTGACCAGATAAGAGCGTTTTGCATAGCGCTTGCGGCAGCGATCACAGTGATTTTGGCTTCACAGCTGGGGCTTCCCGTAAGCTCTACGCATATCGCGCTGGGCGGGGTTTTTGGCGTCGGTTTCCTGCGCGAATGGCTCGATCGCACACAGCGTCTGGAGTATCGGATAAAAGAGGAGAAAGCTCGTATCGAGGATCTGAAAAAACGACTCGATGCGTTGAAAAGAGAGCTGGAAACACTCGAAAGCAAAGATGAAAAGAGTCAATCTGATTACGAGAGGATCGTACGTCTTTTCGAGGAGATAGGCGAATATGAAAAGATGCTCAAAAAAGAGAGTAAAGCGCTAAAAAATGTCTATAAGACAAAATATGTCCAGCGAGCAGCACTGAATAAAATCGTCGCGGCATGGATCGTCACCGTCCCGGCAGCGGCCGTCGTCTCGGCTATTATCTTCTACGTCATCAAAGGCATGATGGTTTGAATCTGCAAGCCCGGGCTTCACGCCCCGGGCATTTTAAATTTCTGCGTCACAAGCTCACCTTCATCATTGAAAAACAGATAATAGAGAAGATCCTTTTTCACTCTCTGATTCGCAAGATACAAAAGCCCAAGATTGGCCTGCAAGGAAGCGATATGCATAACGATCGGCGCAGCGATGCCTGCCGGTTCGCGTTCAATGATTTTAAATGCATCAAAAGAGCTTTTATCTATAAAGCAGACCTGCCCATTGAAAGCCTCGACGGAGCCATAGACCCATGGCGTACCGATCTCTTTTGCATAGGAGTCGATCTGCGCACGACTTGGAAGGTTGTCCGTGGCATCGAAAATCAGATCGTATTCGCGCTTTCGATCGGCAAAGGTGGCAAAATCTGTAACGAATGGCCTCACGGTCACGAAAGGACAGCGGGCTTGCACAAGTTCAGCCGCGACTTCGGCTTTATATTTACCTTCGTCACCGACCCTGAAAGCGATCTGCCTATGGATATTGTGTATCGACACCTCATCGAAATCGACCAAATCCATGTGGCCGATACCACTAGCACCCAGCGCGATGGCAAGCGAACTGCCCAAGCCTCCCGAGCCAACTATAAGGATTCTTTTCTCCCGCAACGAAGCCTGTGTGCTCTCGCCCCACAGCATCACCTGACGATTGAAATACCTATAATAACTCTCCATCTTGTCCGCTCCTCGCTTAATAAAACAATCCCTTCAGCCATTTTTAAATATACCGATAGAGTCGGTCAGACTGATTTTTTCTAATATAACATTGAATATTGGAGATAGACTTTAAAAACCGACTCCGAATTGCCGGAAACTCCGGGCGTGACACCTGTCCCGATGGCCAAATGGCCCTGATGGAAGATATTTCCGCCGATACCCGCATCCATCTCCAGATTCATATTCCCGCCAACAAGATCGACAGATGGAGAGATGCCGAAAAACGGCCGCCACGGACGAACATGGGTCACTTTGTTCTGATACCCCCAGTAAACGCCTGCTCCCAAGTTGAAATAATCGTCGGGCAGAACGTTTCCATGTACGGCCATAATTTTATCCAACACTCCTTTTTGAGAGTTTTTTTCGCTGAACGCTCCATGGTTTGCAAAAAGCGTAACGGCCAGATCGGGATAGCCAATCCTAAGAGAAGTGTAAGATTCTGCGCGGAGCACCATACCGCTCCCCAACGATACGCCATCTTGTGACAAGAAACGGTATTTTCCAGCTCTCATCTGAATCGTCGTGGAGGGCAGAAGCACATATTTGCATTCAAGCTCGACCCCTTTTTTCATTCCCCCAACGGCTAGGTAGTCACTCTCCAATGCCTCCTGATTGTGCAATAGCGAGAGCCTGCTCCTCCATCGGTCATCGATTTGGTATATCACCGATCCGGTCAACTGAAGATGGTTTTTCACTCCATTTCGGATTCCTGCGGCCAATGAGATCTGCACCCGGTCGGATTTGTGGAGGATCTGTGCCTCGTATGTATTGTCATTTTGCGGAAGATATCGGTAAACGGAGTCATCCCAGCCGCTATTGTGACGCGCTTTCAGACTCTCTTTGAGATACCATCCTTCACCTATGGCATTTTTGTTTGTCATATTCGAAACTATCTGCTGCATACTGCTTCTGGAATCTGTCGAAACGTAAAAATGCCATTCATCGGCCCACTTGCGTTCAAGCTGTTCGTTTTGGTAATAGAGAAGTTCGTCGTTCCGATTCGTCTCCATGCCCCAAAAAGCCAGACTCTGCGCCAGTGCGATCCGTCCTGATCGTTCAGCCGCATCGACACGGTCACGTACGGGAAGCGCACAGAGGTCGCCATCCAAAAGAGTACTCATCTTATCCCTCTCGTAGAAATGGAGCGCAAGAGCGAGCCGCATCCACATCTCGGGGTTATGGAGACGATGAAGCGCTTCCCTGGCAGCCTCGTAAGCGTTGTTGTGCATATCCCATAATGCGCGGATCTGAAGATATCGCTGTCGGTCAAGATCGTCTTTCACGCTTTCAAGAAGCGCCTCGAATCGATCAGGGTTCATCGTGTAGATAGCCGCTTGAAGATAGTTTTGCAAAAATTTGCGCTCATGCAGCTTTTCGGGATCTTTCGACAAAATCCTGCCGAGTGAGCAGGCTACCTCTCTCATTTGGCGCATGAAAGCTTCATGCTCGTTTCGTCCCTGAAGAAGGTAGGCATAGGTCAATTTCATCTCGATGGATAGCTCCGCGGCCTTCGATATCTTTCCAAGATAGGCCATGGCCATATCCCCTTCCTGAAGCTTCATATGGGCTGCCAACAGTGGCGCCCATAGTATTTCCGGCAGGCGAAGACCATCTTTTTCGAGTTTGGATACGAAAGCATGCAGCTGTACGCAGTCGCCGGCATCGACAAGAAGCCAGAGCATCTGTGCCTCCATCGCATGGTTGCCCGGATCAAGAAGCATCGCCATTTTCAGGGCTCGAGATGCCTCCTTTTTGAGATGAAGAGCGATCAGAAGATACGCCTTGACGCTCCAGTAACGTGGATCTTGCAGCAAAACACTCTCCTGGTGCTTTTCGATATTTTCCATATGTCTCGAAAGCTCTTCATACAAGTGTCCATCAAGGGCGATATATGCATACGTTATAAAGTTTTCCGGCAATCTGTCGGTTTTGTAGATTCTCCACGCCGCTTTCGATGCGAGCAGAGGATCTTTTCTTCGATAAACATCGAGAATCCGCCGCAAATCGACTGTTCTGGCCGCTTTGTCGCCCATGAGTTCGAGGGCATGTTCTGATGCCTCATCATATTTCCCCAGATACCACGCCAAATCCCCCGCCAATTGCAAAAAATCGACCGGAGCACTTCGGTCTTTGTGCTTGAGAGCTTTTTTGACAACGACATAGGCACTCTCCGGACGGCGATTCAAAAACTCATAATAGGCGATACGCCGGGCCGTGGTGAAATCGTCCACACCCAAAGCGTTCAGCCGCCTTGCGACCTTTCCGGCTCTTTGCATATCCCCGCTGTCAAGCGCCAACTGCAATATCCAAGAAAGAAGAGCAGGTTTTTTTGTTTTTTCATACATTTCAAGGAGAAAATCTATAGCACCCCCGGGATCGCCGACCATATTGTAGAGATAGACAACGGTATCAATGTTCTTCTTGCTAGGATCCGTTCTGGCTTCATCTTTAGCCAACTTCAATGCCGATTCATACTGATAGGCGTCGATCATCAGAGGCAGCAGTTTCTTGCGCAGTCCGGCGGTGGGATGCATAGCATAGGCACGAAGGTAGTGCTTCATGGCCTTCTGCGTCATTTGTGACCACAGGGCACTCTTCGCAGCCCTCATCTGCCATGCGTAACTCCTTTTGCCACGCAATACAATCTCAGCGGTTTTGTAGGCGTGCAGCGGATCTTTTGTATAAAGAAAGGTCTTGAAGAGCAAATCGAAATCGCATCCTGACGAAATGCTCCTTTTTTCACACATTTTTACAAGATGAAGTGCAATGCGATGAGCATCCTCCAAGGCATTGGAAGCAAGATAGAATCGAAGAAGCTTTTGTGCATATCTTCTGTCTGCAATCATCTGTCTTTCATATCTTCTTGCCATACGTAAAGCCTCTTTATACCGATGATTCCAGGCAAGAATATCTATCGCTTTGAACAGATAGGCCGCTTGAGACCGCCTGCGATATGCTTGCAGATACAGATTGGCTGCATCCAAAGCCCGTTTCTCTTTGAGATAGATCGATGCCAGTGCATCTCTCCACCGATCTTCTCTCGCACGGTCGGCCTTCAAAAGACGCAAAAGAAGTGTTTTGGCAGTTTCAAACTCTTCAAGTCCTACGGCCAGATAGTAGCCTGTCTTGAGCCATGCAGTATCGTATGGGTTCTTTTCAAGTGCCGTTAAAGCGATTGAAAGAGCCAAACGGTCGTTTTTCAGCCATAGCGCTTCGGCAAACCATCTCGAGACATGACCGGCATCGATCATGTCTCGCTCTTGCATCATCTCCAAAATGCCGGTGAGCTCCTCCTTGATTTTTTTGCGCAATCTGGCATCTGTCGTGGTGAAATAACGCCTTTTTTCAATCTCATACCATAATGGATATGCCATGCGTTGCGTTTGGGGATTTTTGCTAGCAATCAATGCGCTTACCATTTTTCGCGCCATATCCATTCGGTTGCTTCTGAAGGCAGCCTCGGCCAGTTTCAGCATCAACGCTTCGTTGTGAGGATCCGCAGGAAGCAGGTTTTCCAGATAGAAAAATGCGAGGTCGTAGTTGCTCTTTTCTGAAAGCAACCCTTTTTCAAGAAACGATTTTGGATAAAGAAGATACAAGATCACGACAAAAAGTGTGATCAGAAGAAGAATCTCAGGGCCTGAAACGACCTTGATGCGAGACCTAGGGGCATCGGACATCTATGCGTGCCTCTTTTTCTCTTTCATATCGAACGCTCACTCGATCGCCATGATGCACGATCGATGCGTTTTTTGGGAAAGTGACGATGCGACACTCCCGCTCGGCCATTATCACGGTTTCGAGTGGCACATGCGACGCAAAATGCGCACTGAAACCGTTAGGATTTTTCCAAAACGCCATCGTCTTGCCATTGGAAGAAATCAGGCAGGCATGAGCCGACAGACCACCGCTTTCATAATGCAATTCCTTCTTTTCCTCTCCTGAAAGGTGCAGGTAAAGACCCTGTGGCGATTTTTTATATCCGATCACCCCATCACTCAGAGCGATGTTCGGCAGACGCCCATCTTCGAGTCTAAGAGTACGTAGTTCACGCAGCCCATAGATTTGCCATCCCTCTTGCGTATGTGCAATCGAGGCATCGTAATACTCCATCACTTTTGGAATATATTCACTCGTGTAGATCGGCATGACATCTCGCTTTACAGCCCAGTCAAAAACAGCTTTGAGCGCATTGAGCGGCGCCCGCTTGCTACCGGAATAGAAGTGGTAATAGATATCGATCGGTTTGAAACGTCTGGGCCGGTCCGTCATCTGATATGTCTCGATAACGTTTTTAAATCCCCAAAAAGGGCCGTGCCAGTTATTCGTATAGAGGTTTTCGTTCTGCACTCCGCAATATATTTGCCAGTATGGCCCTTTACGTATCCCCAGTGGAGCGATATAGCTGAGCCAGGGATGGGCTTTTGTGATATGGGTGTCTCCACCGTTGATATTCAACAGATCGTGCCTGTAGACATAATCTAGCACTTTCAAAGGCGGCATACAGTCGCCCGACCAGAAAACGGTACGGGCTTTGGGTTTGTGTGCGGGCAGAAGTTTCGTGTTGATATACCGCAAAGATCCTGCAAGCTCTCTGTCGAGTGAAAAAGTGTAGTTTTTTATCGGAAGGCGATATCGGACAGGTAAGTCTCCATTCTTGTCGATCTTTCCCCATATAAAAGGGTGCGAAAAGGTATGTGTAGCCGCTTCGACATTGAGCAGGCGATAGATCGATCGTGCAATCGACTCCATCTTTTTGGAGATTTTCGGATAGAGCCCGTAGGGTGCGATCTCCCCTTCCACAACGGAAACGGAATGGGGAATATGATAGCGTGACAGAATCTCATCTCGAATCACTTCGCTTGCGTAGATCTTGGAGTTCCACTCGGCTTTGTCGATGAACGCATCGCCATCGATGTGGGTAAAAAGCAGTCGTCGTCCGTTTTCCGTGGTCGGATCGGGTACAGGAATCGGCCGCATATGCAGAGCCTCTGAAAAAAGCCTGAATGGATCGATGGTCCAGATATTGTCACCGTTGAACTCGACTATGGATGCCTCTTCCACGGCATAACCACCCCAGGGCATCAATGCAGCGAGTACATTCTTCTGCCTTTTGCCGTTCGTGACTCCGTATAAAATATTTTCGGCGTTCGGTTCAAGCATCGTTTCGTGAAAAAGGGGGTTTATCGGGGTTTCGTAATTCATCATATCGTTCGCTTCTACCGACAAGACGTGAGTGTTTTGAATGGTTTCGAGGTTTTGTACGGTTTTGATGCCGAGGGTTTTTAATGCGCCATAGCTCTCTGAGGGAATGGGGAACAATCCTAGGATGAGAGAATTTACACCGTGCAAACTGTTTTTTACGATCCAGTCAGCCAATTTTTTTGGCTGGGCATAGGGGCGGTCGAGCCACAATATTGCGCCGGAAAATCTCTCCCATGCATCTTCGGGCAGACCGCGCCTTATATCGGACAATATCGGGATATATCCAAGATACTCTACAGGAAGAGAAGCCAGCATATGCACGGCTTGATCCTCTTTTGCAAATCTTGTTCCATCGTAAAGCATCAGTATCTCACGCTTGAGCACTTTCCGGTTGGTGATACCGTATCGGGTCAGATCCTTGCCTGACACATACCCTATAAACCCCTCTTTTGAAACTCTTTTCAAAAGCTCGGGTCCTTGCTCATAAAGCTTTTCTTGCGGGAGGTATTCTATATCGATCACATCTATACCTTCTGATGCCGCTTTGCGCATACGTGCCGAAAGCCACTCTCTGTCTCTTTTCTTCACGGGCTCGTAGGCAAGGTTTTCTCCGCCTATTCCATGAAAAAGCGACTCTGCCGCTACCGCGGTAATCATACCCTTTAGATCCGGGAGCAGTTCGAAACCGCGATTGAGCATGATTTTTATATCGGGCCAGCGATGCCTGATCTCTTTGATGAGCGATACCAGACCAAGCCGTTGTCTCTTTTGTTCGCTGCTTTCTGCCGCAGCTATTCGATACGAATCGAGCGTATCGAGAAATATGTTTTCGAAACCTTTTTCTCGCAATCTGCCAATAACCTCATCAAGCAAAAAATCCCTGTACGCACGACTGGAGAGATCCATGACATCACTCTTCCATGCAAGATTATGGCCGATCTTCCATGAGGTATCTATTTTTGGATAGTACCATTGGCCACTCTCAACTTCACCGACGCTGACATATGCATAGACTTTCGGACGGTATGTTTTGAATCCGTGGGTATGCACATCTGTATTTTCGGGCTGCACCACGATATAATCATGCGCTCCGACCAGTGGCCACGATATATCCCTGCCATAATAAAAAATAGCGCTTTTTCCGTTCGGCGCACTCCACAAACAGAGTGGGAAAAGCAAAACGAACACCAATTTACTGAAGCATAAAAGTCTCATAATCGAGATCCTCCATTTCGTCTCTTATAACCTTCAGGCTCCATGCAAAACTTATCAACAAAGAGAGAGCATAGCCATAGCCATAAAAATAGGGGCCCATCTGCATAGAGGCAAAAGTTAAAAGTGCATTGAGCACAAAAAAGAGAATCGAAAGCCACATCGCTTCGACTCTTCTGTCCAGATAATAAAGAATCGCCAGTACCGACATAAATCCAAGCTGGAGCATGGCCCCCACCGTCAATATATAAAAAAGCCCCGTATAAAGCTGCGGGATATTCAGAAGCGAAAAAATCTTGGGCGCCAGCATAAAAAGCAGGATATCCACAATGCCTTGGGTTATTATAATTTCCCGTATCGCATGACGGATCGTCTTGATCATTTCATCACGGTAATGCTCAATAACCTCAAGCGTGCCGTCGGTCCGCACGGCATCGTAGTAGAAATCATATTTTTGCGCAAAATCCGCCTCTAGTCTGTAAAAAAATATCGCCATGCCCGGTACAATGGAAAGATAGGCCAGAAATATCGGGAGGTCGTAAACGACGGAGGCATGCAGCTTTCCAATGACAGGATACCCGGTTGTCGGATAGTACCAGAATATGAATTTGTCCACCCAGGAACCCAAGTTATAGAAGAGTCCGGCAAATCCCAAAGACCAATAAAATTTTCTATTGAAGAAGAAGCCGAAATCGATAAATCCATCCCCTTTGTAACTCTTGACTATTAAAACAAAAAGCCATACGAAAAGCAGAGCGTTTCCGAAAAAGAAGATAAAAAGAAGGTGATCCACATTTCCGCCAAAGAGATAGGAGAGTGCGACGATAAGCCCGTAGCTGACGGTATAGGCCCAAAGCACCCCTTTGTAAAACTTGAGGCTTGTCGCCAGGATATTCGATATCCATACCCCACACAACACCAAAAAAATAGATACAACATTAAATTTGAAAAAAAGATCCTGTTGGGGAAAAATATAGATTGTCGCGGGCACCACAAAAGGCAGTCCCACCAACCATGCTGAAAAAATGGTCGCCAAATATGAGGGGAGTACTTTCTCTTCGCGGCGCGCATAGATCAAGTCTGCAATGTAGCGGGTAAACGGAAGCTGTATGAATCCTGTAATAATAAGGCTTGAAGCCAGTGCAATGGCATATGTAATAACAATCTGAAACTGAACTGTTTCATTCATTTTTCCCCTGGTCGAAATATTGACGAAACCTACGATAATGATCGCGATAATCGAGATAACCCAGGGCCCCGAACTGAGAATCGCTGCATATCCATAGACTTTGCCCAGAGAAAAGAGGCTGTTTTTTTTAAGAATTTTCCGAAGCTCGAACCCTATGCCTGCCATTTTTGCTCCAACTCTTCGTAAAGTTTTTCATAGCGCTCTAGAAACATATCCTGCCTGTAGTAACGATTCACTCTTCTGAGCGCGTTTTGCTGCATTTTGCGCCACAGCTCTTCATCGTCGAGTATTCTTAGGTATTGGGCGGCCATCTCCGCCGGATTGGCGATTTTGGTTACGGCTCCTGCTTTTCCGATGGCGATATCTTCTTCATCCAGTCCGCCATAGATCAGATCGCGGCAGCTTCCCACATCTGTGGCGACAGCCGGAAGCCCAGCGGCAAACCCTTCCAGTACTACCAGTGGCATACCCTCGCTGATAGAGGTAAGTGTAAGCAGGCCGCTCAACGGTAAAATCTCTTTTATATTACGAAATCCCAGAAATTCGATATTTTCTTCAAGCTTGAGAGCTTTGACCATATTCAGACACTCTTTGTAATATTCGGGGTCTTCATCCGTTGGCCCAGCTATCCATCCTTTTGCCTCTGGCATCGAATCGGCCACAATCCGCATCGCACGAATAAAGCTTTTAATGTCCTTTATCGGGACGACGCGCCCAATCAGCGAGATGACAGGCGGAATGCCTTCTCTTTGGGAAACCAGAGCGGAAAGCGCATCGATATCGACACCGTTGGGGATTACCTCGCACTTGCTTTCATCTGCGCCAAAACGGATCTGTACCGCTTTTGCGCCGGGATAAAGAGATAATATTTTTTCGCTTCTCGCATAGGCAAAATTGGCGATTTTTTCAAAAAACCGAATCCACATCCCTTTAACATAATTGAATTCTTCATTTTGCGTCATCAGTGCCGGTTTATGGTAGGCTATCCAGTCTGCGGAAAGCAGATCTATTTTTCTCTCTCTGGTGTATATGCCATGTTCGGTCAGCAGCATCGGGTGGCCGTAATGATAGCTCGCAAGCGAAGCCAAAAAACCGGCATATCCTGTCGATGGGGCATGAAATATCTTACTTTTTGGCATCGATGCCGCAATTTCTGCAAGTATCCATATGGGCTTGTGCATATTGCGAAGTGTCCAGAAATAATCTACAAACGGGATATCAGAAGCATTTGCAAGATATATTTTTCGGATATATTCCCATGCCTTTTTGCCATGCATGAAGTGAGAAAATGTCGTTTCTTCAAGATAAAAGGAGAGAGACCTCAGCGTCTCTGGTAACTCTTCATCGGATTTTTTAAACCACTGATGCAAAGACTCTATCTTCTGTCTTGCGCTCTCGCTCATATCTTTTTTGGATGCAAAGACATCCAAATCTGCTTCAAACAGATAATGATCTTCAAGATGCACGAGATTTTTGGGCAAAACATAGAGAATATCACCATAATCCTCTCGCCTTGAACCCAAAAAAACAACCCCGAAAGTGATCTCCGGCAACCCCGAGATAAGCTGGTGGACCCAAGAGGAGACCCCTCCGCGAATGAACGGGTATGTGCCTTCTGCCAGAATCAGCACATCGACACTTTCACTGCGTGGGAATTTCATGAGACCCCCACATCAAAGAGATATAGTAGAGCTTGGGATTGAGCATAATCTTGGGATCTTTGGCAAGCAATGATTTGACGGAAATAAAATTGCGCCTATTGTAATATATTTCAGCAAGATAAGGGGTGATGAAAGCGTTATCGTTCTCTTTCAGCTCTATGGCAAGCACAAACTCCTGTGCCGCTTTTTCATAATCTCCCTCGTAGAGGAAGACCTTTCCAAGCAGTATATGCATCTGCACATTGGCGAAATCGTATTTCAATGAGTAAAGAATGAATTTTTTCGACTCCTCTGCCATAAATTTTTCCAACACCTCGTCAGAAAGCGCAAAATAGACCAGATCCCAGTACAGATCAGCCAGATGAGAGGCCGCTTCGGCACGTTCTCTCTGTGTCTGGCCGCCCTCGAAACGCTTCAATTCCACTGCAATCTGCTCATTGATTCTCTTTTCCAGCTTATCTACAACTGAAAAGCAAAAGAGCCTCACCTCATCGTCGCGGTCCGCAAGTGCCAGTTTAATGATTTCCAAATGTTTTCTAGAAAGCTCATTTGCCAATGAAGCAAGTGCGCGTATTTTCATCCGGGAAGAGACGCTGTTCTCTTTAAAAAGCATCAACATCGCTCCTTCGCCGAACATTCTGCGAACCTGTGGAAACGAGAGAGAAAACTCTTCGATATTGATGACTTCTGCAACGTGAATTTCATTGTGGTATTTTACATGCAGCAAAAACCATACTGTCCAGACGGTAAAAACAACTCCCACAATGGGCATTGCCTGATTAAAAAGCAGAAAAAAAAGATAGACTCTCAAAGCTTCTTTGGGATATCGGTGACGCAGGAAAATCCATGCGACAAAAGCCGCAACCATAGAAACGAAAAAATAAGAAACATATGCCTCGAGAAAACCGATACCCGGCCATACAACTTCACTCATCCTCTATTCCCATGTAGCGAAGAAATAGTTTTCGCTGATTCAGACGGAATGTAGCGTAGGTCAAGCTCTCTAGATTTTCTTCGGCTATCGACTCCTTTATCCGGGCAACGAATCCCTCTACCGCCGCATCGTCCACAAGAGGAAAAAGAATCGCCATATAGTGCAATCCATGACGAGAATAACCTGTGGGAATTTCAAGCAGTCTGATTGAATGCCGCACCTTCTGATCTAGCAGATGGTACAATAGTGGATCTTTTGTTTTGAAAACCAAAAGCATAGAATTGACATGAAACTCTTTTTCCAACAGCGAAAGCCTCTGCAGCTCGTAAGAGAACTCTTCGTTGAAAACAGCAGGCAGTTTCGCATCTCCCAAAATCAGTTTTTTTTGCATCTGGTAACAAAAATACTGCATCAAAATTGCGATTGTGATGAGGGTATCTTTATTGTATGACAGAAAGGGCATCTTTCCAATCATAAGGAGCCATTTCACCTGGTCGGCCTGAAGGCCTGGAATGACCGCCATATAGGAGCTGTTGGCATGCGGATCATCCGCGATAAAGGCAGGGTTTTTCTTCTCCAACGCCTTTTGCACCAGTGGGTCGTCGTAGTCTGCATTCAGATCGCCTTCGACAGCCAATGGCTTCAATGTTTCATCTTCGAGCCGTGCCAATAGAGCGGTTTGCACGCTATACGATTTTTGGAGCAATAAAAGAAATTCAGCATAGGCTTGATCGGTTTTTTCTTTGTATTTACCAAGTATCATTTCAAGAGCGCTTCGAAGGCTCATCGGCTTGACGACATACATCTTTTCGAGTTGATCATGCGATATTTTCAGTGCGTAAAACGCCTTGACCATCTCATCGAATTTATTATCCAGGTAATCTAGTTTATATCGTTTCTCATCGATGATACGATGCCAATAGTAGTGAAATTCACCATAAATGAGCACCAGCACAAACTGCGAAAGAAAGAGAGCGATATCGAATTGCAAATAGTAGTGTTTCATCACCGCGCCAATCAAAAGGAGCGACACGACCCCTGCCCCCAAACCGTGATACAGCGTCACAAGCGCCAAAAATATCGTAATTACCGGAATATCCATGTGAACCAAGCAGGGGTCGGCAGGGCTGAAATAGTACCCTGCCGCAAGATACAACAATGTAAGGACAATCGACTCGAAATATCCGCTTTTCCCCCTCTGTCGGTTAAAAAATTTCATAGGCAGCCGCTCAGTGTTCGAGCATCTCTTCAATCATCTTTTGGGCTGTTGTTCCTATCGATGCATTACCCCAGTCATTTCCGGAAGCCGTAGCGCTCCAGACGACCTTTTTGGTTTCAAGATCGATCATTTTCATATGAAGGCTCACCGCCGGCTCGCCATCGATACCTGTCTTGTAGCGCCATTCGCTGACTCCCCCAAGAAGCAGATAATCACTCCCTTCGGAGACCGCTTTGAGAACCGCTTTGCGATCGCTTGTTTCTCCCTCGTCGATATGCCGCAACACTTCAAAGCCTTGTGCAATCATTACCCCCTCGACTAGATTCGCTGCACGCTTGCCGGCATCGGGCGTATCGGTATAGTTGTGAAGGGCAAAAAGAGAGACTTTTTTTGCAACCCCATCCATATTCGCCACAGGCACAGAAGTGCTCTTGGCTACTTTCGTAGCACATCCGCTCAGCAGCAATGTCACGGCTGTCAAAGCTAAAAAAACATACCCTCTCATACTCATCCTTTATTTTCTACGGCATCACTCCTCATGTGACGCTTCAGCTGTCTCTCAAAACCCCAGATTCGCTTGGCTTCCCTGGTAGCTTTTCTATCGACCATTACAACCATCAGTGACTCTTTATCCTCGAGCACCTGTTCGACTTCACCTATCGGCGACACAAGCATGGAATCGCCATAAAATTTCCATTTTACCTCTTTGTCGAGGTACTCGCCTACACGATTGGCTCGCAAAATATATATATTGCCCAAAAAAGCGCGAGTTTTCAGAATCTCCCGCCATCTATTGTGAGATTCGAAGGTCGCCGCAGTAGGAAGCAGCAGCACATCTACGTTTCTGTCGCTCAGGCGATCGAAAAACCAGTTGAAGTGTACTTCGTACCCTCCTATTACCCCAAAACGTATCCCTCCATGGGTAAACACCATCGGATCTTCCAGCGGTTTGACTTCGTTGGCAAAAAATTTAGCTTCATTCCAGTGCCCATACTCGATCAGAATCTGCTGATAATACGTATGCGTGGTTTTGGGGGTTACCTTGACGATAGTTTTGTAGCACTTTTTCCCTTTCACCTGCACCAAAGGGGTCACTACGATCATCTCATATTTTTTAGCGAGCTCTTTTATTATCGCCAAATGGTGCCCGCTTTGATCTCTTATCATATTTACAGGCATCGTCTCAAGCTCTTTAAAAAAGTGATTGAGAACGTATTCTCCGAGCAAGACGATCTGCGCTTCTTTGCGATGAGCAGTTTTGAAATACTCTTCGAGCGTCGCAGGGCTCATCCCCTGTGTGGGCATCTGCAGCGCAGCTATGTTTATCATTGCGGTGACTCCTCGTCTATATCGCTCTTCTCGATCGTCTCGACCTCGATTTGCGCTTTTTCAAGAATCTCTCCCGCCTCCTTTAGAAGCCGCATCCCTTTTTTGTATAGCTTCACGCTCTTCTCAAGCGGGATTTCAGGATCCATCAACTGCTCCATTATCTTCTTCGCCTCTTCCACTCTTGTTTCGAAATCCTGCTCTTTTTCCATTTTCTGCCTTTTGCCTAACGATCTATTACGTGAGCTACGTAATCTGAAAATTTATCCAACTCCACCAGAAACGCATCATGCCCATAGTCACTGTCAACCTCATAATAGCTGACCAATCCTCCCTGCCCTTGCGCTTTCATCACTATTTCGATCTCCTTCATCTCTTCCGGCATAAAAAGCATATCCCGCTTGAAAGAGATTAGATGCAAATCGCTTCGTATGCGGCCCAAAGCCTCGTCCAGCGTATCGTAACCTCGTGAAACATCGAAAATATTGATCGCTTTGGTGATATAGAGATAACTTAGCGGATCGAACCATTTGCTGAAACCGTAACCGTTGTACTCCAGATAACGCTCCACCTGAAATTTTCCGAAAAGTTCGAACAATCCATCGGTTTCGACATAACTTCGGCCAAATTTTCTATCCATCGATTCGGGACTTAGGTAGCTGATATGCCCAGCCATCCGGCCCACCGCCAACCCGGTAAACCCCTCCTCTTTAAAATCATCCGGATCATAATTTCCATTTTTGAATTTCGGATCTTTTACGATGGCTTCCTGCACCACTTTGTTGAACGCGATCGCCCAGGGCCTTGTGGCATGCGTTGCCGCCATGGCGATCGTATGTTTGGCGAAATTCGGGTATTCGATGGCAAAACGCAACGCCTGCATCCCGCCCATCGATCCACCTACGATAGCGTGAAGACGATCGATACCAAGTCGATCCAAAAGAATGCGCTGGGCTTTGACCATATCTTTGACGGTTATAACGGGAAATTTCAGCCTATAGCGCTCTTGGGACGGATACATCCTAGACATCGGCCCGGTAGAGCCGTAGCAGCTGCCGATCACATTGACACAGATGACAAAAAATCTCTTCGTATCGATCGCCTTGCCGTCGCCTATGAGGCCGTCCCACCATCCGGCTTTCCTGTCCCCTTCGTAACGACCTGCAGCATGGTGACTGCCGCTTAGAGCATGGGTAATCAGTACGGCATTGTCTCTCGCTTCGTTCATTTCACCGTATGTCTCATAAACAAGCTTGTACGGCTCGAGTATTCGCCCGCTCTCCAGATACAAAGGATTGGTGAAACTCTCTTTTTTCGTGACGATTTTCAAGCGCCTCTATCCTTCCAGCGACTGTTTCAAATCCGCGATCAAATCGTCGGGATCTTCCAGTCCTATACTAAGGCGAATCAACCCGGGCTTTACCCCACATGCCAGCATCTCGGCTTCACTAAGCTGCTGATGGGTCGTACTGGCAGGATGCGTGATGATACTTTTACTGTCGCCGATATTCACCACGAGTGAAAATATTTTCGTTCTATCGACAATCTTTTTGGCCGTTTCAAAATCTTCGACTTCAAAACTCAAGAGTCCGCTGCACATTCCATCCTTGAAATATTTCATCGCCATTTCGTGATTTGGATCGCTTTTCAGCCCCGGATAATTCACCTTCAGCACTTTTGGATGCTTCACGAGAAATTCGGCTACCACCAAGGCGTTTTTGGAATGTACGGGCATGCGGATCGGAAGAGTCTCCAGCCCCTGAATGAAAAGCCAACTGTTGAAAGGAGCGACTACCGCACCGATATCACGCAAAAGAGTGAGTCTGGCTCTTAGAGTGAAAGGCGGAAGCGGCGTATCGAGATAGACGAGCCCGTGATAACTCTCATCGGGTTCGTTGAACTGCTTGTATCTGGGGTTGTTTTTCAGTTTTTCGGAGATCGTCTTGCGTTCTGCCATAATGCCGCCGATCGCCAGTCCCTGGCCTGTTGTATATTTGCTGGCGCTATGGACTACCACATCTACGCCATATTCCAGAGGCTGGCATATTATCGGTGTCGCCACGGTATTGTCGACTATGGTCAATATGCCATGCTTGTTGGCTATCTCTACGATAGCATCGATATCGGCGACATCTATGCTGGGATTCGTCAATGTTTCGAAAAATATCACTTTCGTGCGGTCATCCACAAGTGTCTCGATCTGCTCGGGGGCATGCACATCGAAAAAGCGCGCTTCTATTCCAAAACGCCTAAAGGTGTGGGCAGCCTGTGTAAGCGTGCCGCCATAGAGTTGTGAAGCACATACGATATTGTCCCCGGCCTCGGCAGCATTGGCGATGGCGTAGAATATGGCGGCCATACCGCTGGCCGTAGCCAATGCGGCTTCTGCGCCCTCCAGGCTGGCAAAACGCTTTTCGAAAATATCGGTAGTAGGATTGTTCAAGCGGGTATAGATATTTCCAAGCTCTTTGAGCGCAAACAGATTGGCTGCATGCTCCACATCTTTGAACTCGTAAGCGGTTGTCTGATAGATGGGAACCGCCATCGTGCCTTGAGTGTCTTTTTCGTAACCTGCATGAAGAGCCAGAGTCTGCTGTTTCATTTCAATCCTTCCGGTTTGAGTTTCAGGGGATAACCCCCGCTATCTCGAAGGCTGAGCCAACGGGATATCATATGTAATAATTTGGCGCCTCTTTGGTGATCATTACATCGTGAACATGACTCTCTTTGAGTCCTGCACTTGTGATTTCGACAAATTCTGCACGCTCCCAGAATGTCGGAATATCTTTACTTCCACAATAACCCATGGAGGATCTGAGGCCCCCTGTAAGCTGATGAATCACATCGGCGATGCGACCACGATATGGAACTCGTCCTTCGATCCCTTCCGGTACAAGCTTGTCCGCGGCAGTGCCTTCCTGAAAATATCGATCGGTGCTGCCTTTTGTCATGGCGCCTATGCTGCCCATCCCGCGATAGCTCTTGTATTGCCTGCCCTGGAACATTATCGTCTCTCCCGGGCTCTCTTCCGTGCCGGCAAGAATCGACCCGGCCATTACGCAGCTGGCGCCTACCGCAAGCGCTTTGGCTACATCTCCGGAATATTTTATACCGCCGTCCGCTATTACCGGAATCTCGTATTTGCGGCCAACTTGTGCGCATTCGTCGATTGCGCTGATCTGTGGCACACCTACGCCTGCAACTATCCTGGTCGTACAGATCGATCCAGGTCCTATACCCACCTTGATGGCGTCCGCACCGGCTTTGATCAGATCTTCGGCCGCTTCGCTCGTTGCGATATTTCCGGCGATCAAATCGATATCGAGCTCCGCCTTGATCTGTTTTATCGTATCGATAATTCCCTGCGAATGACCATGAGCAGAATCCAGAACCAGCGCATCCACACCGGCTTCGACAAGGGCTCGAGCACGGTCGAGTTGCCCTACCCCGATCGCCGCGCCAACACGAAGACGGCCAAACGAATCCTTGCAGGCGTTGGGGTACTCTTTTCGCTTCTTGATATCCTTTATCGTGACAAGTCCTTGCAATATTCCGTTTTCATCCACGATCGGAAGCTTTTCGATCTTGTTTTTATGCATGATATTCGCCGCTTCGTCCAAAGATATTCCTCTTTTCGCGGTTATCAGCGGCATTCTGGTCATGACCTCTTCAACTTTTTTGTTCATGTCTGTCTCGAAACGCATATCGCGATTGGTCAAAATCCCCAGAAGTTTCATATTTTCATCTACGATCGGCACGCCCGATATCCGATACTCGTGCATGATCTCTTCCGCCTCTGCAAGTGTTTGCCCCGGATGCATGAAGATCGGATCGATAATGATCCCGGATTCGCTCTTTTTTACTTTCTTGACCTGCTTGACCTGCGTGGGAATATCCATATTTTTATGTATGATGCCGATTCCCCCCAGGCGCGCCATGGCGATAGCGGCTCGATATTCGGTCACCGTATCCATCGCCGCAGATACGATAGGGGTGTTCAATCTGATATTTTTGGTCAGCTGTGTAGAGATATCCACCTCTTTGGGCAAAACGGTCGAATGCTTCGGAACCAGCAGGACATCTTCGAATGTCAAGGCGCGTTTTCTAATTCTCATATCGGTTTACTCCTTACTTTTTCTCGTATGCGACGGCGCGTTCCAAACTCATGGCACCATCGAAAACTGTCTGTTCGTCAAAATGTTTTCCGATAAGCTGAAGCCCTACCGGCAGGCCGTCGTCCCTCTTTTCGATGGGCAGACTTATCGCCGGAAGCCCGGCCAAGTTTACGCCGATCGTATATGCATCGCTCAGATACATCTGCAAAGGATCTGCCATTTCACCGAATTTAAACGCCGCAGTAGGCGCAACCGGACTCAGGATCAAATCGGCATCTTCAAAAACATTTTCAAACTCATTTTTTATCAAATGGCGAACCTTTTGGGCTTTTAGATAGTACGCATCGTAATAACCCGAGGAGAGCACGAAACTACCCAAAAGAATACGCCTCTTGACCTCTTCTCCAAAACCTTCGCTTCTGGTGCGAAGATATAGATCTTTGAGGTCTTTTGGATCTTCGGCACGGTTGCCATAGCGAATGCCGTCGTAGCGGCTCAGGTTTGCGCTGGCTTCCGCGGTTGCGATGATATAGTAGGCGGCGATGTCGTATTTGGCACCCATCATCTCTTTGTGGATGATCGTGTGACCTTCCGCCTCGAGAGCCTCGATAGCTTTTTGGTAGGCATGCTGTACTTCACTGCCGGCATCCTTGATGTAGTTGTCGATCACTGCAATTTTAAGTTTCCTACCGGGATTCAGGTTCGGGGCTACCGGTGCGTACTCCACGTTGGCACTGGTGCTGTCGCGAGTATCGTGACCGCTGATGATATCGTATAAAATCGCCGCATCTTCTACGTTTTGAGTCATGGGCCCTATCTGATCGAGGCTCGAGCTGTATGCACCGAGCCCCCATCGGCTAACACGGCCATAAGTGGGCTTCATACCGACGATTCCGCAAAAGGCTGCAGGTTGACGAATGGAACCTCCGGTATCGCTTCCAAGCGCGGCTATCGCTATATCGGCCGCAACGGCTGCTGCGGAACCGCCCGAAGAGCCACCGGGAACACGGTTCGGGTCGTGAGGATTGAGAGTTTTTCCATAAAAACTGCTTTCGGTGGAGCTCCCCATGGCAAACTCATCCATATTGGCCCGCCCAAAAGGTGCAAGGCCCGCATTTTCGATCTTTTCGATCACGGTGGCGTTGTATGGAGCCACATAACCTTGTAGAATTTTACTGGCGGCGGTAACATTCCATCCTTTTACCTGGATATTGTCCTTGATCAAGAGAGGCACGCCATCTCCAGCTTCATCAAGAGCGATATATGCATTGATATCGGATCTCTCCTCTATCCTCTTTTTCAGGTCCGCGCGCAGTGTGCCGATCTCCTCTTTTGGAAGGGCCAGCGCCTCTTTCAATGTCATCAACTTCCCTCCTTGTGTTCACTTCTTTTTTTCTTGTCGCATCCGCTTATCTTTACGGCTATTATGCCCAAAGCCGTCAGAGCGAAAACGGCGATGATCGTCCCTGCAATTACCTGCCATTGAACCGGCTGGCTCATATCAAACATTCAACACCTTCGCGCATCGATCGCAGAGCGCCCCCTCTTCTGGTGCGGCGAAGCGCCAACATCTGGGACACTTATGGCCGCTCGCGCGCACGATGACAAATTCATCTCCATCCACTTCGAAATCTCCCAGCACCTCTTTGTCGCTCTCTTTGGCTATCTCGCTCACCACAAACCAGTCTTCGGCATCTTTTTTGCCAAGAACCTGCAGTTTTTCACTCCGCGTCACAAGGGCCAGCTCCAGCGTCTGCTTGATGACTCCCTCCTTTTTCAAGCGATCGACAACTTCGAAAAACGCTTCTCTTGCCGCTATCATATAAGTATCGTCGATCGCGGTCTCTACTTTCGGCAACGGGCTATAACAAAGATCGAACACATCGGTTGCATCCGCCTTGATGACCGCAGGGGCATATTCGAGCAGTTCGTCTGCCGTATATGTGAGCACAGGGGCCACCAATGGCAAAAGCGTATTGGCTATCATCGCTATAGCGCTTTGGGTGCTTCTTCTTGTGATATCGTCCACCCCGTCACAGTAGAGACGGTCTTTTGTGATATCCAGATATATGCCGCTGAGCTCGTTAGTCAAAAAGTTGTTCAGCTGGTGAAAACCTTTGGAGAAATCGTATATCTTGAACGAATTGCGCATCGCCGCGAACACCTCTTCGGCCCTTTTCAGGATCCATCGGTCGAGTTCACCCATCTTTTCTATCGGCAACAGATCCTCAAGATCGTTGGCATTGGCCAGCAGAAAGCGGAAAGTGTTACGGATCTTACGATAATTTTCGGCTACCTGCTTCAAAATTGCGTCGCTTATCTTCAGATCGCTTTTATACTCACTCATAGCCACCCACAGACGCAATATTTCAGTTCCATACTTTTTGGCTACCTGCTCCGGAGCGACGACGTTTCCTTTCGATTTGGACATTTTTTCGCCCTTTTCATCGACCGTAAATCCGTGCGTCAAAATAGCTTTGTAGGGAGCGTGCTGCTCGATAGCGCTGCTTAACAGCAAAGAGCTTTGAAACCAGCCTCTGTGCTGGTCGCTACCCTCCAGATACAAATCGGCAGGATAGCGCCCCGCATCGTAGTTGCGTGATTTGAGCACGGCATACCATGTAGATCCACTATCAAACCAGACATCCAGGATATCCATCACTTTCTCGAGATCGTTTGGATCGTAGCCGCTGCCGGGATACAGAAGCTCATCGATGCTCATATCGTACCAGGCATCGCAACCTTTCATCTCGAAGATCATGGCGATGAAGTTGAGCACCTTTTCATCCAGAACGACTTCGCCGGTTTTTTTGTTTCTGAAAAAGGCGATAGGCACACCCCAATCTCTTTGGCGGCTGATACACCAATCCGGACGACCCTCTACCATCGAAGCGAGGCGGTTGCGGCCCCATTCCGGATAGAACCTGGTCTTTTCGATCTCGTCGAGTGCAATTTCGCGCAAGCTCTTTTGCGCTCCTTCGGGAGTGCCGTCGATGCTGACAAACCACTGTTTCGTCGCCCTAAATATCAGCGGCGTATGGCTTCGCCAGCAGTGAGGATAGCTATGGGTGAATTTCTCGACCTTCAGCAGCGATTTTCCAAGGAGTTTCAATATCTCTTCATTGGCCTTGAAAATATGCATCCCTACGAACTTTTCCGGCTCGGGAAGCAAACCGAGACGAACAACCGTTTCGTCATATTTACCCTCTTCATCCACCGGCATCACGACATCCAGATCGTTCACGAGGCCGACGCGATAGTCATCCTCTCCGTGACCGGGAGCCGTATGGACCGCCCCGGTACCGTTCTCCATCACGACATGCTCACCCAGCACAATTCTCGAAGGACGTCCATTGAGCGGATTTACAGCGATCATCCCCTCCATATCCTTTGCCGGGATACGCATCTTTACAGGTCCTTCGACTACGCCGCTTTCGACAAGATCGTCAAACAGTTTTTCGGCTACGATATATCCGTCACTCGTGAGGACATACATCTCATCGGGGTTGAGGCTGATTCCTGTGTTGGCAGGAAGGGTCCACGGTGTTGTCGTCCAGATGACGATAGCCGCCGCTTCCGGATGGCCAAGCCTCTCTTTGGCCTTGTCTCCGAGCTCGAAAGCGACATAGATGGAGTAGTCCTCTTTCTCTTCGTACTCCACTTCCGCCTCGGCAAGCGCCGTCCTCTCCGCCCAGCTCCAGTAGACAGGCTTGTTGCGCTCCACCAGCAGCCCTTTATGCGCAACACTGCAGAGTGTCCGGTAGATATTGGCCTCGAATCTGAAATCCATCGTCACGTAGGGGTGTTCCCAGTCGGCTATGACACCCAAAGACTTGAATCCCTCTTTTTGTACCTCTACAAATTTGGCGGCATGCTGACGGCAGAGCTCGCGGATTTTCGTTTTGGGAAGCTGCTCTTTTTTGGTCTTGCCGATCTTTTTTTCCACCTGCTGCTCGATCGGCAGTCCATGACAATCCCAGCCCGGCGTAAAACGTACGGCGTGCCCCTGAAAGTAGTTGTCTTTAACTATGATATCTTTCAGTATCTTGTTCAGCGCATGGCCGATATGAATCTTGCCGTTTGCATATGGGGGGCCGTCGTGAAGGGTGAACATTTCAGCACCTTCACGCTTTTTTTTCATGCGCTCGTAAACTCTGTTTTCAAACCACTTGGTGTATCTTTTGGGTTCGTTCTGTGGGAGGTTTCCACGCATCGGGAAATCGGTTTTTGGAAGATTCAGTGTCGACTTGTAGTCCATTCGCAACTCCGAGGAAAAATTGATAGATTATAGTCAAGAGGTGATTAAAATGTGCTGATTTATTGCTATAATGATATATCAGAACCGGGAGATCCAACATTATGAAGAACCATTTGATCGTCGTAGGAAAAAACATCTACCTCAATGAACCGTTCATGGAGTATATCGAGCGTGAATTGAGCCATCTGGGTTTTTTGGAAGAGGTAACCAAACTTTCTGAAACCAGCGCGGAAACACTTTCATTGATGCAGCAAGAGTTGCAGATGGAGGGCAATCTTGTAATCGTCACGAACAAAAACTCTTTTACACCCGTTGCGAAATTTCTGGCGACGATGATAGGCGATACGTTGATCTTGAAAGAGAACCTGCTGATCCCTTCAAAAAGCGACATCTACGACGACAATAGCTTTCTGGTTCAGCATGACAGATGCAAAATCAACGTGGTATTGGCAGAGCCGGGTGCCACACTCCCTATGTTTTTGATAGAACACAGCGAAAAAGAGGGAATACTGCATCTTTTTCAGATGGATGAAGAGAGCGCCGCCATACTGCTTGAATCCCTTGCCAAAAGCCATGAAGTCGAAACATCTCTGACTACCATAGTGCCAGGATGGATTCAGGCGGCATGCTCAAGCAAAAAATATGGCAATCTTGGAAATTTCTTTAAAAGCGCAACACAGCTTTTTGGTGACAAAATCATAGAATCGACAGATATTTTTGCCTACCTGATCCACAAACTCTCCCAAAAAAACAGAACTGTAACTTTCGCCGAAAGCTGCACCGGCGGATTGATAGCCTCCCAGCTAACCAGTCGAGCGGGATCTTCCGCCATATTCAAAGGATCGTTGGTTACATACTCCAATGTATTGAAAGCGGGATGGCTTGGAGTGGAAAAAGAGGTGCTTGAAAAATTCGGGGCGGTCAGCGAACAGACTGTAGAGCAAATGCTTTCAGGGGCCATAGAAATAGCCCAGGCCGACTATGCCCTTGCAGTGAGCGGCATAGCGGGCCCAGGAGGAGGCACTTTGCAAAAACCGGTGGGCACCGTGGTGATAGGTGCCACAAACGACACCGATACCATTATAGAAACTCTCCATTTCGACGGTGACCGCAACTACATCCAAAAGCAAAGTATGCTCTATGCCTACAAGCTACTAATCACAATAGCCCGCAAAGATCTTTTTAGCGTTTAAAAGATATTTCAAAAATTTTTGAAAAACTCTTGACAAGAAAACTCTTTTTGTCTATAATTTCGCTCACGTTTGCAAGAGAACGTTGTTTGAAGACCCGTTAGCTCAGTTGGTAGAGCAATTCCCTTTTAAGGAATGGGCCGTTGGTTCGAATCCAACACGGGTCACCATGAGTCCAATGTGGATCGAATGTAAAAATGCGTAAGCTTCTTGCTCTTACGCCGTCTTCGGGTGCATAAATGCACATCGAATCGGCTTGCGAAGCTAAAAAAGCAAAGCAGTTTGCTTTTTCTTGACGCTTCTCAGGTTCGAATCCAACACGGGTCACCATAGATCCAAGATGGATCAAATGTAGAAAATATGTAAGCTCCATGGTAGTATGCTGTCAAGGGTCAAATGACCCCTTCATCTAGTGGCCAAGGATGCCATCTTTTCAAGGTGGACACGGAGGTTCAAATCCTTCAGGGGTCGCCAAATCAGGTCGCTTAGCTCAGTTGGTAGAGCGCCACCCTTACAAGGTGGATGTCAGTGGTTCGAGCCCACTAGCGACCACCATTTACTATTCGGTGCGGTGGTAGTTCAGTTGGTTAGAATACCGCCCTGTCACGGCGGGGGTCGCGAGTTCGAGTCTCGTCCACCGCGCCATCACTTTCGAATCTACTCCCAAAACAACTTCTCGCCACCAGATTACAAATATTCACCCATTCAACCAATTTATAATTTTCGGCATATCATGCTATATAAATAGGCAATGTTAATTTTCCTTTATGTTTTAATTCGTTATTATCTCAAAACAACAATACCAAGGAGTAACATAATGGTCGATAACGATATAGTCAAACTGGCAAATGAAACCAAAAAACTGGACGCTCTCGTCGTCGAAGACGAAAAAGAGGCAAATGAGCTGATGGTCTCCACTTTCGGCAACTTTTTCAACAGCGTCGATTCTGCCACTACAGCCGAAGAGGCACTAGAAAAGTATAAAGCCAAAAAACCCGATGTTGTATTCATCGATATCATACTTCCGGGTATGGATGGCTTGGAGCTGGCGCGCAAAATTCGGGAAATCAATCCCGATCAGATAATTGTCATCATATCTGCAAGCAACGATATGAGCAAAATATCGGAAGCGATCAAGATTGGCGTGGACAGCTTTATTCAAAAACCTATAGATTCAAACAAGATTATAGACCTTCTTAAAAACATCAATAACACAATCGCCAAGCGCAAAAAGATCGAAACGAAAACTTTCTCCATCACTCTTCCGATGGACTTGTACGACCGCGTACACGCAGATGCAAAAGTCGAACGAATCTCCAAAAATGCGATGATCATCCGCGCACTCAAAGCTTTCTACGACATCAAGCCTTAAAAGGCAGCTCAATCCAAAAAGCGGCCCCATGACTTGTGTTGTGGGCGCTTATTTTTCCATTTAAACGCTTCTCTGCAATCATTTTCGACATATAAAGTCCCAATCCGGTACCACGAGATTGATGCTTGGTGGTAAAATAGGGTTCGAAAATCTTTTCCAGTACGGCAGAATCTATTCCTCCAGCATTATCTCGCACAATGATGTTGATTTTGTTGTTATAGCGTACCTGCACCCCTATTTCAGGGTTTTTTACTTTTCTCTCCTTGAGTACATCAATGGCATTATAGATGAGGTTTAGAAGAATCTGCTTCAAATCGTTGGGACTCCCACTGACAAACGCATCTTTTTCCGGAAGTGAAAGCTTCAGTTTGATCCGTTCATCTTCAAGCACTATCGAGACGAGCCGAAGCGCATCACGTACCGTATTGCAGACTTCGAAAGCCCCTGGATGCGTATAATCTTCTCCCTTTGAGGCGAAATTTCTAAAATCGTCGATCGTATCGGAGAGATATTTGAGCGTATTTTGAATTTTGTTCTCGGCAAATTCCACTGCATCGGGCGTCAAATTGCCTATTTTGCTTTTAAGCGATAGATCTTGCATCACCAATGCAATAATGTTGAGAGGTTGCCGCCACTGGTGGGCGATATTGTTGATCATCTCCCCCATAGCCGCAAATTTGGACTGATGAAACAGCATTTTGTCTTTCTCTCTGTTTTTTTTGACTTCCAAGGCGATGCGCCTCTCGAGCGAAGCATTCAGATGGGCAAGCTCTTTGGTGCGTTTTCTAACCTCTTCTTCAAGATGGCGATTGAGCTGAACGATCTCATGGGTGCTGGAAGCTACCAGTGTGGAAAGATTGGCCAACAGCTGATCTCTCGAATCGACGACTATGTTGACTTTATCCGCTATTTCGGCTCTGGCATCCATATCCTCCGTCAACGCCACACGGGTAAGCGAAAAGTTCAAGAAGCAGTTGTTTTTTTGATAGTGAGTAATCTCTCCAAAAGTTAGCATCCCGAAAAACTGATTGGGATTTTTGAAATATTCGGAAGAGTTTTTCATGATATCCGAATAGCCGTATAGGTATGAAGCGCAGACATAAAACCAGACCACTTCCAGTGGAAGATCGGTGTAAACGTCCGGGATCATTTCATAGCGCTCCATCATTCTGCGATAGTGCCCAAATCCAATCTGCACCTTGTCACCCTCTTTGAAATGGCCGGTAAAAAATCCTCTATCGCCTTCCCATCGCAACATGGCCCTGGCAAGCGGCCCTTTCGATGTTTGCCTGATAAGCGGATGCCTTATCGCGACATGCAGCATCTTCTCCTTGGTCATAGGACCGAAATATTTACCATATATATCCACCAATGGCTTGCCGTCGAGCTCTTCCAAATAGCGTCCATTGGCTTTTGTGACAACAAACTCCCGGCCGATTGGCTCCCAATCAAAGAAATGGCCGCAATTTATATTCAATGCCTCCCCATGGAAAAGCACTGCGACCATTCCCTCTTTTTCATAAATTTCACTTTTTGAGAAAACCACAAAATGCTCAAAAGGTTCCACATCCGATGCAATGCCGCCAAATATCGGGATTTCTGGCATTACCTCATTGCTTCTTTCTATAAGTGCCTCGACATTGAACTCTACCGCATTGGTCAATAGCAAAATCCCTTTGGTCTCTTTTTTAAGAGATCTTTTCAGACCGCCGATTACATCTTCCATATCTGCCAGCATATGCCCATTCAAAGATTTTTCATATATATCGATCCGGCTCTTCTCGAAATATGTGATACTAAATACTATCTCTTTAAACAATATATTATTACAGCATGTCTGTACGACACTGCTCATACCAACTACGTGCGAACGAGGCAAGACTCTATTTAAAACCGATTGAATCTCTTCGAATATCTCTTTGGATATTTTGCCGCAATTGACCTGTACGAGCAGGGGCGATTTGTCCTCAAGAGCCTGCGCCATGACAAAATCTCTAAATGCTTCTTCGCCTTCGTATTTGTAAACCCACTGCTTCATTGCCTATATCCTGTTGCGATAGTATTGATCTATTTAAGGCGAATCCGAACCGATTTCTCGTGCGCGGTAAGCCCCTCCGTTTTTGCCAGCAAAGCACACGCTTCGCCGATATTCTCAATCCCTTTCTCACTCATTGCGATGATCGAGGATTTCTTCAAAAAGTTTTCGACGTTTAATGGCGAATAGAATCTCGCCGTACCACCCGTAGGAAGAGTATGATTGGGGCCTGCCATATAATCACCGACCGCTTCGGGAGTGAAACTTCCCAGGAAAATGGCGCCGGCATGCCTGATTTTGGGCAGCAATTCGAACGGGTTGGCGGTAGTCACTTCTAGATGTTCCGGTGCGATACGATTCATCAGATCGATCGCCTCCTCCATCGTTTGCGTTACAACCATGGCACCTCTCTCTTCGATCGATTTGCGTGCGATCAACTCGCGCTCGAGACCGGGCAGCTCCAGATAGATCGTCTCGCGCACAGCTTCAGCCAACTCTTCGGATGGCGTTACGAGAATGGAGCTCGCCATCTCGTCATGTTCGGCCTGCGACAGCAGATCTATAGCCAAAAACTCTGGTATCGCAGTCTCATCGGCCAAAATTCCTATCTCGCTGGGTCCTGCAATCATATCTATATTGACATCGCCGTAAACCATCTTTTTGGCTGTTGCAACGAAGATATTTCCAGGTCCTGTAACGACATCCACTTTGGGAATCGTTTCGGTGCCATACGCCATTGCTGCGATTGCACTGGCACCTCCCACCTTGAACATCTTTTTTATGCCACAAAGGTGAGCGGCCGCCAACAACAGATGGTTGATCTCGTTGTCAGGAGTTGGAGTAGTCACCACGATTTCACTCACGCCGGCGACAATAGCGGGAATCGCGTTCATCAGCAACGAACTGGGGTATGCGGCCTTTCCGCCTGGAATATAGAGTCCCGCGCGATCGACAGGCGTAACCTTCTGACCCAGCGTATTTCCACTTTCGTCAAAATCTATCCAGCTTTTAGGCATCTGTTTTTCGTGATACTTTTCGATCCTGTCATAAGCCATATGCAAAGCGGCACGAAGATCTTTTTCAAGATTATCGTAGGCTTTTTTCATCTCATCGGGGCTTACCATCAAATCGTTATCGCCCTGTACTTTCCATCTGTCGAACTTTTCTATATGGCGATACAGCGCCGCATCTCCTTCACTTCGAATCTGTGAAATTATGTCGCCTACGATGGAAGATACATGCGCCATATCCATCGCGCCACGCTCCAAAATCTTGTCGAATTTTTCGTTGAAATCTTTGTCCGTCGTCCTGATCAAAAGCATTTCCATCCCCCCGTAGATTATATATCGCTATTGTATTTAAACTATTATTTAAGATTGCTTTTGTATACTTCTATTCCACTTTTATTGCGGACGTGGCGGAATTGGTAGACGCGCTAGATTCAGGTTCTAGTGGGCATTAGCCCGTGGAGGTTCAAGTCCTCTCGTCCGCACCACACTCACATTTTTTCAAACAACCGATAAATCTTTCTAAAGTTTCGCTTCACAGACGGTATAAAATTTCTACGGATGCAAAACATTTTGCATCCGCTTTACGAGATTTGATTGGAGTTAGTTAAAGATAGAGATGAGCACGCCTGCGGCTACAGCCGAGCCTATGACGCCTGCGACGTTCGGTCCCATCGCGTGCATCAAGAGCACATTTCCAGGCTTCTCTTCCATGCCTACCTTGTTGACGACCCTGGCGGCCATCGGAACGGCTGAAACACCGGCTGCACCGATAAGCGGATTGATCGGCTCGGAAGAGAGTTTATTCATGATCTTCGCCATAACGACACCCGCGGCCGTTCCTACTGCAAAGGCTACAAGACCAAGAATCAAAATACCGAGCGTATCGCTCACAAGGAATTTCTCCGCCGCAAGTTTGGAGCCTACGCCAAGTCCCAGCAAAATCGTGACGATATTGATCAAAGAGTTCTGCATCGTGTCGCTGAGGCGATCTACGACGCCGGACTCTTTGGCGAAGTTTCCAAACGTAAAAGCGCCGATCAAAGGAGTAGATTCCGGCAACAGCATGATGCTAAGCCCCAATACGATCAAAGGAAGCAAAAGCTTTTCCAGCCTATGTACTTTTCGCTGCTGCTTCATGACGATTTTTCGCTCATCTTCATTTGTGAGCAATCGCATGATCGGAGGCTGTATCACAGGCACAAGGGCCATATACGAGTATGCCGCCACGGCGATAGCGCCCAGCAGATCGGGAGCGAGCTTTGTCGCGATAAATATGGATGTCGGACCATCTGCACCGCCGATGATGGATATGGCCGCACAATCTTGAAGAGAGAAGTCAAACAGTGGAGTGAATTGGCTGAGCGCCGCTGCGCCAACAAGCGTACCGAAGATTCCAAACTGAGCCGCACCGCCCAACAGCGCGGTTTTGGGGTTTGCAAGCATCGGCCCGAAGTCCGTCATCGCACCTACTCCCATAAAGATAAGCAGCGGGAAAAATTCGTTATGTATTCCCGCTTCGTAAATCACTCCCAAAAATCCATCGGGGCCGGTCATATTCGCATACGGAATATTTGCCAAAAGTCCTCCAAAACCGATCGGCAGCAGAAGAAGAGGTTCGAACCCTTTCGCTATCGCCAGATAGAAAAGAAGTAGCGCGATGCCTATCATTATAATTCGCCCCCAGGTCTGATGAAATGGGCTGACTTCCTCCCCTTCGCCGTTGACGATTCCTTTTTGGGGCGTGGTCAACGCATAGATCCCCGTCGTTTTATAGAAAGATTTCAGCAATCCCCATATGCTTTTGTCGTGCGCTACCTCATGCTCCGAATGCGCCGATGATACACTCTGCGCCACAGCGCTCTCAGCGTGCTGCATCGATCTGTTCTCATCCGCAATCGAGTTGGTAGCAAATAGTGCAAAGATCAGCAATAGCGCTGCCATAATATGTTTTTTCATCCCTGCTTTCCTATTCGACAAATGCCAAAACTTGGCCCTCTTGGACCTGCTGGTTGGTGGTGACATTGACTTTGGAGATCGTTCCGGTTATCGGCGATGGAACATCGATCTCCATCTTCATCGCCTCGACAACCATAATTGTCTCGCCTTCTTGCACCTTGTCTCCCGGATTTTTGAGAATCTTCCAGATATTTCCGGGGACCTGTGCCACCACCTCATTGACTTCTGGCGTCTCTTCTGCCTTTTTAACGGCATTTTCATTTTTCAATGTCTCGGCAGGACTTTTTGTCGCCTCTTTCGATATGATCTCCGCTTCGCCTTCGACAACTTCGACCTTAAACTTCTCACCATCGACTAGTACCGTATAAACAGATGCCATATTTCCCTCTTTTTCTACTCTCTTTTTTTCTTCGATTTTTTCTTTCTCGACTTCCTGCACTTTTTTGCGAACTTTCAAAGGGGAGTTGCCCTTGAGAAAATCGATACCCTTCCTGTCGCAGGATGCGGCGATGAAGATATTCTCTTCAGTTACTTCCAGCTTCTCTTTTTCGAGTACTTTTTTCCAGTATGCGATAGATTTCGTCTCATCACGGTCAGCAATGTCGAGAGGATTCTCCGTTGTCGGTTCAAGCCCCAGTTGCTCGGATGCCAATCTCACTATTTCGGGGTCAGGCTCAGTCGGAGTTTTACCAAAATACCCAAGCACCATACGACCATACCCAGGCGCTATCTTCTTCCATGGCCCGAACATTACATTTCCGAAAGCCTGCTGCCAATAAAACTGTGAAACGGGGGTGACGGAAGTACCGTACCCCCCTTTTTCCACCACCTCCTGCATCGCCCGGACCACCTGTGGATACTTGTGAAAAATTCCGCTGTCTCGCATCATCTGCGTATTGGCCGTCAATGCGCCGCCCGGCATCGGAGAAAAGGGAGTCAATGGTGAAACCTGCGTCGCTTCAGGCGGAATAAAATAATCTTTAAGGCACTCTCCAAGCACCTCTTCGTATGCCAGGATCTTCTCACGCTCCAACCCTCCAAGATCGTAAACAGAGCCTTTTGTAGCATGAAGCATAGTAAGAATATCGGGTTGGCTCGTGCCTCCGCTGACCGGATGTACAGCTAAATCTATTCCATCCACCCCGGCTTCGAGCGCCGCGAGATAACATGCGACACTGACCCCTGCCGTCTCATGCGTATGAAGACGCAAATGGGTTTTTTCAGGCAAAAGCCTGCGTGCCATCTTGATAGTTTGATAAACTTTGTTAGGATTTGAAGTTCCGCTGGCATCTTTGAAACATACACTGTCAAACGGCAATCCGGAATCCAGAATTTTCCGTAGGATTTTTTCATAAAACGGCGCATCGTGCGCGCCGTGGCATCCAGGCGGAAGATCCATAATGGTCACGACCACTTCATGTTTGAGGCCATGCTTCACTATACATTCACCGCTGAAGGCAAGATTGCCCACATCGTTCAGTGCATCGAAATTTCTGATCGTATTTGTACCATGCTTTTTAAACAGTTTGGCGTGAAGATCGATCATCTCGCGACTTCCGGTATCGAGCATTACGGTGTTGATACCGCGCGCCAAAGTCTGCAGATTGGCATCAGGGCCAACCGTTTCGCGAAATTTGTCCATCATATCGAACGCATTTTCTCTCAAATAGAAAAACAGGCTCTGAAAACGCGCGCCACCCCCGAACTCGAAGTGAGTGATACCGGCATCTTTAGCCGCTTCGACTGCCGGAAGAAAATCCTCCATCAGCACTCTACCGCCAAAAACGGATTGAAAGCCGTCCCTGAAAGTGGTATCCATGACATCTATAAATTTCTTTTTCATGCTGTTTTCCCTGTCGTTTTCCTATTATGGTGAACGGCGGCCATCATGGCAGCCACCTTTATTTTACGGCTTCGCGTATCGCAGCTTATTTTTTGCATGCCGTCATCTCTGGCCGGTATCTTCTCGTCATCGGGAAAATATCTAGCTATCAAACTTTTCTGCAGACGAAGCAACAGCACCAAAATATATAAAAATATAAAGACAATTCCCATACCCAGAATCATATACTTGACCGATTCTGCCACCATATTTTCCATGCAAGCAACCTATTTTTGTAGTATCTATCTCGTTTTCGTAGTATCCATCTCGCCACTCATTCATCGATTGAAAAATCAGAGCGGCAAAAATGGGCGTTCGGAAAGAATTTCAATCGAAACAAACAATCAAAAAGTGGCGGCAGCATCGACAACCGCACCACTTTTATCATATCTTATCCTATCACACAAGTTTGAATTCTGGCCACGATACCCGGATCCTCGAGAGTGGAGATATCCTGCTTTATCTCTTCTCCTTTGGCTATGGATCTGAGAATACGCCGCATCACCTTGCCAGAACGGGTTTTCGGAAGTCCCGGAACCACTTTGATCGTATCGCACTTAGCTATATTGCCGATCTCTATGGCGATCACTTCGTTGATCTCTTTTGCAAGCTCAGCCTCTTCGCCAAAGGTGTCTTCTGCATTTTTCAGCACTACGAAAGCGAAGATGCTTTCACCCTTGATTTCGTCCGGCTTACCCACCACGGCCACTTCCGCCACATGGGGATGCTTTTTGATCGCAGCTTCCACCTCTGCTGTGCCCAGACGATGTCCGCTTACATTTATGACATCATCTACGCGCCCTGTGATCGTAATGTATCCATCCTCGTCCACCTCGGCGCCGTCTCCTGAAAAATATACGGGTGTGCCATCTTTTTTCGCATCGCCGAAGTAGCTCTTCACGAAGCGGTCCGGATCGCCCCAGATCGTACGGATCATACTCGGCCACGGTTTCGTTATGCAAAGCAAACCCTGCTCGCCAGGCTCTACGGGTGTACCGTCCCGCTCGATGACTTCCGCCATGATGCCCGGCAGAGGAAGAGTCGCGCATCCCGGTTTGATCGGCGTAGCACCAGGAAGTGGACTGATCATATGCCCACCGGTTTCAGTCTGCCACCAGGTATCTACGATGGAGCATCGTCCTCCACCGATCTTTTCGTAGTACCACCTCCATGCCGGCGGGTCTATAGGCTCGCCGACGGTTCCTAGTACCTTGAGGCTTGAAAGATCGTATTTCTCCGGTTCGTGTTCACCCATCTTGTGGAGTACGCGAATGGCGGTCGGAGCCGTATAG
>Ga0256842_1000383_pt1 | contig 38968 bp, 47 predicted proteins | sample 4559240metaG_FD_185973 | JGI IMG/M metagenome (GOLD analysis project Ga0256842, IMG submission 185973) | Hydrothermal vent microbial communities from Guaymas Basin, Mexico - 4559-240 | ecosystem: Environmental > Aquatic > Marine > Hydrothermal vents | place: Mexico: Guaymas Basin | collected...
GGTGATGCCTGGGGATAATGCGCAATTTGAAGTGGAGTTGATAGCTCCTATAGCGATGGAAAAAGGACTTAGGTTTGCAATAAGAGAAGGCGGTAGAACTGTTGGTGCAGGTGTAGTCTCGGAGATAATTGAATAGGAGTAGGGAAGATGGTGAATATGCAAAGCGATAGGATAAGGATTAAGCTAAAGGCTTATGATTATAGAATTTTGGACAAGGCAGTCCAAGAAATAGTAGAGTCTGCAAGAAATACAGGAGCTGCTGTAGCAGGTCCTATCCCCTTACCAACAAGAATTCATAAGATTACTGTGAATAGATCAGTTCATGTTAATAAAAAATCGAGGGAGCAATTTGAAATCAGAATTCATAAGAGGTTGCTTGATATTTTAGAACCTACACAGCAAACTGTAGATGCCCTGGGCAAACTCAGTTTACCAGCTGGTGTGGATGTAGAGATCAAACTCTAATTTGGGATTTTTTAGAGGGGTTATTTATGAAGGGATTAGGATTAATAGGAAAAAAACTAGGCATGACAACAATATTTGCTCGTGATGGAAAAAAAGTGCCAGTAACTGTATTGAAGGTGGGTCCTTGTCCAATTATCCAGATAAAGACAAAAAAAAGAGATGGTTATGAGGCCCTTCAATTGGGATTTGAGCCGATCAAGGAGAAAAAAGTAAATAGACCAATGAAAGGGCATCAACAAAAGGCGGGAAAGGGTTTTTATAGATTTTTGAAAGAATTTAGAGTGGAGAATGTCGAGGGTTATGAGCTTGGACAAGAACTCACTGTGGATCTTTTCACAGTTGGTGAGAAGGTTAAGATTACAGGAATCTCTAAAGGACGGGGTTTTGCTGGGGTAATGAAGAGATGGAATTTTGGAGGTTCACCAGATTCTCACGGGCACCACAAAGTCCATAGGGCTCCTGGATCAATTGGACAGTGTGCAGATCCATCGCGGGTATTTAAGGGAAAAAGGATGCCTGGACATATGGGCAACAGGCAGCATACATATAAAAATATAGAGATTATGGATGTAAGGCCTGAAGATGGTTTAATATTAGTGAAGGGTCAAGTGCCTGGAGCAAAAAATTCAATTGTTTACATTCGTAAGCAGAATTGAGGTGGATAAAATGACAGTTGTAAATATATATGATCAGGAAAAAAATGTTGTGGGAGAGATAGAACTGCCAGATAGCATATTCAATGTGGAAATAAAGCCTGGGATTTTAAATTTTGTAGTAAAGGCACATTTGGCTGCAAAACGTGTGGGAACTGCCTCTGTGAAGACTAGGTCTACAATCAGAGGTGGGGGAAAAAAACCGTGGAGACAAAAAGGAACAGGCAGAGCTAGAGCAGGGTCTATTAGGTCTCCACTTTGGGTTGGTGGCGCAGTATCCCATGGACCTAAACCAAGGGATTACTCTTTTAAAGTAAATAAAAAGGTAAAAAGGCTCGCTATTAAAATGGCTTTGACCTCAAAGGTAAAAGATAATGAATTGCTAGTAGTTGATAAGTTGGAAGTTAGCCAGCCTAAGACCAAAGAGTTGGTCAAAATAAAAAAGAATCTGGACATAAAAAAAGCCTTGATTGTTTTGCCTAAACAGGATAAGAACATCTTTCTTTCAGGAAGGAATTTGCCCGATACCAAGTTAATGGTGGATAAGGATATAAATGTATATGACATTTTAAAGTATGATACATTGGTTCTCACTCCAGAGGTGGTAGAAAATATTAAGCAAAGGTTGGCATAGCCATGGATTACACAAAAATTTTAATAAAGCCTTTGATAACAGAAAAAACAACATTTCTAAAGGATCAAAGTAATCAAATTGCCTTTATTGTGGATAAAAAGGCCAATAAGATTGAGATAAAAAGGGCAGTAGAAAAGGCCTTTAAAGTAAAGGTAAAGAAAGTAAGGGTAATAAATAAAAGGCCAAGGCTTAAGAAACGTTTTGGAAGAGTAGTGGGAAAGGTAAGTGGATATAAAAAGGCGTATGTTCAACTTGCGCCAGGTGAAAAAATAGAATTTTTTGAAGGTGTATAATTATGGGTATTAGAGTACTTAAGCCAACATCGCCAGGTAGAAGAGGACAGACAGTTTCAGATTTTGCAGAGATAACTAAAACAAGGCCAGAAAAAAGTTTAGTTGTGGGCCTACGTCAAAGTAGCGGGCGCAATTGTTATGGTCGGATCACAAGTAGAAGAAGGGGAGGTGGCCACAAGCGTCGTTATAGAATTATTGATTTTAAAAGAAATAAATTAGATGTGCCTGCTAAGGTAGCAGCTATTGAATATGATCCAAATAGGAGTGCTAGAATTGCATTGCTTCATTACGTGGATGGTGAAAAAAGATATATTATAGCACCAAAGGATCTTTCTGTTGGTGATAGGGTGATAGCTAGTGAGAAGGCTGATATTAAAGTAGGTAATGCTATGCCTCTCTACAACATCCCAAATGGGACAATAGTTCATAATATAGAATTACATCCAGGTAGAGGAGGTCAACTTTGTAGGGCCGCTGGAACTTATGCTCAGGTAATTGATAAAGAAGACAAATATGTTATGTTGAGGCTTCCTTCTGGTGAAATCAGGAAGGTTTTGGCTAAATGTTTTGCTACCATTGGCCAGGTTGGCAATATAGATCATGAAAATATCAAAATTGGGAAGGCTGGTAGAAATAGATATTTAAACAGGCGGCCTAAGGTTCGTGGTGTGGCAATGAATCCAATTGACCATCCTCACGGTGGTGGTGAAGGGAAGACCTCTGGAGGAAGACATCCAGTAAGTCCCTGGGGTGTGCCTACAAAGGGTTATAAGACTCGTAAGAAGAATAAATACTCAGACAAATTTATAATAAAAAGAAGAAAATAGTCAGAGGGGTACTCTATGCCAAGATCATTAAAAAAAGGGCCTTTTGTTGATGATCATCTTCTAAAAAAGGTTAAAAAGGCGAAAGAGACAAAGGATAGATCTGTAATTAAAACATGGTCTAGAAGGTCTACAATAATTCCTGAAATGGTGGGATTAACATTTGCGGTTCACAACGGGAAGAAATTCATTCCGGTTTTTGTGACAGAAAATATGGTTGGTCATAAATTGGGTGAGTTTGCGCCGACCAGGACATTTCATGGTCATGCGGGTGATAAGAAGAGTAAGGTGAAAGGTAAAAAGTAATAAAAGAGGTTAGTTATGGAGGCAAGAGCCACATTAAAGTTTGTGCGGATATCACCGCGAAAGGCCAGATTAGTGGCAAGGAATGTGAAGAATATGCCTGTAGCTAAGGCGTTAGATATTTTGCAGTTCACTCCCAAAAAGGCAGCAAAGATTATTTACAAGGTAATGTATTCAGCTTTGTCAAATGCAGAAAATAATTATTCAATGGATGTGGATAGGCTGTATGTTAAAAATATTTTGGTAAATGAAGGTCCTATGTGGAAGCGAATCAGGCCAAGGGCCATGGGCAGGGCTACCAGGATATTAAAGAGGACTAGTCATATAACAGTTATCCTAGATGAAGAGTAGGAGGAGAGGGCTTTGGGTCAAAAAGTACATCCATACGGGTTTAGGTTAGGATATACCAAAAATTGGTTGTCTAGATGGTATAGTAAGAAGGATTATGCAAGGTTTGTTTATGAAGACAAACAGCTTAGAAAGTTTATTAAACAAAAGCTTTATCATGCGGGAATTTCCAAGATTGAAATTGAAAGGGCGGCTGAAAAGGTCAGAGTTATAATTCATACAGCTAGACCTGGAATTGTTATAGGGAGAAAGGGTGTTGAGATTGAGAAATTGAGAAACGAGCTCAAAAGAAAATTCAATGGTGAATTTATCCTTGAGGTAGTTGAAGTAAGAAGGCCTGAGATAGATGCTCAACTGGTAGCTGAGAATGTTGCTCTACAACTGGAGAGAAGGGTTGCATTCAGGCGAGCGATGAAGAGGGCAATCAGCCTGGCATTAAAATTTGGGGCTAAAGGGATAAAAATAGCGTGCTCTGGCAGATTGGGAGGAGCTGAAATTGCCAGAACAGAGTGGTTTAGGGAAGGAAGGGTCCCATTACATACCCTAAGAGCTGACATAGATTATGGTTTTGCCACAGCATTAACTACTTATGGAATAATAGGCGTAAAGGTGTGGATATTTAAAGGTGAAATTTTAGATGAGGTAAAGACAGATGCTTAGTCCAAAGAAGGTAAAATATAGGAAACAACACAAGGGATTTACTAGAGGAAAGGCCTACAGAGGCTGCAGGGTCAATTTTGGAGATGTAGGGCTCAAGGCATGTGAGCATGGGAGATTGACAGCTCAGCAAATAGAGGCAGCACGTGTAGCCATTATGAGAAGTCTTAAGCGTGGTGGAAAGGTCTATATAAGAATTTTTCCAGATAAGCCAGTTACTGAGAAACCAGCGGAGACCAGGATGGGAAAAGGTAAAGGTTCTCCTTCAGGCTGGGTGGCATTAGTTAAGCCTGGACGTATTTTATTTGAGATAGCTGGTGTTGACATTGATAGGGCAAAAGAGGCACTGGTCCGTGCATCTTATAAATTACCCATAAAGACAAAAATTGAGGAAAAGGGGTTGTTGTGATGGATGCTGCTAAATTAAGGGAGATGGAGCTATCGGAATTACATAAAAAATTGGCCGAGTATAGAGAAGAGTTGTTTAAATTGAGATTTCAACATTCAATAGGCCAGCTGAAGAATACAGCTAGGATACCCCAAGTTAAGAGGACAATTGCAAGAATTTTAACTATCATGCGGGAAAAGCAATTGGAGTCAAAGGATGGAAAGAATGAAGATCAAAAGAAATAAGAGGGTGCTTACAGGGATAGTTGTTAGTAATAAGCCGGATAAGACTATTGTAGTTAGATGTGAGAGAATAATAAAACATCCCTTATATAAAAAATTTATCAGAAAAAGAAAAAAATTCATGGCCCATGACCCGAGGAATGAATGTGGGATGGGTGATAAAGTTCAGATAATTGAAAGTAGACCCATTAGTCGACGAAAGCGTTGGAGGCTACTTAAGATATTGGAAAAAGCTGAATAAGAGGAGGAAAAGGCCATGATTCAGGTGGAGACCAAATTGGACGTAGCAGATAACTCAGGAGCGAAAATTGTAAAGTGTATAAAAGTGCTGGGGGGTAGTAAAAAAAGATATGCCACTGTGGGAGATTTGATAGTGGTTTCAGTGCAAGAGGCTATACCCCATTCAAAAGTAAAAAAAGGTGAAATTTATTGGGCTGTGGTTGTTAGGACAAAAAAGGAGGTGGGGAGGCCTAATGGGTCTTATATAAAGTTTGATACAAATTCTGCAGTTTTATTGAATAAAAATATGGAACCTATTGGAAGTCGTATTTTTGGTCCAGTTGCGAGAGAACTTAGAGACAAAAATTTTATGAGGATTGTATCATTAGCCCCTGAAGTTTTATAGAGGTGGGTGAGTATGAATAGGAAATATAAAATAAAAGTAAATGATAAGGTGATGGTAATTTGTGGTAAAGACCGAGGAAAAGTGGGAACAGTAAAAAAAATTTTGAGAAAAAAGGAAAAAGTAATAGTTGATCAGGTAAATATTGTAAAAAGGCATGTAAAAGGAAATCCATACACAGGTCAAGCAGGAGGAATAATAGAAAAAGAAGCTCCTATACACATATCAAATGTTATGCTGTTTTGTGAGGCATGCTCAAAACCTACAAGGGTTGGATATAAATTTACTGAGGATGGAAAAAAGCTAAGATATTGTAAGAAATGTAAGGAGATTCTTGATTAATGAAGGAAAGAGCTATGAACCGATTAGAAAAGATATACAAAGAAAATGTAGTGCCTAAATTAATGGATGAATTTGGATATAAAAATATAATGGAAGTTCCAAGGTTGAAATTTATTTCATTGAATATGGGACTGGGAGAAGGAGCCCATGACAACAAAATAATCCAGGATGGGATAAAAGAGTTGACATTAATAGCCGGACAAAGGGCTGTTCCTACCAGGGCGAGAAAGTCTATAGCGGCTTTTAAGGTGAGGAAGGGTATGCCTGTGGGGTGTCGTGTGACACTTAGAAGAGAGAGAATGTGGGCATTTTTGGATAAATTGATTAATTTTGCTATTCCGAGGATAAGGGATTTTAGAGGGCTGCCTGATAGAGGATTTGATGGGCGTGGAAATTATACGATGGGTATCCAGGAGCATACTATATTTCCTGATATACCTATTGATATAGTTGACCGGGTAAAAGGCATGAATGTAACTATAGTAACAACAGCTAAGACTGATAAAGAGGGGAAGGCCTTACTGAAGTTTTTGGGAATGCCCTTTGTTAAGTAAAGGAGGGAAAATTGGCTAGAAAGGCACTAATGGTGAAGGCACAAAAAAAGCCAAAGTTTAAGGTGAGGAAGTATAATAGATGCCCTTTATGCGGAAGACCAAGGGCATTTTTGCGAAGATTTGGTGTTTGTAGAATATGTTTTAGAAGAATGGCATTATCAGGTGAACTTCCTGGCGTCCGTAAATCAAGTTGGTAAGGAGCGTGTTATGGGAATGACAGATCCAATAGCAGATATGTTAACCCGCATTAGAAATGCTCACATGGCACTTCACAAAGAGGTAAGAGTTCCTGCGTCTAAGATGAAGAAGGCAATTTTGGAGATATTAAAAAGAGAAGGGTATATTGAGGACTTTAATTTAGAGGGACGTGATATAATTGTAAAATTAAAGTATGTAAAAGGAAGACCTGCAATAACTGATTTACAAAGGGTGAGTAAGCCTGGACGCAGGGTTTATGTTGGTGTAGATGAGATACCCCAAGTGCAAAATGGATTGGGAATATGTATTCTATCCACATCACGGGGTATTTTAGAAGGAAGTGAAGCTAAAAAACAGAGGGTAGGCGGTGAGCTAGTTTGTAAAATTTGGTAAGGTGGGAAGTTATGTCTAGAATAGGAAAAAGACCGATAAAAGTTCCAGACAAGGTAAATGTGACCTTTAAAGAACATGAGATAGAAGTAAAGGGCCCAAAAGGGGTCATTACTTTGGACACAAGCGATTTGATTGAATACGTTCAGGAAGGCGATACAATTTTTGTTAAGAGAAAAAATGATTCTAGAAAGGCAAGAGAACAGCATGGTTTGAGGCGAACCTTACTGGCTAATGCTATTGAAGGCGTTAGTAAAGGCTTTGAAAAGGGTTTAGAAATTGTGGGGGTAGGATATAGGGCGGAGGTTAAGGGTAATAAGGTTGTTTTAAATGTTGGTTATTCAAATCCAAAGGAATATGTGTTGCCTGATGGGATTTCAGCAAAGGTTGAAGGTAATAGAATTTTTATTTCAGGGATTGATAAGCAGTTAGTTGGTGAGGTCGCTGCCCAGATACGGAGGATCAGACCTCCTGAGCCTTATAAAGGCAAAGGTATTAAATATATAGACGAACAAATTTTACGTAAAGCTGGAAAATCTGCTAAGGCGTAAGGTGGGGATTATGAAATTAAGTAGGAATGATCTGAGAAAGAAGAGAAAAATAAGGATTAGAAAAAAGATTTTTGGAACCTCAGAGAGGCCAAGGCTAGTAGTGTTTAGGTCAAATAGACATATTTATGCCCAGGTAATAGACGATAGGAAAGGCCACACAATAGCTGCTTACTCTAGCCTCAAATTAGGCGAGAATGTTAAGTTAAATAAGGAAACTGCTAGAAAAGTAGGACTAGAAATAGCTAAAATTGCCCTAGAAAAGGGCGTTCAAAAGGTGGTATTTGATAGGAATGGTTACATATATCATGGGAGAGTGAAAGCACTGGCTGATGGTGCCAGAGAGGGTGGGCTAAAATTTTAAAGTTGAGGTGATGTATGAGTACAGTAAATGAAATTGGATTAATAGAAAAAATAGTTCATTTAAATAGGGTATCAAAGGTTGTTAAGGGTGGAAAAAACTTTAAATTTACAGCCCTGGTTGTTGTAGGAGATGGGAAGGGAAAGGTTGGTTATGGTTATGGAAAGGCGAATCAGGTTCCAGATGCAATTGTAAAGGCGACTGAACGTGCAAAAAAGAATATGATAGAGGTGCCAATTATTGATGGAACAATTCCTTATCAAGTAATAGGAGAATTTGGTGCAGCCAAGGTTTTATTAAAACCTGCTGTTAAAGGGACTGGGATTATAGCAGGTGGTCCTGTTAGAGCGATTATGGAAGCTGCAGGTGTCACAGATGTTTTAAGTAAGGCCATTGGTTCCAGAAATCCAATAAATGTGATTAAGGCAACCATTGTTGGTATAAATATGTTGCGTTCTCCTGAAGAAGTATCAGAAATTAGGGGAAAAAGTTTATCAATTGGTGGTTAGGGGGTAAACTCATATGAAAGTGAAGTTAATTAGGAGTAAGATTGGATGCAAACCAAAGCAACGTAAGACGCTTCAGGCGTTGGGCCTAAGAAAAATAAATCAAGTAAAGGAGTTGCCTAATAATCCAGCAATAATTGGAATGATAAATAAAGTTAAACATCTAGTAGAGGTGGTGGAGAAATGAAGTTACATGAACTCAAGCCATTTCCAGGTGAATTAAAGCAAAAAAAGAGGATTGGACGTGGCCCAGCTAGTGGTTGGGGATGCACAGCGGGCAGAGGTAATAAAGGCCAGAAAGCTAGGGCAGGTAAAGGGCCAGCTCCAATGTTTGAAGGTGGGCAAATGCCCCTTGTGAGGAGACTACCCAAGAGAGGATTTAAAAATTATCCCTTTAGAGTGGAATATAATGTTATAAATTTAGATTTTATTGAAAAGAAATTTGTTGACAAGGACGAGATAACCCTTGAGGATTTATACAAATATTGTAAAAAAAATAAGCCAATTAAAATATTAGGTAGGGGTGAGATAACTAAGGGATACAAAATATGGGCACATAAATTTAGTAAGAGTGCCCTGGAAAAAATTAAAAACGCAGGTGGTGAAGCCAAGATATTGGAGGGTTAGTTAGGTGATTCCACAATTGGAAAACTTTACTTTTTCAAAAGAGCTGACCCGAAGGATATTAATAACCTTAGGGTTGCTCATTGTATATAGATTAGGAATTCACGTGCCAGTGCCTGGAATAAATACAAGTGCAATTGCAGACTTTTTCGCCTCTGCACAAAATACATTATTCGGCCTGTTTGATATGTTTGTTGGTGGTGGGCTACGTAAATTTTCTGTTTTTGCCTTAGGTATTATGCCATATATATCTTCAGCAATTATAATGGAACTTTTGGTGGTAGTGAGTCCTGAACTTGAGAGGTTAAAAAAAGAAGAGGGCGAGGCTGGTCGGAGAAAGTTAACTCAATATACAAGATATGGAACAGTGTTGATAACCCTTATCCAAGGGACAGGGATAGCATACGGGCTTCAAAAGATGACCAGTCCTGCTGGGGTCCCAGTGGTGCCGCATCCAGGAATTACTTTCATGTTGGTAACTGTTATTACTCTTACAACGGGGACAGTGTTTTTAATGTGGCTAGGAGAACAAATTACTGCGTGGGGTATTGGGAACGGTGTATCCCTCATAATATTTGCAGGGATAGTGGCTAGGATTCCAGGCGCAATTACAAAGACAATCAAGCTACTTCAGACTGGTGAGCTCAGTTTATTTATGTTACTTATATTATTGGCGGTAATGATAGGGGTTGTAGCGTTTATATGTTTTATAGAGACGGCTCAGCGAAGAATACCCATAAATTACGCAAAACGCATGGTTGGGAGGCGTATGTATGGTGGACAGAGTTCCCATTTGCCTTTGAGAATAAATACAGCTGGTGTGATTCCTCCTATATTTGCTTCATCTATTTTGATGTTTCCTGCAACTATAGCAAATTTTTCACAAGTAAGATTTTTACATCAAGTTTCTGTGTATTTGAGACCAGGCACTGTGTTATATACAATTCTTTATGTAGGTCTTATTATATTTTTCTGCTTTTTTTATACTGCAATTATCTTTGATCCAAAGGATATTGCAGAAAATTTGAAAAAGCAGGGGGCCTTTATTCCAGGAATAAGGCCAGGAAAAAATACAAAGGAATATATTGATAAGGTGTTAACAAGGCTCACTTTTTGGGGGTCTCTTTATGTATCAGCTGTGTGTGTGCTTCCCATGATCTTGATATATAAGATGCATGTGCCTTTTTATTTTGGTGGCACCGCACTTTTGATTGTAGTTGGTGTTGCCATTGATACTATGACGCAGATTCAATCATATCTCATATCACAACAATATGAAGGATTATTAAGAAAGGCCAGGATAAAAGGTAGAATATAACTTTAAGGAGAACGGTTATGAAAGTTAGACCTTCTGTTAAAAAAATGTGCAGTAAATGTAAGATTATTAGAAGAAAAGGTGTTGTCCGTGTAATTTGTGAAAATCCCAAACATAAGCAAAGACAAGGATAAATTGGAGGATTAAAGTGGTAAGGATTGCAAGTGTAGAACTCCCAAAGAATAAGAGACTTGACATTGCATTGACTTACATATACGGAATTGGGCGCTCTAGTGCATTAAAAATTTTAGAAGCAGTTGGAGTGGATTGGACTAAAAAATCTGATGACCTTACACCAGAGGAAGTAAATGCCATAAGGAAGGAGATAGAGCAAAATTACAAAGTAGAAGGAGATCTTCGCAGGGAGATTACAGCAAATATAAAAAGGTTGATGGAAATAAATTGTTATCGAGGAATTAGGCACAAGAGGCATCTCCCTGTGAGGGGACAGAGGACACATACAAATGCTAGAACTAGAAAAGGTCCGAGGAGGGCTATTATAGGAAAAAGAAAGAAATAAAATTGGAGTAAAAAGAGATGGCAAAAGCGAAACGTGGAGGCAAAAGGAAAGAAAAAAAGAATATACCAACAGGATACGCCCATATTAAGACCACATTTAATAATACAATAGTTACTTTTACAGATCAAAAAGGGAATGTGGTGAGCTGGGCAAGTGCAGGCTCTTGCGGTTTCAAAGGTTCTAAAAAAGGCACGCCCTATGCTGCTCAGGTTGCTGCTCAAAAGGCTGCAAGACAGGCCATGGAGCACGGAATGAGGACAGTGGGTATTTTTGTTAAGGGTCCTGGGGCTGGAAGGGAATCAGCAATGAGGGCCATTTATAACGAAGGGTTCAAGATAACTTTCATTAGGGATGTAACCCCAATTCCACATAATGGATGTAGACCACCGAAACGAAGAAGAGTTTAAGGAAAAAAATTTTAGGAGGAATAAGCCTTGGCAAGATATACAGGACCAAAGTGTAGGTTATGCAGAAGAGAAGGAACTAAACTATTTTTAAGGGGTGACAGGTGTTATACTGACAAATGTGCATACGAGCGTAGGCCATATGCACCTGGTCAGCACGGTAGGCGTAGAAAAAAATCTACAAACTATGAGATACAACTTAGAGAAAAGCAAAAAGTAAAAAGACTTTATGGAGTATTAGAAAAACAGTTTCGTAAATATTTTGAAATAGCTGAAGCAAAGAAGGGTGTAACAGGAACTAACCTACTTAGAATTTTGGAGTTGCGGTTAGATAATGTTGTATATCGTTTGGGATTTGCCCATTCAAGGAATCAGGCAAGACAGTTAGTTAGACATGGCCATTTTTTGGTAAATGGAAGGAAAGTGGATATTCCCTCATATCAAGTAAAAGTAAATGATGTGATTGAGGTGAAAGAGAAGAGTAGAAAGATACCTGTAATCCAAGAAGCTCAGGAGGTGGTGGATAGAAGGGGCATACCTCGTTGGCTAGAATTAGATGCTGAAAATTTTAAAGGGATAGTAAAGGCACTGCCAGAAAGAGACGATATAACATTTCCAATAAATGAAAACCTCATTGTTGAGTTGTATTCCAAATAATAATTTATTTTTGGGTTAGGTGTTATGATAATAAAAGAACAAGGCAGGATCATAAATGCAAGAAATTGGGGCGAGTTAGTAAAACCAAAGAAGATCGAGAAGGATCCTGACTCAAATGAGTTTTATGGGAAATTTACTGTGGAACCCTTGGAGAGGGGTTATGGCACTACATTGGGAAATTCGCTTCGTAGGGTATTACTTTCATCCTTGCAGGGATGTGCAATAGTAGCTGCAAGGATTGAAGGGGTGTATCATGAGTTTACTTCCCTACCAGGTGTGATGGAAGACGTAACAGAGATTATTTTGAATTTAAAAAAAATTAGATTTTTTATGGATACTGATGAGCCTCAAAAACTTACCCTTTATGCGAATAAAAAAGGAGAGATCAAGGCTTCAAACATCCAGGAAAATACCCATGTAAAAGTCCTTAATCCTGATCAGCATATTGCAACCCTTACAGAAGATAGAGAGTTTAAAATGGAATTAGAAGTGCGTATGGGTAAAGGCTATGTGCCAGCTGAGATGCAGGAGATTCCAAGGGAAATAGGCACCATAATCCTGGATGCCAACTTTTCTCCAATAAAGAAGGTTGCCTATACAGTAGAGCAGGCACGTGTGGGGCAGATGACTAATTTTGATAAATTGATTATTGAAATTTGGACTGATGGCTCAGTTACTCCTGAGGATTCTTTAGCTTATTCTGCGAAGATTTTAAAAGACCAGCTCGATATTTTTATCAACTTTGATGAAAATATAGGTGCAGAGGAAGAAGAAGAGCCAGAGGAAGAAGAAATAAATCCAAATCTATTTAAAACAATAGAGGAATTAGAGCTTCCAGTAAGAGCAAGTAATTGTTTGAAAAAAGCCAATATCCATTATGTTGGTGAACTAGTCCAAAAAACTGAGGCAGAATTGCTTAAAGCAAAAAATTTTGGGAAAAAATCCCTGGATGATATATTAAAAGTCCTTCATGAGATGGGATTAGAGTTGGGTATGAAGATTGATAATTTTCAGGAACAATTAGAAAAATGGGAAAAAAAGAGGAAAGAAGACCATGAGGCATAGGAAGAAAGGAAGGAAATTAAATAGAACCTGGGAACACAGAAAGGCCATGTTTAAAAATATGGCAAGGTCGTTGGTTGAGCACGAAAGAATAAAAACTACTTTGCCTAAAGCAAAGGAACTCAGGCGATTGACGGATAAGCTTATTCGATTTGGACTAGAAAATACAGTTCATGCAAGGCGTAAAGCATTTCGGATCCTAGAGGATCGGACGCTAGTAAAAAAACTTTTTGATCAGATAGCACCAAGATATAAGAATAGGCCTGGTGGTTTTACAAGGGTAGTAAAACTTGCTCTCCCTAGAAAGGGTGATTGTGCTGAAATGGCAATTGTGGAATTTGTTGAAGATGAGTTAAAGGTCAGAGAGGAAGAAAGACAAGAAGATCAAGAAAAAGGCTTAGAAAATCAAGAAGAGGAAGAAAAAGAACAGAGCCAAAGAGAAGAGCAGCAGGAAGAACAGATAGATTCTAAGGAGTAGAATAAATAAAAAACAGGGGCGACCCTGTTTTTTTTTATATTTTTTTGTATTAGAAAAATTAATAAAATGTATTTAGTATGGATATAATAAAGCTAAAGAGTTTTTGTAAGGTTTTTGAGCTTAGGAGTTTTTCAAAGGCAGCTAAAGAGCTATTTGTCTCTCAACCTACTATCTCTAGTCATATTTTGTCCTTAGAGGAAGAGCTTGATCAAAAACTCTTTGATAGAATGGGTAAGAGTGTTATTCCTACACTCGCTGGAGAAACAATATATAAATACGCAAAAAAGATTTTAGATTTACTCCATAAAGCAGAGTTAGAGGCAAAATTATTGAAAAATCAAGTAGTTGGTAATATAAAGATTGGTGGTAGTACAATTCCTGGCTGTTATATCCTACCTAAAGTAATATCTAAATATTGTAATTCCTATTCAAAAGTAGATATTCAGCTCGAGATAGATGATAGTGAAAAAGTGGTTAATAAAGTTTTAAAAGGCTCACTAGACATTGGAGTGGTTGGAGCAGCATATGAGATTGAAGATCTTTTTTTTCAACGAATAATTGATGATAGATTAGTGTTTGTTGGCAATTCTAAATATTTAAGTAAAATCAATAGTCCTATGGATGTAATAAATGTTCCATGGGTCCTGAGGGAAAAGGGTTCTGGAACAAGGAGGGCTGTTGCAGAGGGGTTAAAAAATGCTCAGATTGATATTAATGAATTAAACATAAAGGCCATTGTTACAAATACCGAAGGGCTTCTTCGTCTTGTAGCAAATGAGGTGGGTATTACTGTTACCTCTATTTATGCAGTTTCCACTTTGGGAGAATCAAGTCCTTTAGTTGTAAAAGAATATCCCTTTTTTCACTTTAAACGGAGTTTTTATTTGGTTTATCACAAAGGCAGGACCATATACCCTGCGCTAAGAATTTTTATTGAGTTTCTTTATAAGAATTCAAAGGAAATTGAATATAAAATGATTGGAAATGGGAGATTTTGCTATGATTGATCTTTTAGAGCGTGTATCAGCTTCTGGCTGAGCAGCGAAAATAAGTCCAGGGTCACTGGAACAGGTAATTTCAAAATTAGAGATAAAAGAGGATCCAAGGGTAATTGTCTCATTGGAAGACAATGAGGATGGTATTGTATTAAAGAATCCAGAGGGGATGGAGCTGATCCAGACAGTGGATTTTTTTACGCCTATTGTTAATAACCCTTACTATTTTGGGCAAATTGCTGCAGCTAATGCAATGTCTGATGTATATGCCATGGGTGGTGAGCCTTATAGCGCCATGAATATAGTCTGTTTCCCCACAAAGGAAATGGATCTAAATATCTTAATTGAGATTTTAAAGGGCGGATATTCTAAGGTATTGGAGGCTGGAGCTATTATGGCAGGTGGACATAGTGTAGAAGATAAAGAGATAAAATATGGTTTGGCTGTTACTGGTATTGTAAAGAAAGAACACATTGCAACTAATAAGGGGGCCAAAGTAGGAGATCTTTTGGTTTTAACAAAGCCCCTGGGAACTGGGATATTGGCAACTGCGTTAAAGGCTAAATGGGAGGGTTATAAGGAGATAGAAGAGCTAGTCTATTTTTGGACTTCTAAATTAAATAAAGTAGCAGGAGAAGTTATCAGAAAATTTAACATAAAAGGGGCAACTGACATAACCGGCTTTGGCCTGGGGGGACATCTCCTTGAAATGTCCAAGGCGTCGAATGTGCAAATAGAGGTGTGGAGTGAAAAGATACCAATTTTAGATAGAGTAATAGAACTTACCCAGATTGGGCTGGTTCCTGAAGGCTCCCATGCTAATAGGAGGTTTTGTGAAAAAATGGTGAAGATTTCCTCTGATGTAGATCCAATACTTATAGATATTATTTTTGATGCTCAGACATCAGGGGGAATGGTCCTATGTGTGCCAGAAGAGAGAGTGGATGAAGTATGTTCGTTTTTAATTGACAAAGGAGAGATGGGAGCAGTAATTGGGCAAGTAAAGCCTCTACAAGGTAATATTTTTTTGAATATAGTTTAACATTTTGTATAATATGATTAAAATTAATGTGGATTTATCTTTGAGATCTCTCCAGTTGTTCTTATGGCCTCTATTACAGGAGGTAGTTTGCTCAATTTTTCTAGAGTGGAATATAGATGTTCAGAACTATCAATTTCTATTTGAAAGAACATTTCTGTGGTGTTGTCCACTTTAGTATCAAAACTACCAGAGAGGATATTAATATCTTCATCGCTAAGGCACTTAGCAATAAGGGCTAGTGCTCCTTTTTGGTTTTTACAAGTTATTTTTATTGTAGCAGTATAAGTTTTATTATCTTCGCCAGCCCATGTAACTTCAACTAATCTATGGGGTTCCAAATTTTTTACATTTGGGCAATCTGAGGTATGAATAATAATTCCTCTTCCTCTGCTTATATATCCTATAATGGGGTCTCCTTTAACAGGTTGACAACATTTTGCGTATCTAATGAGCATGTTTTTTGCGCCTCTGATTACAACTCCCTCTTTTCTTTCTTCTTCTATTTCTTTGGTCTGTGGGACTAAAATGGTTTTTACACCTTTTTTAATTGAACCTGGCTTTTTGTTTTCTCCTTGAATAAGCCTATTTAGCACTTGTTTTGGAGTCAATTTGGCGTATCCTACAGCAACTAAGAGGTCATCTACTGTTTTATAAGAAAATTCTTCAGCTACCTTTTCTAGGCTTCCTTTTTTCAATTCACTTTGAAAGTTAATTCCAAGTTTTCTTGCCTCTTTTTCTAAAATTTCTTTTGCCAGACTAATGCTCGTAGCCCTTTCTTCTGTTCTAATCCAGTGTCTTATTCTGGCTTTGGCCTTAGCAGTTTTCACAAATTTAAGCCAATCTCTACTTGGTTTATGATTGGGATTTGTTATTATTTCAACTAGATCTCCATTTTTTAACTTGGTATCTAAGGGAACAAGCTTTCCATTTACCTTTGCTCCTACACATCTATCACCAACCTCTGAATGGATCATATATGCAAAATCAACTGGAGTAGCTCCTTGAGGAAGGGCTAACACATCCCGATTCGGAGTGAAAACATAGACTTCGTCCTCAAAAAGATCTATTTTTAAAGATTGAATAAACTCTTTTGGATCCTTTAAGTCCCTTTCCCAGTCAAGTATTTGTCTGAGCCAAGAAAATCTTTTCTCATCTTTTGGGTTTATGATCTCTTTATCTTTATATTTCCAGTGTGCAGCAACACCATATTCTGCAATATAATGCATTTTTTCTGTCCTTATTTGAATTTCTATTTGCTCACCCTCTGGCCCTATGACTGTGGTGTGGAGACTCTGATACATATTTGGTTTAGGCATTGAAATATAGTCTTTAAACCTCCCTGGCACTGGTGGCCATTTTGAATGAATAATGCCTAAGGTAGTGTAACAATCTTTTATTGTTTCAACAATAACCCTAAAGGCGATTAGATCGTAAATTTGATCTAAGGGTAATTTTTGTTTTTTCATTTTCTGGTATATACTGTATATATGTTTTTGTCGTCCACTAACACTCCCTTTAATATTGTTTTGTTCTAAAATTTGTTCCAATTTTGATATGACTTTTTTTATATAGTCTTCCCCTGATAAGCGGTGCTGTTTTATCCAGTTTGATATCCTATTATATACATCGGGTTTTAGATATTTTAGGCTTAGATCATCTAGCTCTACTTTGATTTTATATAGTCCCAATCTATGGGATATTGGAGAATAAATCTCCAGTGTTTCCTGAGAAATTAGCCTTCTTTTTATAGGATTTTGAAATTCAAGGGTCCTCATATTATGCAATCTATCAGCAAGTTTGACTAATATCACTCTGAGGTCCTTGGCCATAGCCAGAATCATTTTTCTGATATTCTCAGCTTGAGCTGTTTGTTTTGATTCAAATGTCATTTTTCCTATTTTGGTGACACCATCAACTATTTCCGCAACTTCTTTACCAAAGTTATTTTGTATATCTTCTATAGTAACAGGTGTATCCTCTACAGTGTCATGCAAAAGTCCGCTTGCAACTGTAGGTGCGTCTAATTTTAAATCTACTAATATATTGCTCACTTCAAGGGGATGGGAAAGATAAGGTTCTCCACTTAATCTAAATTGTCCAGCATGGGCAGAGGCAGAATAGACATAGGCCTTTTCAATTAAAGCTAGTTCTGATTGATTCATATATTTTGAGGCCTTATCCAATATATTTGTTATGCGGATCATAAATAATGCTCCCGATCAAGTTAACTATGAAATTTTAATATAAGATAATTTAGATAGTAAAGAAAAAACTAGCGAATAGGGTAATTTCCTTAAAAAATACTTGCCAAAATGTATATTTTTAATTATATAATATATGATGTATGTCTTGTAGTTTTGACAAAATAGATAAAGAGTTATAACACAAATTTTTAAAAAAATGTGTTTTTGAGGTGAGAAGCATGACAATGGAAAAGGTGGATAATGAGGTAAAACAAAGGGTTGTAGAAATAACAGAATCTTTTATCAATGAGTCTATTCCTGATTATATTAAAGAGGTTGCCAATTCAATATTATCTAAAGTTGAAAAGATTGATTTGAAAACTAGAGAAGAATATTGGGATATTGAGGGAATAATTCAGGGTGAAGATTTTCAGGTGTATAATCCAGAGATTGGGATAAATCTTCGAGATGGCACTTTGACATATTTTTGTAATTGTACTGATTCTTTTTCTGGAGTGTGCCCACATGTGGGCGCTGTTCTTTTGTCCCTTTTGAAGAGTTTTAAAAATGGTAAAGAAAAACAACCCACTCCCAGAACAGATTGGAAGCAGTGTTTTAGAAGTTTTTTTCAATTGCAACCAGAGCCAGAACCTGGAAACAACTATTTGATATTTAGATTTTATCCAGAACCCAAGCGATTAATGGTATCTTTTTTTAGAGCAAGGCAAAATAAGTCAGGGCTATCTAAAGTGCAAAATCCAGTGACTCTGGAGCAGATTATTAATAATCCTGAGTGGTGTGAAATTTCGCCTGACCTTCCAAATGTGGCCCTTCAAATAGGACAATATTTAGATTACTTAGGACATAAGGTGGAGATCCCATCTGGTCTACTTACTTGGTTTTTGTGGAGTATAAAAGATGAATTCTATTTATTCTGGCAAGATACTGAACTTCCAGTTCGTATCACTACCCAGAGTTTGAGGCTTCAACTTAAACCAATTTTGTCTGAAGATGGATTGAGTTTTGATGTATTGCTGAGTCATGAAGACAAGATTCCTTTTTCAATAACAAGAGATGACATTTTTATCTATGGTCAAGTGCCCATGTGGGTTATGTGGAAAAAGACATTTTATCCAGTGTATTCTACATTGGATTCAGATCTTATAATGAAACTTGTTGAGGAACCACCTATCATTCAACACAATGAACTATCAGAATTTTTGGATCGAGTGTGGTCTAAGATGCATGCCTCAGATTTGTATGGTCAAGAAGAGTTTTTGGAGCGTATGAAGCCAATTTTTGTTTCTGCAAAGTATAATCCAAAGATCTATTTGGACGAGGAGGGGAGTTTGCTCACATTGACCATCCAAAATGTTTATGAGACTGAACATGGTGATGTGGTAGTAGGAGAGATAAATCCAAGTTTTCAAACTGGTAGTTATACCTTTGAGGGGCGTTCTTATTTAATAAGGAGGGATCAGAAGGCAGAAGAAGAGCTCATAAATAAGTTGATAGAGATGGGATTTCAGAGCAGAAGCAACTCTATTTGGTTTTTGGAACCAGAAGGCGCTATTAATTTTCTTTTGGATTTTTATCCTCAATTAGTGGAAAAATATCGGGTGTATGGTGAAAAAAATCTTTCAAGATTTAAAGTGCGTCATATAAAGCCTAAGGTTGTGGCAACTATTGATACTGAAGGTGAAAATCAGGACTGGTTTGATCTTAAGCTCACAGTGGAATATGATAATTTTAAGGTTCCTATTGACAAGATATGGAAGGCCTGGACCCAGGGTAAACGTTATATTCAGTTAAAGGATGGATCATATGCCAGTCTTCCAGATTCATGGTTAAGAAAATTGAAAAATAAATTACAGTCCATGGGGATGGATCCAGAATCAGCGCCTAAGAAGAAGTTTAAGAAATATGAAGCACCAGTCTTGGATAAGATCATAGAGGAGGTTGAGGAGGTAGAAGCTAATACATTTTGGAATAGCTTAAAGGAAAGGATACATCACTTTGAGAAGATTGAACAGATAGAACATCCAAAAAATCTCAAGGCTACCTTGCGTCCATATCAGCTTCAGGGAGTTAGCTTCTTAAATTTTTTAAGAGAATATGGTTTTGGTGGAATTTTAGCAGATGAAATGGGTTTGGGTAAGACCTTGCAGACACTGGCATTGCTTCAACATGTGAAGGAAAAGGGTGGAAGTGGACCTAATTTAATAATAGTTCCTACCTCTGTGCTTCCCAACTGGCAAAAGGAGATAGAGAAATTTGTTCCCCATATGAAAACACTGGTGATTTATGGTGCCAAGAGAGAACAATTGTTTAAAAAGATACCCCAGATGGATATAGTTCTTACAACCTATGCTTTGATTAGAAGAGATTTAGACCATCTGCTAAAATATGAGTATAGTTCGATTATCTTAGACGAGGCCCAAAATATAAAAAATCCAAACACAATTACAGCAAGGTCAGTGAGGAAACTAAAAACAAAATTTAAGGTGTGTCTTTCTGGAACACCAATAGAAAATAATTTGTTTGAACTCTGGTCCTTATTTGAATTCTTGATGCCTGGTTTTCTGGGTTCTCAGCACTCTTTTCAAAAAAGTGTGGTTAAACCCATTAAAGATGGAGATGAAGAGGCCCTAAATTATCTCAGGGCAAGGGTAAAGCCATTTATTTTGCGAAGGACCAAGAAGGAGGTTGTAAAGGAGCTTCCACCAAAGGTAGAGCATGTATACTATGCAGCCTTACTCGACGAACAAAAAGAGCTTTATGCAGCTTTGGCAAAGAGATTAAAAGAACAGGTGCTAAAAAATGTGGAGGAAAAGGGACTTGCAAAGGCACAGATGTCTATATTGGATGCATTATTAAAATTAAGACAGATATGCTGCCATCCAAGGCTGCTCAAATTAGATATGCCAGGGATCAATACAAATATGCCTTCTGGAAAATTTGAGGCCTTTAAGGATCTGGTTACAGGGATAATTGAAGATGGGCACAAAGTTTTAGTATTCTCACAGTTTGTCCAGATGTTACACATTATCAGGGCATGGCTACAAATGAATAAAATTCCTTTTGCTTATCTTGATGGATCAAGTAAAGACAGGTTTGAGCAAGTTGAGAGGTTTAACAATGATCCATCAATCCCAATTTTTTTGATTTCCTTAAAAGCAGGAGGCACAGGCCTTAATTTAACAGCTGCGGACTATGTAATTCACTATGATCCATGGTGGAATCCTGCAGTTGAGAGTCAGGCAACAGACAGGACCCATAGAATAGGCCAGACAAAGAAGGTATTTTCTTACAAGCTAATATGCGAAAATACTGTGGAAGAGAAGATTTTGCAACTCCAGCAAAAGAAAAAGGGTGTTGCTGAAGCAATAATTCCAGGTCAAGATCATTGGAAGTCTTTAACAAGAGAGGACCTTGAGATGTTGTTTGAGATTTAGATGTAGGAAAAATTAAAGAAGGATGAAAAAAGCTCATCTGTCAAAGGTAAGATAATTCTGCAGGAAAAGGCCCTTAAAATTCTTCTATTTGTGATCTATACATAGTTTATTTTCCTTCTTATTATCTTATTTATCAGTGCTAAATTCTATTAGTATATATGTGGAAGAGCATAAAAAAGAGTTCTTTTATTAGTTTTTGTAAGAGATGTAAATAAAATGAAGAAGGTTAAATCAAAAGTATGTAAGTTACATGTTCTTCCACATATCTTCATCATTAAAACATTTTTCTGCATCATCCATATAATGTTGTGCATCTTTTTCAACGTCCCTATCGTCTTTTTTAGAATTCAAAACTTCATTATAGTATTCGTGTTGGATAAGTAAACTCATTATTTCATTTGTTCCTGTCCATATCTGAGTAAGTCTAATGTCTCTTATAAACCTTTCAATTGGATATACATCAGTATAACCAATACCACCCATGATTTGCATGGCTTTATTTGCCACATCCCATGCGACATCAGTAGCAAATTTTTTAGCCTCACTAACAAGTCTTCTAGAATTTGGTGCGTTATTATCAACTGCATTTGCTGCCATATATACAATACCCCTAGCAGCATCTAACTTTGTTATTGCATCGCTTACCATAAAGCTCACTGCTTGATACTTTCTTATGGGTTTTCCAAAGGCAAAACGTCTATCACTATATCTCACAGCAACATCTAAAGCTGCTCTGGCCATACCCAAACAAACTGCTGCTGATGTAAGTCTTTCAGGTATCATCATCTGATGAAAGACCAAAGCTCCGCCATGAAGTGGACCAATTAAATTTTGTTTTGGGACTTTTACATCCTTAAAGACTAACCTAGCTGTTCCTCCGCCCCTTGTCCCCATTAAGCCATATTTGTATTCTGTGAAAACTCCAGCTGATCTTTCTATAATAAGAGCACTTATCCTTTCATATTTATTTGCATTTGGGTCTTGATTTGTTTTGCAATATACAAGGAAAAAATCCGCCTCTGTACCACCTACAATAAATCTTTTTTGACCGTTTACTACAAAATGATCACCATCCAATATTGCATAGGTGGTTGCTCCAAAAAAATCAGATCCGCCCCGTGGTTCTGTTAATGCCTCAGCGGAAATAAGTTTACCTTTGAGCATTGGTTTCAAATATTTTTCTTTTTGTTCTTCTGTCCCGAACTTATCCAATGCCTCTCCTACAATAGACGGCATAACCATGGCACATCCAATAGAGGTTCCTAAAAGTCCAATCTCTTCTTCGGCAATTACTTCATCCTTCCATGAAAGTCCCCGTCCTCCCCATTTCTCATCAAATCTAAGCCCCAAAAGATTTTTTTCGCCGGCTTTTCTTATTACCTCTTTTGGATATTCTATTTCATCCCTGTCCATTTTTCGTACCAGTTCATGGCTCACCTCATTTTTTACAAATTCTCTCATCTCTTTTTGGATACTTCTCTCTGATTCGGTAATTATTTCTTTATAGAACACAATATCCCTCCTACTTAAATAAATTAAATTTGTTGATTAACGGTTAGTTAGTAAATTATATTTTTTTATTTGAAAAAGTCCACCTTTTTTAGTAGACAAAATCGCTCCTTTTTAGACATATTAAAATAAAAAATTTAATTGGAGCTATTATGGTAAGAAAATTTAAAATTTCTGATCTTCATAAAAGAATAATTTCGAAAAAAACGCTTTTTAAGGTCCTCACATATATAGACAAAAATCCAGATTTAGAAACTCCTCTCTTATTAATTGACAAAGAAAAATTGGTTCAAAATGCGAAGTCATTAGGAGAGCTAATACCCAATTCCAGAGTATTTTATGCAGTTAAAGCAAATAGTGATATAGAATTACTAAAAATTTTAAAAAATATGGGATTGGGATTTGAAATAGCTTCAAGGGGAGAGCTAGAGTTACTTAAAAAATTAGAAGTTCCACCTGAAAAAATAATTACAAGTAATCCAGTAAAATCTCCTGACTTTATTCAGAGTCTTTATAATTATGGAGTAAAATATTTTGTCTTTGATTCAATATCAGAGATAGAAAAATTAGAAAAATGGGCTCCAGGCTGTTTTGGATATGTTAGAATTACAGTGCCAAACGAAGGTAGTGAATGGCCCCTTAGCAAAAAATTTGGTGTGGAACTGGACATGGCATTTGATTTAATCAAGAGGGCAAATGATTTAAAAATTATTTCACCAATAGGAGTAACATTTCACGTGGGCTCCCAATGTTTAAATCCATACAATTGGTATATTGCCATAGACAAGGCAAAAAGATTATTTGATATGTGTAAAGATGCTGGAATAAAGCTAAAAATCCTAAATATTGGAGGTGGCTACCCAATTAGCTATACTAAGATCGCACCAAATATCAGAGAGATTGAAGAAAAAATCTCTTCTTATTTAAATGAAAAATTTGATGAGGACATTGAAATTTTTATAGAGCCAGGAAGGGCCATTGTAGGTGATACTGGGATAATGGTTTCAAAGATAATAGGGACAGCAAAAAGAGATTATGAAAATTGGATCTATTTAGATGTTGGCATATTCAATGGACTTATGGAGGCTATAGGCGGGATTAAATATCTATATATCTTTGAACAGACAACTCCAGTAAATAATAAAGAATCTTCCTTTTTTGATAGATATAAAAAATGGACAGTTGCTGGACCTAGTTGCGATTCAATGGATGTAATTGAAAAAAATGTATATATTGATGCTGATCCAAAATCAGAACAACTAGTTCTTATCCCTTCTGCAGGTGCTTATACTGTATCTTATGCATCAGAGTTTAATGGCTTTCCCATTCCAAAAATAAAAATTTTGTAAATAAAATAAGGAGGCGAACTTATGGTTACCTTTACAGAAAATGAACCTTTCTCTCCTATAAAATATCAATATGCTGTTGAAAAAATTTTATATAAGGGCAAAAGCCAATTTCAGGAGATCATGGTATTTGAAAGTCCAGACTTTGGAAAGGTCTTTGTATTGGACAATATTGTACAATTAACTGAAAGAGACGAATTTTTTTACCATGAAATGCTCACTCACATTGCCATGCATACTCATCCAAATCCAAGAAAGGTAGTTGTTATTGGAGGTGGCGATGGTGGCACTATGAGGGAGGTCTTAAGACATTTATCTGTTGAAAAGGCGTATCTAGTTGAAATAGACAAAAAAGTAGTTGAAGTAGCTAAAAAATATTTACCATTTGTTTCAAGCAAACTAGATGATCCCAGGGTTGAGATTCATTATACAGATGGAGCAGAATTTATAAAATCCATAAATAACATTGATATAGTGATTGTAGATTCCACAGATGCCATTGGTATGGCAAGAACACTTTATAGCGAAGAGTTTTTCAATAACGTCTACAAATGCTTGTCTCCTGATGGCCTATATGTAAGTCATACTGAATCTCTTGGATTTCACAGGGAAATGGCAATTGAAGTGCAGAATACCTTAAAAAAAATTTTTCCTATTGTTGATTTATATTCTTTTCCTATTGCTACCTATCCAGGGAATTGGTGGAGTTTTGCCATAGCATCAAAAAGATTTGACCCACGCATCCCAAATAAAGAACAGGTCCCAGGCACAAAACTATACGACCACGAAGTCCATAAATGGGTCTTTCTCCCAAAAACACTCTATTTAAGAATTATGAATGAGGATGTGCAGTGGTAAATATATAACATCTAGTTTTTAAAATTAATCCTTTGAGGTAGTTTTATCCATTTGTTGAAATAAAAAGAAAAGTCTCCTGTAGGTGTGGGTGTAATTTTTTTGTATATGGTTTTGCCTGATGTGTCTTTTTCTTTTATAACTATTCGACTGTCTAATGCTACTGTCCATTTTCTAACAAAAAGAAAGGTATAAGGACACTCATTTGCTATAAGTCGATGGAGTTCATGACAATACTTTATTTGTTTTTTTCTGTCATACTCCATTCTTATCTTTTCTATTAACTCATCTGCTTTTTTATTTTTAAAGCCTACAAAATTTAATTGATAGGGATGGGTTTGAGATGAGTGCCAAATCTGATAGAGATCTGGTTCAATGGACATGACCCAACCTAAAATTACAGCATCAAAATCCAATTTATTGATTCTTTCCTGGATAAAGACCGACCATTCCAATACATCAGTAGATACATCAACGCCTATCCTTTTCCATGAATCTTGAACTATTGCCAAAATAGCCCTTCTTATTTCATTTCCAGAATTGGTAATTAAGGTAAATTCAAGTTTTTTACCATTTTTATATAGCCATCCGTCTTTTCCCCTATGCCATCCTGCCTTGTTTAATAATTTAATAGCACCTTCTGGATCATATGGGATAGGTTTTACGGTTTTATCATAATATGGAGATTGTTTCACAAATGGACCTGTTATTCTTTCTGCCTGGTTGTGGAGCACATATTTTATTATTTTGTCCACATCAATTGCCATTGACAATGCTCGCCTAACTCGGACGTCTTTAAAGGGTTCTCTCCTCAAATTATATCCAATATAGGTATATCCGTATGAAGTGCCAGAAAAGACCTGAAATCTAGGATCTTTTTTTAATCTATTTACTTCATGGGGCGAAGCTGCATAAATATCCAGTGTCCCTGAATAAAATTCCATTTCCTGTGTTAATTTATCTGGTATAATCCTGAAGATATATCTTTTATAATTTGGTGGCCCTTCAAAATATTTGTTAAAACGCTCTAAAATAATATACTCACCTGACTTCCACTCTTTGAATTTAAATGGACCAGAGCCAATTGGGTGTCTATTAAAATTAGAATCCCTTAAGCTAAAATTTTTTGGATCAAGTCCCCTTTTTATTGCCTCTTTTCTTAAGGCCTCCTTATCTAATAAATGTTTTGGCAAAATCCCTATTGACCAAGCTGATAAGGCAGGGGAATAGAGTCGTTTATATATTACTTTTACAGTGTATGGGTCTATAATCTTAACTTCTTTTATGGGTTCAAAATCAGATATCCTTGGAGACAGATTTTTGGGGTCCATTATAGCCTCATATGTAAATTTTACATCTTCAGCAGTGAGTTTGTAGCCATCATGAAAAAATATGTTCTTTCTTAAATGAAATACAATCACTGGATTGTGTTCAAATGGAATAAAAAATTTTTTTCTAATTTTTTCCTTATCATTATCTGATATCTCTTTGCCTTTAATTTTAACAAACTTGGTGGGGTCCATATCGTGAAAATAGTTAGATCCCAAAACTTTTTTGACTTGTTCAAAGAAATCTGGTTCAACCTCCCTTAAGGTTACTTTTACCTTTTTAGGCAAATTTATTTGTATCTTTAAATAATTGCCCTTAAATTTATATAGGATACTTTTTTTCTTTTGCGGGAGTATTTCTATTTTCTTAACCCCAGGTATTTGCGCTATTTTTTTTATTATTTCTTTTGTAGGTATATTTTTTTCTTCATTGATATAAAAATATGCCTCTTCATAGATATTCCATGATTTTGCAATGCGCCCTCTAAAATTTAAATGTTCATCTCTATCTATTAATCCTTCAAATACTTTTGACTCAATCTCAGAAGATGCACTGTCAGTTGAAAGGATTGGATTTAAAATTGCGGCATCTCCAGAAGATGCACAGATAAACTCAACTAATCTGTCTGGATTTCCTCTGGTCTGTTCCTCATAAGTTGGCACCCAAAAGTATGATTGAAACAAAACAACCACTAAAAAAAGGGGAGCAAACAATAATATTTTTTTTATTTTCATTCCTAATGTATAGGCGCTTATGAAATATTAATTTCTATTTGCTTGGCAGAACTTGGGATTTTAATTGAAATTATGTCTTGTTTAATATCAATCTCGATTTCCCTTTCCAAGCTCCCATTTAGTTCTGGATATTTTGATCTAAGCTCTGGGAAATTTATGTGACTTAGTGCGCTTTCTAGGATAGCTATTTTTGTCTCATTTGTTTTTGTGGGATTTTTAAAATAATCAGAGATGGACCTGTTATATAACCGTCTTAGCGCAGTTTCTATGCAGTGATTTTTTAGCTGAAGTTTAAATTTCATTTTTAAACCCAAGTTTGTCAAAATTTTTGACCAACTTAGGTAAGTGGGTGGGGTATAAGCCCACCCATATGTTTATTATTTCATTTCTTTTACTTTTTCAGTAAGCACAGGCAAGAACTCAATACAGTCTTCAACTACACCAACATCAGCAACCTGGAATATTGGGGCCTTTGGATTTGTGTTGATAGCTACGATAAATGGATTTCCCTTGATTCCAGCAACATGCTGAAAGGCACCGCTGATACCAACTGCAATATATACCTTTGGTTTTACTGTCTTACCAGATGTTCCAACCTGTCTAGAATGATCAAGCCATTTTGCGTCAACAACTGGTCTTGAACAGGAGACTACTCCGCCAAGGGCTTCAGCCAACTCTTCTGCAAGCTCAATATTTTCTTGCTCACCAATACCACGGCCAACAGATACCAATATGTCTGCCTGGGTGATGTCAACCTCACCAGCTTCAGCTTCTTTTATTTCAATAAATTTCCTCTTTGCTTCTACATCACCAGCATCAGCACTCTTATCAACTATCTCGCCACTGGCACTTTTTGATTCATCTGGTTCAAAGGACCCAGGTCTTATAGTAATCACAATACCATTTGCCATATCAGTCTCAACATGGGTATGGACCTGTCCACTATATTCCTGGCGAATTGCAATGATCTTATCACCTTCCACCTTATCAATCCCAACCACATCAGGAATATATGGGACATCCATTTTTACGGAAAGTCCAGGGGCCAAATCAATTCCAAAGGTATCATGTGGAACCAAACATACAGATCCTTTGGGTAGGATATTTACTAACATTGGCCTGATAAGTTCTGCATTGGGATAAGAGAGGTCAGGTTTGTCTATTTTCCACACTGTATTATAGGTCTTTGCAGCCTCTTCACATGCCTTGTTTAGATTATCGCCAGATCCAAACACCAATGCAACAACATTGGCAGATTCATCTATCTTTTTTGCTGCATTAATGAGTTCAAGGGCAGAGTCGTCTAATACGCCATCATGGTGTTCAATGTATGCAAAAATTTCCCTGCTCATTATTTGATTCCTCCTTTGGCTTTCAAGAGTTCAACCAACTTTTCAGCGATTTCTTCCATATCACCTTCCAGGATCTCAGCACCTTCACCCATTTCAGGAATAAAGTAGTCTAGCCTCTTTACCCTTGGTGCGACCTCGTCTTCTGAAAGCCCAAGGTCTGATAGTTCCATCTCTGGAATTTCAACTCCAGCAACCTTTCTTATTCCTCTAATACCAACATATCTGGGTTCATTTATACCTGTTTGAATTGAAAGAACACATGGGAGTTTGATTTCATTAATCTCTTGATTTCCGCCTTCGATTTCTCTCCCAATCTTTAGGGTATTTTCATCTACTATTTCAATGTAATTTACCAGGGATGCATAGGGGAGATCTAAAAGCGCAGCGAGCATACCACCTACCTGGGCCGCACCGTCATCTGCCTGTGCACCAGTTAATATAAGGTCATAATTCCCTTTTTCAACAACTGCCTTAAGTGCCTTAGCAACACCTAGACCATCGGTTTCTTCCAGTGCTTCGTCATTTATGTGAATACCTTTGTCTGCACCCATTGCCATTTCACGTCTAAGCACCTCATCTGATTCCTCGTCACCAACTGTCACAACAGTCACTGATCCACCAACTTTGTCTTTGATTTGGATTGCTTCTTCTACTGCATAATTGTCCCACTCGTTTACTGAGTAAACTAAATCGTCTCTCTCGATATCACTTCCGTCACTCTTGATCTCTATTTCGTTTTCCGCAGGATCTGGCACCCTTTTTACACAAACTAAAATTTCCATACTCACCTCCCACAAATTATTCTATTAATTGTTTAACAATTAATTCTGTTAAGTCCATTACCTGAATTTTACCCTCAAATCCAGTAGTTTTTACACCATCTTCCAAATGAGTTAAACAGAATGGGCAGCATACAATAATCACATTTGCGCCTGCTTCATTGGCCATCTTTACCCTAATTTGTCCCATACGCTGCTCTTCTTCTGGTGGTTCATAAAAGAGCATAAGTCCACCACCGCCGCAGCAAAAAGACCTATCTTTATGCCTTTCCATTTCAACTCTTTTTAGGCCTGGTATTGAATCCAAGACCTTTCTTGGTGCGTCATAAATGAGATTATGTCTGCCTAAATAGCAAGGATCGTGATAAGTGAATACAAGGTTTGGATCTTCTATTGGTCTAAGCTTTAGTTTTCCCTCATTTATTTTTCTCAAGATATATTCTGATATGTGTTCTACTGGGGGAATTCCAGGATAATCCTTTTTTAAGGCATTGTAGGCATGTGGGTCAGCAGTTACTATTCTCTTACAACCAGAGTTCAAAATTGCATCTATGTTTTGATCCCTTAAGGTGAGAAAGAGCATCTCTTCTCCAAATCTCCTCACCTCATGGCCAGAGTCCTTTTCAGCTTTGCCAAGTATACCAAAGTCTTCTCCGCATGCGTGGAGAATTTTTACCACTGACCTTGCTATTTCATTTGCACGTTCGTCATAAGATGTGGCACTATCAACAAAATATAGTGTCTCTGCCTGTGCCTTTTTGCCTACAACTTTTACTTTTATGTCCTCTAGAGATTTGGTCCAATCAGCCCTCTTCTTTTCCATCTTGCCATAGGGATTTCCCCTTTTGGCCAAGGCATTTAGTGCTTTTTGCAAGGTCTGTGGCACCAATCCCTCGTCCACCATACCACGTCTTAGATCAACTATTTTATTGATATATTCATTTAATACTGGGCATTCTTCTTCACAAGCCCCACATGTGGTGCAAGACCAGATTTCATCTTCTTCATAGATAGTTCCAATTAGTGGTTCTTTTGGTTTTATTTCTCCAAGTACAGGAAATCTATCAAATATGTATTCTCTGGCTTTGATGGTTAAAAATCTTGGAATTAATGGTCTTCCTGCTGCATTGGCAGGACATACATCTGCACACCTACCGCAGTCAACACATGTATAAAAATCTAAAATATTTTTCCAAGTAAAGTCTTCTAGGTATTTGACCCCAAAATAAGGCAGGTCATCCAACTCCTCTTCACTCACTCCATATTTTACAGGTTTTACTGTGCCACGATCTAGTTTAGCAAAAAAGACATTAAAGATTGAAGTAATAACATGAAAATGTTTTCCAAAAGGCAAGAAACAGAGGAAGAAAAAGAAGACTGAGTCATGAATGAAATAGGATGTGGTATTGATAAATTGCAAAAGACCCTTTGATGTTCCACCGAGCATTTTGGCGAAAGCCCATCCAAGTGTCAAAGGAGGCAGAAATTCAGCATGGAGTCCTTGCTGTTTTTGTGCAGCTACAATAGAGGCGCTATAGAGGCTTTCAAATATCATGAGAACAGCAATCAGTCCTAGGACAAAAAGGGCCTCAAAGGTATGGTCTTTTCCATATTTAGGAGGCACTTTGTATCTTTCTGGGGTAAAGATTCCTCTTCTTATACCTGCTACAATACATGCTATTAATACAAATGTTGCTGCGTAGTCCTTTAGAAAATTATAGATATCGCCTAAAAATCCACCAAGACCTGGAAAAACAAAGTCTGGCTTAAATCCTATGATTACAAGTGAAATGGAGCGAATTGAGAGGATAAGAAAGCCAGCAAAGATCACTATATGGATTACGCCAGCAACCAGATATCTTGGCTGTTTATATTGGCCCAACCAAAATTTTAATACGTATTTTAACCTTTGTTTAGGCCTATCAAACCTGGGATCAGGTTGTGCCTTTGCCAGAGGAATTAATCTCCTGGCCATTATATAGCAAAAGCTTGAAATGCCTATTAAGGGTATTAGCACAGCAAATAGTGAGAAAGGTATTCCCAATATTGTAACCTTTGCTACTGGTGTTAATGCCATTTCCATAAACTCACCTCATTAAATTTTTAATTTTTGGGGGCGAATTCGCCCCCTTTATTTTAAAAAACTAAATGTGTTATTTTCCTCCAAATGAATCTTCATCAATTGATACTACAGTATCTTTCATGTTCATTAGCATGTTCATCTTGCCCATTGTAACAGGGAGGATATAGTGGGTGAAGAATTCGATATTTTTGAGCTGTCCTTTATAAAAGGGAATATCTTTTTTCTTGGCCTTTTCTAAGGCCTTGGCTGCAACAGCTGCCCTCCAAAGGAGCATCCATCCAATAATTACATCCCCAACAACTTCCATAAATGGATATGCATGGGCAAATGCAGTCATAATTTCAGCACTCATGGCCTTACCACCAATGGTCATTCCAACTTCGCCAAGCTTTTTTAATGCCTTTTCTAATTCCTCAGCATAACCTTTAAGAGCATCAATAGACTTTGCCTCAGCTAAGGTCTTCTGGATCTCGCCCATTACATCCATCATAGCCTTACCCTTTTTAAGGCCTAACTTCCTGCCCAAAAGATCCATTGCCTGGATACCATTGGTTCCCTCGTAAATCATTGTAATCCTGCAGTCTCTAACATATTGTTCCATTGGATATTCTTTAGTATATCCGTATCCGCCAAATACCTGGACACCTAGGTTGGTGACTTCATAAGACCTATCTGTTCCATATCCTTTACAAATTGGAATCAATACATCAATTATGTTTTGATATTTCTCTTTCTCCTCTTCCTTGTCTGTAACTCTTTTTAGATCTTCCAGAAGTCCTACATACCAGAGTAGAGAACGCAATCCTTCAACAAATACCTTCATCTGCATTAGCATCCTTCTAACATCTGGATGTTGAATAATTGGGACTGGAGGTGCACTCTTATCTCTTAGATTTTTGAGGTGGCGTCCCTGTATCCTTTCTCTAGCATAATTGACTGCTTCAATATAAGAGGCTGATGCCAGTGCTGCGCCTTGGGAGCCAACAAGGAGCCTTGCCTGATTCATCATGAGGAACATCTCCCTCATGCCCTTGTTTTCTTGACCTAAGAGGAGGCCACGGCATTTGCCTTTGCTTCCCAAGGATAGTGAGCATGTGGAACTACCATGGATTCCCATTTTTTCTTCAATACCAGTGCATACAACATCATTGAATTCGCCCAAAGATCCGTCTTCATTTACCCAATATTTGGGAACAATAAAAAGGGAAATACCATCGGTTCCTGGAGGAGCTCCTTCAATCCTGGCTAAAACTGGATGGATTATATTCTCTGTTAAATCTTGCTCACCACCAGTTATAAATATTTTATTACCTGTAATAGAATATGTGCCATCTTCATTTTTTACAGCAGAGGTTGTAAGGGCACCTACATCTGAACCTGCCTGGGGCTCAGTAAGGAGCATTGTGCCGCCCCACTCGCCTGTGTAGAGTTTCTTTAAAAATAATTTTTTCTGCTCATCTGTTCCAAAGGTTTCTATCAAGTGGCCCGCACCTACTGTTAATCCAATGTAAAGTTGTAGGGCACAATTTGCCCCAACAAAATAATCTGAAGCAGCCATTGCAACTGAGCGGGGCATACCCTGTCCACCCCATTCAGGATTCTCAGACATCCCTATCCACTCACCCTCTTTTAATAGCTCATATACCCTGTGGAACTCTTCCGGAAGAATCACTTTACCGTCTTCAAACTTTACTCCCACCTCGTCACCAATCTTATTTGTAGGGAGCATTTCTTTGATTGCAAGATTTCTCGCTTCTTTTAAAATTAGCTCAATGGTCTTTTTGTTGAACTCTGAGTATTTTTCATATTTTTCACTCAGTTCTTGAACCTTTAGTTGTTCAAAAAGAACAAAATCGACATCCCTGCGATCTGCTAGTTGTTGTGCCATAACCAACTCCTTTTTTTAATTATTTTTCTTTGTTACTGCCAATGCCCTTTACAATTAAATCCATTAATGGATCAGTCATAGAAGACAGACTATATTTTTTTGAAGTGTAAACCCAGGTGGTTATCACTTCATCGATAGCGCCTACCATAAATTGTCGAACCAATGGGATTGAGAGGTCTTTTCTAATAGTCCCTTCCTGTTGGCCAAGTTGTATAATTTCCTTTACTAATTCCATATACATACTGGACATTTCCTTGATCTTATCCTTTGATAAGTGGCTTCGTTTTTTGCATTCAACCTGATATACAATTGCCATTTCCCGGCTCTTTTCAAAGGCACTTAAATGGGCGTGGATTAATCTTCTGAGTTTATCAAGGGCATTTTTGCCTTTTTTTACCTCGTCTTTGAATTTTGCAAAAACTTCCCTTGTCCTGTAGGTAAAAAAACTCTTTAAAATGTCGTCTTTGTTTTTAAAATATAGGTAGATAGTGCCATCTGCTACACCTGCTTCTCTCGCTATTTGAGAGATAGTGGCCTTATAATAACCATGTCTTGAAAAGACTTTTATTGCCGCTTCTAAGATCTTTTCGTATTTTTCATTTTTTTTTGTTTCTCTATTTTGCATGGGTAATTTTCTTAATTTATAAAAATACTGAATGAATATTCATTCACGGTGCCCTTTAGCAAAATTTAAAACAAAATGTCAAGCCCAATTAGGAAAAATCAGGATAAAATCCCTTGCACTTGATCAAGTTAGAATAGTAGTCACGGCAGCCAAAAAGGGATTTGCCCTACTGGCTAAGTTTGGCCTTGACATGTTTATTTTATGTTTTTAATTTAAATGTCTTCAAAAAACTATCCCTTGTTCTCTGAATTTTATTTCAGAGGGCCAAGAGACCAAAAGGAGGTGTTATGAAGCTTAGAAGGTATGAGACTTTGATTTTATTTAACCCTGACATGGAAAATAGGGAACGTCAGGAAATACTTGAAGATCTCACTAAGGTAGTGGAAGAAGAGTATAAAGGAAAGTGGCTTGTAACTGATGATTGGGGCGTGAGGGAATTGGCATATCCTGTAGCAAAGCATACAAGAGGGCACTATGTGCGAATTGAGTATGGGGTGCCTGGGTGTGCAATACAGGAAATAGAGAGAAAATTGAGATTAAACGAGGACGTGTTTAAATTCCTTACAGTAAAATTACAAGACAAATTTGAAATAGAGGAGGAATAGTTATGGCATTTAAATTCACACCCCGTAAAAAATTCTGTCGGTTCTGCGCAGACAAAAATTTACCTTTGGATTATAAAAGGCCTGATATATTAAAGGAATTTATTACTGAAAGGGGTAAGATAATTGGCAGAAGAATTACTGGTACCTGTGCAAAGCACCAGAGAAAATTGAGTAGAGAGATAAAAAAGGCAAGACAGATGGCTCTTATGTACTACACCACGATACACAGTGTGGAAGTGAATAAGAAAATTAAAGGAGTTGAGAAATGAGGGTGATCCTTAGGACAGATATTGAGAAATTGGGTAAGCTGGGCGATGTGGTGGATGTTAAGCCAGGATATGCGAGAAATTACCTCTTGCCCAAAAAATTGGCCATGTTAGCTACTCCGTCAAACTTGAAGATATTTGAACACGAAAAGAAAAGATTAGAAGAAAAACTTAATGCTGAAAGATTTAAGGCAAAGGAATTGGCTGAGAAGTTAGAGAATGAAAAAATTGAGATCCAGGTAAGAGTTGGTGAAGGGGATAAACTCTATGGATCTGTTACTTCTTCAAATATTGTTGATGAGCTTGCAAAGAGAGGTTTTGAAATTGATAGAAAGAAAGTGGTGTTAGATAAACCAATTAGATCTCTTGGTGAATATCAGATACCTGTGAAACTCTATCCTGGTGTAGTGGCCACTTTAAATGTCTCTGTGGTGAAATACCAGGAAGAAGGTGATGAACAGGCAAGCCAAGGTGAATAATTATGAGAGAAGGCCCTATGTCTCCTCTCCTGAAAAGATCCTGCCAGAACTTATAAAGAGGGTTCCCCCCCACAACCTAGAGGCTGAACAGGCAGTTTTGGGGGGGATTTTAATAGATAATTCAGTTTTTCATTCAATATTGGAGATCTTAAAACCAGAGGATTTTTACAATCCTGCTCATAAAATTATTTTTCAAACCTTTTTGGACCTCTACTCAAAGAATGTCCCAATAGATCTTATTACTGTTAAAGATGCTTTAGAAAAGGCGGGAAAGTTGGAACAGGTTGGAGGAGTGGTTTATCTTGCGAGTTTAGCTGAACAAATAGTTCCATCTGCAAGTGCCATACATTATGCTGAAATAGTAAGAGAAAAGGCAATAAAAAGGGAGCTTATAAGTGGTGGTGCAAAAATTATTAACCTTGCATATGAAGTAGATGAGGACACTGATACGCTTTTGGATCAAGCAGAGCAATCTATATTTCAGATATCTGAAAGCAGGGTTTTACCTCGATTCAAATCCAGTAAGCAGCTTATTGATGAGATCTTTGAAAAACTGTCCACAAGATTTGAGAGAAAACAGCTCGTCACTGGGGTTCCTACAGGCTACAAAAAATTAGACGAATTAACTGCAGGCCTCCAGAGAACAGATTTGATCATTATTGCAGGTAGACCCAGCATGGGAAAGACTGCCTTTGGACTGAACATTGGGATGAGGGCCGCATGTGAAGAAAATATACCAACGGCAATCTTTTCCCTTGAGATGTCTATGGAACAACTCATGATGAGAATGCTTTGCGCTAGGGCCAAAGTAGATCTAAGACATTTGAGGACAGGATTTCTATCAGACGAAGATTGGGCTAGACTCTATATAGCAGCAGATAAATTATCCAAAGCTCCTATATATATAGATGATACACCTGCACTTGAGCCTCTAGAACTCAGGGCAAGGTGTAGAAGACTTAAAAGTGAGAAGGGACTTGGGCTTGTTATAATAGATTATTTGCAGCTTATGCACGTTCCTCAAAAAAAAGACTCAAGGGAACAGGAAATTTCCTATATTTCTAGAAATTTAAAGGCACTGGCAAAAGAAATAGATGTGCCAGTTGTAGCACTTGCCCAATTAAATAGAAAGGTCGAAGAAAGAAAGGACAAAAGGCCAATGCTATCTGATTTAAGGGAATCAGGGGCAATAGAGCAGGATGCAGATGTGATAATATTTTTATATAGAGATGAGGTGTATAACGAAGAGAGTTCCAAAAAAGGGAGAGCTGAAATTATTATTGGTAAACAAAGAAATGGTCCTATAGGGAAGTTGGAACTGACATTCTTGGCTAATTGCACCGCTTTTGAGGATCTTGAACCAAGAGAGGAATAGGGGAATTGGTATATTGGTGGATTGGTATATTGGTGTATTGGTTATTGGTTATTGGTATATTGGTTATTGGTTAGTAGGGGAAGGGGGATGATAAGTGGAACTTGGGAAGTTAGAGGTTTATAAAATTTCTTTGAATTTAAGTGATAAAATTTGGGATGTTTATAAGAGCTTGGATAAGGATTTAAAATATAATATTGGTTCTCAAGTATTAAGGGCTATTGATTCAATTGGAGCAAATATTGCGGAAGGATATGGAAGATTTCATTATAAAGATAGCATCAAATTTTATTATAATGCAAGAGGCTCTGTCTGGGAATCCAAACACTGGATTTATCTATTATATAAACGACATTTAATTAATATGATTTTATATAACGAATTAATGAGTGAATTAGACCTATTAGGCAAGAAACTAAACAAATTTATAAACACTATAAAAAGTAAAACAATTAACCATTAGACCAATACACCAATACACTAATATACCAATACACCAATACACTAATAGGAGTTATATCATGCAACATGACTACTTACATAAAGAAGAGAGACTTTCTCGAGATGAATTAACAGCACTCCAATTAAAGAGGCTTAGACAAACTATTAGGCAGGCAAAAAAGGGGATTTTTTACTGGGATCGTTTAAGGGATATAGAGCCCGAGGACATAAAGTCAATAGAAGATATAAAAAACCTGCCATTTACCACAAAAGAGGATCTTAGAAATAATTATCCAATAGGCCTTTTAACTGAGCCTGTCTCTAAGATGGTGAGACTTCATGTATCATCTGGGACAACGGGAACTCCCACAGCTGTGCTCTACACAAAAAAAGATCTTGATACCTGGGCTGAGCTTATGGCCAGATGTATGTATATGGTTGGTATTAGATCCTGGGATATCTTTCAAAATCTCAGCGGATACGGACTCTTTACTGGTGGATTGGGAATCCACTATGGGGCAGAGAGATTAGGATGTTTGACTATTCCTGCAGGTGCAGGAAATTCAAAACGCCAGATAAAGCTCCTAAAGGACTTCAAAGTAACTGCAATTCACATAATACCTTCTTATGCTCTGCACCTGGCAACTGTTTTTGATGAAATGGGAATTGATCCAAAATCACTATATTTAAAGACTGCTCTTATTGGTGCAGAACCACATACAGAAGAGGTTCGAAAAAGAATTGAAGAGATATACGGAGTAAAGGCATATAATTCCTATGGTCTCTCAGAGATGAATGGCCCTGGAGTGGCCTTTGAATGTCCAGAACAAAATGGCATGCATCTTTGGGAAGACGCTTATATCCTTGAAATAGTTGATCCCAATACCCTGGAGCCTGTAGAAGAAGGGCAGGTGGGTGAGCTTGTGCTAACCACCCTTACTAGAGAAGGGATGCCTCTTATAAGATATAGGACAAAGGATCTCACTGCAATTGTCCCAGGTGAGTGTCCTTGTGGTAGGGTGCATAAAAGGATTGCCAGGATTACAGGCCGTTCAGACGATATGATAATTTTAAAGGGCGTAAATATATATCCAATGCAGGTTGAAAAGGTGCTTATGTCTATTCCAGAAGTGGGACAAAACTATCTAATTATTCTAGAAAAAGAGGGCTACATTGATAAGATGAGAGTGCAGGTTGAAATAAAAGATGAATACTTTGTGGAAGATATGCGAGAGCTTAAAAAACTCCAAGACAAGATTACAAGACGACTGAGAGAAGAGATCTTAATTACTCCAAAGGTAGAGCTTGTTGAACACAAGAGTCTGCCAAGGAGTGAAGGAAAGGCCGTTAGGGTTATAGATAAGAGAAATGAAAATTGATGGAAGGAGTATATACATTATGTCAGGGACTTTTCCAACATATAGAGGGGAACTTGAATATGTGTGTCAGGTATGCGGATCAAGGTTTGACAGTAAAGAGCTTCTCTATACATGCCCAAAATGTAAGGGTGTTTTTCTATTAAAAGATAGAAAGTTTGATGAACTAAAAAAGATTTCAGGTAAGAAGTGGAGGGAGATCTTTGATGAGAGGGCAAAGACCAAAATTTATGAACTAAGGGGAATCTTTAGATTTTATGAATTAATGGCCCCGATTTTGGAAAAAGAAGACATTGTGTATCTTGGCGAGGGCAATACGCCAATTGTATTTGCCTCTAATAATTTTCAAAAATATGTTGGAATTAACTTTGCTTATAAAAATGAAGGGCAAAATCCCAGTGCTTCATTTAAAGACAGGGGAATGGCATGTGCCTTTAGTTTTTTGAAACATTTAGTAAGGGAAAAGGGATATAAAAATGTTTTAGCTATTTGTGCATCTACAGGTGATACGTCTGCATCTGCAGCCATGTATGGTGCATATGTGGGAGATCCAATCAAAAGCGTGGTCTTGCTTCCCCATGGTAAAGTCACCCCAGAGCAGCTTTCCCAACCCCTCGGCAGTGGGGCATTTGTTCTTGAACTTCCAGGGGTATTTGATGACTGTATGAAGGTAGTTGAATACCTTGCAGATAATTATAATGTTGCGCTATTAAATTCAAAAAATAGCTGGCGCATCTTAGGACAAGAATCTTATTCATTTGAAATAGCCCAGTGGTTTGACTGGGATGTAGATGGAAAAGTAATTTTTGTCCCTATTGGTAATGCTGGAAATATCGCTGCAATTATATCTGGTTTTATAAAATTGT
>Ga0256842_1000384_pt1 | contig 38924 bp, 30 predicted proteins | sample 4559240metaG_FD_185973 | JGI IMG/M metagenome (GOLD analysis project Ga0256842, IMG submission 185973) | Hydrothermal vent microbial communities from Guaymas Basin, Mexico - 4559-240 | ecosystem: Environmental > Aquatic > Marine > Hydrothermal vents | place: Mexico: Guaymas Basin | collected...
TAAACTCAACATTAACAAGTATCGATGGTAGCTTTACAGCTGCATCACCAACTGCAGACAGTTATCTAATAGTATACAGTACCAGTTCAACTTTAAGCTCCACCCCCGTTGACGGAACAACTTATTCCTCTGGCGACGCTCTTGGAGGAGGAACAGTTCTTGATAACATTTCAAGCACTACATTTACAGCTAGCGGATTAACTTCTGGTACAGAATATTTTTTCTTTATTTTTGCTAATAATAATTTATCATGTGCTGATGGTCCGTCATACAATACTAGTTCTCCATTAACAGGAAACGAGATTACAATACCCGATACCGTAAATTGGACAACTCCAAATTGTATTTCTAATTCGACAATTGAACTTAACTGGGATGCTGCACCAGGAGGTTCTACAGGTTACTTACTGGTTGTTAGGTCGGAAGCAACACCACATGTAATAACAAGTTTAGATCCAACTACAGATTTATCTGAGAATCTAGATTATTCTGTTGCTGCTCAATTTGGTTCTACAACCGAATACTCCCGGGTTTTATATAAAGGAACTGCAACTTCTGTCACCGTTACGGGCTTACCAACTACCGATTGTGTTTTCAAAATTTACACCTACACAATTGGTGCAAATGGATCGGACTATGTGTATTCGTCAGGAACACAACAAACTAACACCATAACTTTAGACAATGTTAGTTCTGCCGGAGCTAGCTGTGGAGACAGTCAATCGTCTATTTCATGGGCAAATCCAAATTTAACTTGTATTGATGAAATTTTAGTGGTTGCTAACGAAACTTCGGGCATTGATTTTTCTCCATCTGGTGATGGTACAGCATATTCAGCAAATACAATTTACACAGCTGCTAACCAAGTTGTTTATCAAGGTACAGGGACAACCGTAACCGTAACAAGTTTAACCAATGGAACAACTTACTATTACGAAATTTTTACAAGAAAAGGAACCGAATGGTCTGCTGGAGTTGAGGTTTCTTGTACACCAAACGAAGTAACAGTGCTTTACCCTGGTGATTTGGCAATTGTTGCAATTAATACACAATATACTACTTCTGTATCTGATGATGAAGTTTGCTTTTTTGCTTTTAAAGACATTACCAACGGAACAGCCATTGATTTTACAGATAATGGATACGAAAGACTAACTTCTGGAAAATGGGCGGATTCGGAAGGAACTATACGATTAGAAAGAAATGGACCAACAATTGAAAAAGGGACTGTAATTTGTTTCCATGGAAAAGGAGGCAGCAGTAATAATTTCACCATAAATGTTTGTGGTTCGAGCGATGATGCAAATTGGTCAATTTCAAGTCTAAATGGTTCCGGATCATACGATTTAAATGTTAATGACCAAATATGGATTATGCAAGATGGCAACTGGACTAATCCAAGTGGCAGCCACGATGCTACCTACGACGGCAATGTTCTTTTTGGTTGGACAGCAACAGGTTGGAAATCCGCTCCAGGATATGACGATACAAAAGGCTCTACTCTTTTTGATGGAGCAGAATGTTTCAATACTGATGTAGCCGCTACCACTAACGAAGATAAAGTTAAGTTTTTAGCGGACACTACCCAAACCTTAAGCCAATCGGCATGGATAGGTCAAATAAATTCAGATTGGAATTGGCAGGGATATTCAGATAATCCTAATTATAATTCTGGAGGATTAGATTACTCTGGCTCTTGCGTAAAGTTCAATATCGATAACTCGCTAGGCAATGGTGCAGGTATGTGGGAAGGTGGCGAAGATAATAACTGGTTTAATTGTGCCAATTGGTTAAATATGCAAGTACCTGATGAAAACATCGATGTAACTATTTTATCCAATGCTCACAACGAAGCAAATATAGATGATACTCAAGAAGATGCCAGTATTTATGGCCCAATTGCTAAATGTAAGAATTTAACTATTCAAGAAGGTGGAGATACGATATATATACAGATTGATGATGCAAATGATGAATTACAAGTAAAACAAACATTAACTATTGAGTCGAAAGCTAAAATACACAATGATAACGGAGGTACAGTAAGTATAGAAGGTGATTTAAACATTAACGATGGAGGATTATTTGATATTCATGCAAACCCCGGAATAGGGTCCATCATTAATCTAAAAGGAAATTGGACCGATAACAATACTCTCGACAACGATACCTTAGGCCTTTTTGAAACAGGAGGACAAGTCATCTTTATAGGAACAAGTCAGCAAACCATCAGTGATGCCACAGGCAATGAAACTTTCTATAATTTGAAAATAAATAATTCTAGCGGACTAGATATAAATGGAAACAATGCAACGATTAGTAATATATTGGATTTAACAAGTGGCGAAATTTCTACAGCAAATGACACTGTGATTGTAACAAACACTGATATTGGAAGCATTATTAACCATTCAAACTCAAGTTATGTCAACGGAAATTTACGCAGAAGCGTAAGCACATCAGGAAGTTACGACTTCCCTGTTGGAACGGTAAATCAATACGAGATTGCTAATATTAATCTAAATTCTTCGACAGGAATAAATAACTTTAATGCTAACTTCACAGAACACCCTGGTAGTGCAGCATTAGTCGACGGAGGAGGAATTCCTCTTAACTTAACAATCAACGGAACCACACTTTCTGAAATGCTCGATTATGGTTTCTGGACCATCAAACCTGATGCTACATCATACTCTGTAAATTATGATGTGACTTTAACATCAAGGGGACATACTAATGGTGGCTCTGATCCCGCTCAACACACTATCGTAAAAAGAGATGACAATACAGATAATTGGGCAACATACGAGAGTAATCATGACAACTCTACTCAGTCTGGTACAGGAACCAATCCAATAACAGCCAAGCTATCAGGGATGCTTGCTTTTAGCGATTTTGCAATTGCAAAAGATGCGCAATTCCCTCTTCCTGTTAAATTACTATATTTTACAGCTAAAGAAACAAAAAATGGCATATTACTGGAATGGGCTACAGCTTCCGAAATAAATAATGATTTATTTATTCTAAACAAGTCAAATCAAGATATGAATTTTGGCAAACTAAGTATTATTAATGGTTCTGGTAACTCAAACACAATCATTAAATATGAGTATCTCGACAAAACACTTACTTCAGGATTAAGTTATTACCAACTCATTCAACAAGATTTTGATGGGAGCAAAACAGATGAAGGAATTATTTCTATATCTCACGAGAGTATAATAAACTATAGAATAATAAACGAACATATCGAAATTTCTTCTATTAAAGAACCAGAAAGTGTGAATGTTGATATTTACAATACTATTGGTCAGAAAGTTAAAACTATAAGCAAAATAGAATCTAATAAAATCATTATTGACTTGAGCGATTTACCAAGCAAAGTGATTTATCTTATTAGAATTAAAACTTCTGATAATGAAACTTTAATAAAATATTTTAAATAATCCTCCCCTAAAAAAGCATTTAAAAGCTATTTCTTTTACATAGGAATAGCTTTTTTTGAAACTTAAATAATGCTTATCTTCACCAAACATTGTATACATTTGTAATAAATAAAACTTAAATCATATTGTTTACATTCGATCAAATAATTGTACTAATAGTTATCTTATTTATTCTTGTATCTTTATACAAAGAGTACATAGGACCAGCATTTACGTTTTTAATTGGAGTTCTTATTTTAGGCTCATTTAAAATTCTTAGCCCTCAAGAAATTCTAAATGGTTTTGCTAACGAACAAATTGCCGTAGTTGTTCTTTTGCTCTTACTTGGAGATATTATCCGACGAACTTCGCTTATTGACTCTTTATTCAACAAGATTTTTGGAAAGAATATGTCGAAAAGAAGTTTTCTGTTAAAAATGACTTCTTTAGTAGCAACTATGTCTGCATTTTTTAACAATACACCGCTTGTCGCCATTATGATGCCCTATGTTAGCAGTTGGAGTAAAACAAATAAAATCGCTCCATCCAAATTACTAATACCCCTCTCGTACGCTGCTATTTTAGGAGGATCTGCTACCTTAATAGGAACATCGACCAACCTTATTGTAAATGGTTTAGTACTCGACCAAAAGATTTTCCCTAACCTTGAGGCACTACACTTATTCGATTTTGTATACGTTGGTCTACCTATGGCAATTATTGGGATTCTTTACCTTACATTTATTTCTAATTACTTACTACCTTCCCACACTGCTAATATTGAAAAATATAATAAAGAAGCACAAAACTATATAGTAGAAACACAAATTAGAACAAATTCAAAATTAATAGGAAAAACGGTTGAAGAAGCACATTTAAGAAACCTAGAAGGTTTGTATTTAGTTGAAATAATACGGATGAACCACAGGTACAAATCTATTTCGCCCGAAGTTATTTTAGTAGAGAATGATATATTACGTTTTGCTGGACAAACAGAAATGGTTGCCGATTTAATAAACATGGACGGTTTAACTTTCCCCGAAATGGGTTTATTAAAAAGAAAGAAAAACACCGATATTATTGAAATAGTCATTACACATAACTCAACACTTATCAGTAAAACCGTAAAAGAAGCTAATTTTAGAGGTAAATACGATGCTGCAATTATTGGCATACAAAGAAACGGAGAGCGAATAGCTGAAAAAATTGGATCTATTCAACTCAAAGCAGGAGATGTTCTTATGTTACTTGCAGGAAATGACTTAACCAATCGAGACGATATCAATGATTTTTATTTTATATCAAAAGTCAAAGAACTCAGGCAAATGGAAGCCTACAAAGCTTTTATTCTTATCGGAGGAACTGTAGCTGCAATTGTATTCTCGGCCTTAGGCTTTATTTCACTATTTCTAGCCTTAATGTTATTATTTATTCCCATTTTAGGACTGAAAATTGCATCACCTAAAGATGTACATAGAAATATTGATTATAACTTAATATTAATCATTGTAATGTCGTTGGCCTTGGGTTTAGCTATGGTCAAAACAGGAGTTGCCGAATTAATATCCAATTCAATAATTGACCTCTTTTCAAGTTTAGGTCCGATAGGTATATTAAGTGGAACTTACCTTATTACAGCACTGCTAGCGGCATATATTACTAATAAAGCCGCTGTAGCTATTATTTTCCCAATAGCCTTAACCTTAGCCCAAGATTTATCGGTTAACCCAATGCCATTTATTTTAGTTGTTGCTTTTGCTTCAGCCGCCAATTTTATGACTCCAATCGGTTATCAAACCAACCTTATGATTTATGGGCCAGGCTCATATAAATTTAAAGATTTCTTTAAAATTGGATTTCCTTTAACCATTATTTATATGGCTGTAACTCTCCTAATTCTAAATTATATATATTTCTAAAATGTCCTTATCAAAGTTATTAATCAGCGCCACAAAAGCTTCAATCGAAGCAGGAAAAGCAATTATGAAAATCTATCATACTGATGATTTTGCAATACAAACAAAATCCGACTCCAGTCCTTTGACAAAAGCAGATTTAGCCGCTCATAATATTATTGTTAACGAACTTAAAAAAACAGGGATTCCAATTCTAAGCGAAGAAGATGCCAATATACCCTATCAAGAACGAAAAAAATGGGAACAATTCTGGTTAGTCGACCCTCTCGATGGCACAAAGGAATTTATAAAAAAAAATGATGAATTTACTGTAAATATTGCTTTAATAGAAAATGGAGTTCCCATTCTAGGCGTCATTTATCTACCTGTTTTTAAGAGTATTTATTTTGCTAATAAAGAAATTGGCAGCTTCTACAACTCAAACATTGAGGATATTGAGAAGATAATTGAAAAGGGAACTCGTTTACCCAAAGCATTACCGGAGACCTACACTGTAGTAGGAAGTCGCTCACATATGAACGAACAAACTCAAGCCTATTTTTCAAAATTAAAAAAAGAACACGGGAAAATTAATATCATCTCGAAAGGAAGTTCCTTAAAACTATGTATGGTTGCCGAAGGCTCTGCTCACGAATATCCTAGATTTGGATCCACTATGGAGTGGGACACCGCCGCTGGACACGCAATCGCATTGTTTTCAGGAGCTAAAGTAACAAAAGAAGACCACCATACAGATCTAACTTATAATAAAGAAAATCTATTAAATCCTTTTTTTATTATTAAACGTAAATAATTTAATCATCTATTTCGCTGTATTATCACTGTTAAATATTCTTAACAGCAATCCATCTTATTGTAAAAAGCAATATCTTTGAATTTCTATGAAATGGATGAACAAGAAATATATTTGGATTCTTGTAGTTGTTATTTTAACATCTATGTTAGGTCTAATTGCTATCCAAATTTATTGGATAACCAATTCATATACCATTAAAGAAAAATACTTTAATTACCAAGTCAACAAAGCCCTATCTCAAGTCATTAAAACACTAGAAACTAACGAAACCATTTTCGAAATATCTAACGAAGTTTTTCAACTTGCAGAGAATAAAGATAGCGTAATTGAACGCTCGGTAAGAAATTTTGACCAATCTATAGACGATCACAAAAACGATATTCATACTATTGCTAACAGAAGTAGCGTTACTGTTAGCGGAAACCAAGTCATAAAACTAGATACAAATCTTGCCATTTCTTTGAACCCTTGCACCGAAAAAAAAGAAAACAAGAATGAATTTCTTAAAATTTCATCTAGCGAAGTCAAAAGTATTATTCAGAACAAAGTTGATAATAAAACTCTTTTTGTAGAAAAAATTGTCAATCAAATATTAAACTATAACGAAGATATTATAGATAGATTGAGCAAAATTGATTTGAAAAAATTAATAGATAATAAATTAAAAGATCACGATATAAATATCGATTTTGAGTATGCTATCAATTCTGATGGAGAACGAAAATTCACATCAAAACCTTTCAAAGAATCGTCATCGAAGATATATTCCAAAAAATTATTTCCCAACAACCTCTTTCACGATAACGACTTTTTAGAACTATACATTCCTGGAAGAACTTCGTTTATTGTTAAAACCATGATTCCAATTATATTAATTACTATTATTCTAACATTTCTAATTATTGGTGTAGTAGTATTTAATTTTATTATAATACTTCGTCAAAAGAAATTAGGCGATATTAAAAATGATTTTGTTAATAATCTCACTCACGAATTAAAAACACCAATTGCTACTATTTCACTTGCCGGGCAAATGCTTTCCGATAAAGATATTAGATCTACAGAAGCAAGCGTTGAGCGATACGCCAAGATTATTGGTCAAGAGTCCAATCGGCTTACAAAACAAGTAGAGAAAGTGCTACAAATAGCATTAATTGATAAGGGAGAACTCAAATTAAGAAATACGAAAATTAACCTAAACCAACTTATCGAAAAAATATGTCGTCCATTTATCCTAAAAATAGAGAATTTTGACGGAGAATTATTAATTCATACCCCAAAACAACCAGTATGGATATACGCTGATGAATTGCATATCGGAAATATCATTAACAACCTATTAGACAACGCATTAAAATACAAATTAAACACTCCCAATATTAATATCTCCTTATTAGAAAAAGAAAATTCTATAGAAATATCAGTCACAGATAATGGTATTGGGATGACTAAGATTGATCAATTAAGAATATTCGAAAAATTTTATAGAGTAGAAGGAGGAAACGTACACAATATAAAAGGGTTCGGGTTGGGCTTAAGCTATGTAAAAAAAATCATCGACCTTTATAAAGGTAAGATTGAAGTAAAAAGCAAACTACATCATGGGTCTACATTTACTATCACGTTACCCAAACCTGATTTCACACATAAAGTAAAAAACGAATAAGTTATGGAAAAAAAATTAAAAGTACTATTAGCAGAAGACGATACTAATTTAGGTTCTTTATTAAAAGAATATTTAATTGCAAAAAAATATGATGCCGAATTATTTTCTGATGGAGAGAAAGCATTAGAAGGCTACAGCAAAAACAAATACGATTTGTGTATTTTTGATGTTATGATGCCCAAAATGGACGGTTTTACATTAGCAAAAGAGATTCGAAAAGTTGACCAACATATTCCAATTATTTTTCTTACAGCAAAAACACTTAAAGACGATCTAATCGAAGGGTTCCAATCTGGTGCAGACGATTATCTAACAAAACCATTTAGTATGGACGAACTAATGTTGAGAATCCAAGCCATTATGCGTAGAGTTGGAGATAAAAAGTTTGATAATGAAAAAACAAACTTTGTACTTGGAGGATACTCTTTTAATGCACAAAAACAAGTTCTCTCTTTTAATGGAGAAGATAAAAAATTAACAACTAAAGAATCTGAGTTATTAAGATTACTTTGCATTAATCAAAATCATCTTCTTGACCGAAACGATGCTCTAAACGAAGTTTGGGCAGATGACAACTATTTTAATGCCAGAAGTATGGATGTATATATTACAAAATTACGCAAACACCTTAAACAAGATGACCGAATCCAAATCATTAATATTCATGGGAAAGGATTTAAATTATTAATTGATGAATAAATCAATTAAATAAAGAGCTATTATAATAATATTAACGTCCTCGTTGTCTTGGCCTCGAGGACATTAATAAGAAATAAATATTACGAATAAAAACTAAATAATATTTGAAAACTCTATTATAGCTGTTCTTTCTGCTCCTGTAATAACTTTAGAAGCAACTCTCGTGCTCTAAAAAGCTGTGCTTTAACAGTACCAATAGGTAATTCTAATTCTTCTGAGATTTCCATATATGAATACTCTTTAAAATACCGAAGTTCTATTAATATAGTATATCTAGGTTTTAAACTCTTAACCAACTTTCGAAGAATTTCTGCCTTCTGATTCTTAATAAAACCCTCTTCAGGTGATAATCCACCATCGGTTATTTTAGGGTCAAATACATTCCCCTCCTCATCACTTTTATCAAGTGAAACAGTAATACCTCGTTTTTTCCTGAGAAAATCTATACAATTATTTGTAGCAATCTTAAAAAGCCAAGTGCTAAAAGCAAACTTAGGCGAATATTTATCGATGTTCTTAAACGCTTTCCCAAAAGCCTCAATAGTTAGATCATCGGCATCATCAGAATTCTTCACAATTTTTAAAAGCATAAAGAAAATAGAATCTCGATACCTGTTCATCAACTTTGCATAAGCCTTTTGATCTCCAGTTTTAGCTTGTTTAACTAATTGAAAATCGAGCTGTGCATTGTCAGATAAGTTAGGATTTTCCATCAAATTAGTATTAAGTTCTTTTTTTAGAGTTGGAGCAACAGCCATGCTCTCTAGAGTGTTAGTTTCAATCATAATTACAATTTTTAAGTTTAGCGTTTAGGTTTCGGGTATATCAAGTGTACGCAGAAATTTAAAAAAGGTAATAAAAAATCTAATAAAATAATAAATATTTTTAGTCTTGGTTCTTTAAACAATATAGTTGCATAAGATAAACTTATAATTAACAGCAATATACGAATTATTATCAAAATAATAAAAATATAATTATTATAATAGTTATTTAACAAACTTAAAGCAAGAATATAAAAGAGTTCTCTACTAAATACTTCGGTACCCAATAACAGCTTATGTTTATTCTTATATCTATTAAAAGTGGTTAAGTGTCGTTTTTTTTGCCAAATCCAATCTTTAAAAGTAGCTTCGGGTTCAGAATACACAAAACTTTCAGGATCAATTACGATAGCAGTATTATTAGAATTTGCAACCTCGTTAATAAAAAGATCATCATCACCAGACCTAAGATGAGCATGAGACGACAAACCTTTATTTTTTACAAAGATTTCTTTTTTATAAGCTAAATTTCTCCCAATACCCATATATGGAATTCCTGCTTTTGCAAAACTCAAATATTGCATAGCAATAAAGAGAGTATCGTATCTGATAATCTTATTAATAAATGTGTTTTTCTGAGAATATGGACCATATCCCAAAACAATATCGGAACTTGAAAATCCCTTCATCATTTCACTTATCCAATTCGCCGTGGACGGTTGACAATCAGCATCTGTTAATAATATATTTTCGTATTTAGAAGCCTTAACACCCAATGTTATGGCTAGTTTTTTTCCATGCCTAAGTTTTCCATTATTCTTAATAAAAGTATATCTGAGATTTTTATATTTCTCCTGAAACCCCGCAATCAATTGCTCAGTAGCATCTTCCGATCTATCATTAATGAGTATGAGCTCAAATTCCGGATAATTTTGTTCCAAAATTAAAGGAAGATTCTTTTTCAAATTATCATATTCATTATGTGCTGCTACAATTACAGATACGGGTTCAAAGATATTATCTATAGACTTCTTGGGCTTTAGAGTAAACACTCTTAAATAAAAAAATAAATAATATAGGATTTGAATAGAAGCAGCAATAATAAAAACGATAAAAAGAATCGGTTTTAGTACTTCCCAAAATAAAAGAATATCTTCGAATTTCATCATATTAATCCAACACAAAAATTATATTCTTAAACTGGCTTCTAACGATTTGACATCAATAAAAAGATGAAGTGCATCATTAATACTTGGTACAATAATATCAACATGATTAATAATACCAGAATGGATACCCTCGGCTTGTAATGTTGCAATAGAAATAGCTGCATTATCAAAAGTTCCAATATCAATACGAGCATTACCAATAGCAGCCGTTTTCTCTTTATCAAATTGTTGCATTTGCTTAGCTTTTTCTTGGCTATCAGCTCCTAAAAAGAGCTCAATATTCAAATCTTTAGCGACCATAGCCGCATTGCCCCTAATATCCCCAGAAATTAATACGATACGATAACCCATCGATTTCAATTTCAGAATTCTTGATTTTGTTTCTATCGAAACGTTACCATACACTGCTAAAGTTCCATTCAAATCTAAAACAATTGTTTCAATAACTAATTCTGAATTATTGGGTCCTATAATCAACATATTCTACTTTTTGGTTTAAACAAAAGTAAATAAAGCTTTTGATAAAGCCTATGTTCAAATAAGATTATTCTTTTATCTTTGTTTGTCGATAATTTATTAATTTATGAAATTAATATTATCTAATTAGATTCCATAAATTGAGATTATTATATATTCAATTACAATAGAATCGTAAATGTCTTTTTACAAAAAAACAACCATTAGAAATGCAAGTAAAAATTATAAATAAATCGAATCATCCAAATCCAGCATACGAAACCCGACTATCCGCAGGGATGGATTTAAGAGCCAATATAGACGAACCCGTATTGCTTAAACCTTTACAAAGAGCCTTAATTAAAACTGGCTTATTTATTGAATTACCCGAAGGTTTCGAGGCTCAAATTAGACCCAGAAGCGGTCTAGCTTATAAAAAAGGAATTTCGATTGTTAATTCTCCAGGAACTATCGATGCTGATTATAGAGGAGAGATCGGCGTGCTATTAGTCAATCTTTCTAGCGAAGATTTTCTTGTAAACGATGGTGAAAGAATTTGCCAAATGGTGATTGCAAAACACGAAACCATCAGTTGGAATTCTGTAGAAGTCTTAGAAGAAACTAAAAGAGGCGAAGGTGGATTTGGTCATACAGGTGTATAAGCCCCTTTTTTCACAACATTTATTCGACAATAACCTACCAGCTAATAATTAATTGGGCTGTGTAGAAATTAATAATTTAGCAAAATATTCTTATGAAAATAATTGTTCCAATGGCAGGTATGGGCAAAAGAATGCGCCCACATACATTGACTATCCCAAAACCCTTAATTCCAATTGCAGGAAAACCAATTGTGCAGCGATTAGTCGAAGAAATCTCTAAAGTAAGCGAAGAAAAAATTGATGAAATAGCCTATATTATTGGTGATTTTGGTGAAGAAGTTGAATTGGAATTAAAAGCAATAGCAGAATCGTTAAATGCTAAATGTAGTATTTATTATCAAGACAAAGCATTAGGAACAGCTCATGCCATATATTGTGCAGAACCTTCATTAGATGGTAAAGTTGTTGTTGCTTTTGCTGATACTCTTTTTAAAGCCGATTTTAAAATAGACACAGAAACTGAAGCCAGCATTTGGGTTCAGAAGGTTGAAGATCCAAGTGCATTTGGAGTAGTAAAAGTCAATCAAAATAATCTTATCACAGATTTTATTGAGAAGCCTCAAGAATTTGTTTCTGATTTGGCAATTATTGGAATTTATTATTTTAGAGATGGATTAAATCTAAAAAAAGAACTAGAATACTTAATCGATAACAAAGTGCTTGTCAATGGAGAGTATCAATTAACAGATGCTCTAGAAAACATGAAAAATAACGGGGTGAAATTTCGGCCTGGAGAAATTAAAGAATGGATGGATTGTGGAAATAAAGATGCCACTGTACATACTAATCAACGAATATTAGAATACCACAAAGAAGATAAATTGATATCTAAAACAGCTATTCTAGACAACGCTATAATTATTCCTCCTTGCTATATTGGAGAAAATGCAAGTATTAAGGACTCCATAATTGGACCGCACGTTTCTATCGGGAAAGGTTCTAAAGTCGAGAAAGCAATTGTTAGCAATAGTATCATCCAACAATACGCATCATTAAAATCGATTACCATAACCAATTCTATGATTGGAAATCATGCTTATGTAAAAGATGTTACTGTAGAAATAAATGTTGGAGATTTTACTCAAATAGATTTTGATGTTAATTAATAATCTTAGAATAAGCATTCGCATGAAAATACAGTATTTCGTAATATTTTTCCTCATTATTTTTTCTATTAGCTCATGCTCTGTATACAGAAACAGAGGTAAGATTGAGTCTAATAAAGATATTAAAACTGAAAAAAAGGAAATAGAATACACCTATTCATTTTTTGAAGGTAATAAACAAAAAATGCTAGGTAACCTTAACGAATCTGGAGCTTATTTTTTAAGATGCATACAATTATTCCCTGATAGAGCTGCTGCCAATTATGAATTTGCAGGAATTCTGGCTTTATCAGAAGATTACACCCGAGCCATAAAATTTGCTAAAAAAGCTTATGATATTGACCCTAATAATAAATGGTACGAAGCTCTATTGATAAGTATGTATAAATCGTCTGGTGATTTAAAAGAATCTAGTCTACTGCTAGAAGATATGCTCCAAAAGCATCCTGACGATTATAATAGTTATCTGGAACTAACTGATACTTATCTGAAACTAAATAAATCTAAGAACGCTTTAGAAACCCTTGATAAATTCGAAAAGAAATATGGTTTTTCGGAAGCATTAATGGTAGAAAAGAATAGAATTCATATTAGTAAAGGAGACTATGCTTCGGCACGATTAGAAGTTCAAAAGATGATTAATTTAGAACCTAAAAAGCCCACTTATTACCTTCTGCTTGCAGATTTATACGCCGAGGAAGGTAAACAAGAAAAAGCTTTTGGGATTTATCAAGATATCCTGAAAAAGGATTCTACAAACGGAAAAGTCCATTTATCCTTATCGCAATATTATCTAGAAAAAGGGAATGAAAAGAAGGCTTTTGATGAACTAGAAAAAACTATTCGCTCGAATGAAGTCGATTTAGACCTAAAAATAAAATTAGTTTTTTCTTATGTAGGAATAAAAAATTCATCAAACGAAGAAAAAAAACAAGTCTATAAATTAGTTCATATTCTATTAGAAAAATATCCTTCCGAGATGAAGGTTCACTCCGTCTATTCAGATATACTGGTAAAAGACAAGCAATACAAAACAGCTAAAAAAGAGCTCCTTATCATTACTAAAAATACTCCTAACAATTACTCAGTATGGGAACAATTATTGTATCTCGATAATCAAATTGGAGACTACAAATCTCTATATCAGAACTCTACAAAAATGCTAGAGTATTTTCCAAATAAAGCCATAGCTTATTTCTTTTCGGGCTTAGCCGCTTATCAAATAAAAAAATATGATAAAGCTGCCGAAGTTTTAGAAAACGGAATTGATTTTGCAATAAATGATACTACATTATCTGCTCAATTTTATACCATGCTTGGAGATACATATCATAAATTGAAGAAAAATAAAAAATCCGATGCCGCATACGAAAAATCCATTGCTCTTAATCCAACTAATTATTATGTACATAACAACTACAGTTATTATTTATCTGTAAGAGCAGAAAATCTAGCTCGTGCACAAACCCTTATGGAAGAGTGCATTAAAGCTCACCCTAAAAATGGCACGTATTTGGATACTTATGCATGGGTTTTGTATATGAGTAAAGATTATAAAAAAGCTCTATCTGTTATTGAACAAGCCTATACTAACGGCGGGAAAAATAATAGTATTATTGTTGAGCATTATGGCGATATTCTGTTTATGAATAATAATAAAAAGGAGGCTATCGAAAAATGGAAAGATGCAGAAGAGTTAGGAAATGAATCTAAATTATTACATAAAAAAATAATCGAACAAAACATCAATATCATTGATGTAAAGCCAGACAGCAACGGTAATAAATAAATTATTATTTAATACAAGACTTTGATGAATATAAAAAATAACCTTAAGTTCATCTAAAATAATAAACAATGAAGATTTCGAATATCTATATATTAATAATTGTATTTATGACCTTAAATTTCGAAGGCTATAGTCAATCTCACGATACTGTCAATACAGACGGTTCACGCCTACGAAAAATATCTGAAAGAAAACTAACTAAGCGAGTCATCAATCAGTATAATATTTACAAAAACTTAAGTTTTAAGATTGATGCAAAAATAAAAACACCGAAGAAATCTTATAATCTGAATATTATATTCCGCAACTATCGAGACTCTATAATCTGGATTAATATTAACCATAACACGGGAATTCCTGTTGCTCGAATCATACTTACAAAAGACTCGACTAAGATTCTTAATAGATTAGAAAATAATTATTTACTCCTATCGAACAAGCAAATTATAACTAAATTTAATTACGAAATTACTTTCGATATGCTTCAATCTATTTTTATGGGAGAACTGTTAAATCTTGATTCGGACAAAGAACTTCTGCAAGCATATAGTCACTATAAAGTATATATTGATTCTTGTAATTATATATTGCAAAACATCAAGAAAAAGAAAATTAATCGTCTTCTAAAAAAAGATAAAATTGACGAATATTATATCCATCAAAATATAATAAATTCAAAATATAAGCTGGTCTCTATGAGTCTTGAGAATAATAGCAAAAAGCAAAAAATAAAGGTAAATTATGTCGATTTCGACAACAAAGAAAAGTTTCCCAATAAAATAGACATAGCCTTAGAAAATAATGATGGGAAGACTCATATTACCATAAAAATTAGAAAAGCAAAGTTTAATAAAGATAACTTAAGCACTTCCTTCAAGATACCAAAGAAATACGAAAGAGTCATGCTGAAATAAGCCACTATTTTCTAATTTTCTTTTCTAAATGTTGATATTCTACTCCAAATTTTTCTTTTAATTGGTCAATTTTATCTAGATATTTATTTGCATTTGGGTTGGTCTTCTTTTTAGTTCCTACGACCATTACATTCTTATGCGTATGAGCATCTGCAATGAATTCGAATACTTGACTTTTATAGCCTTGCGATTCTAGGACTAATGCTCGAATAGTATCTGTTAATATTTCTGCTTGACGCTCTTCTAAAATACCAAACTGAGTAATTTCTTTTAATTCGTTATCGACATGGAGCTGATTGCGAACCTGTTTATGGCAACAAGGAGCGGTGATAATGATAGAAGCCTTAGAAGATATTCCATTATATATAGCATCATCTGTTGCAGTATCACAAGCGTGAAGTGCAATCAAAATATCAATCTTATCAGTATTAAAATTTTCTATTGCCCCCTCGCTAAAACTCAAACCATCAAAACTATTTTCTTTAGCTATTTTGTTGCAAAGTAAAACCAAATCGGGACGCTGCTCAACACCAATAATTTTTGCTTCTTTATGTAAAAGATTAGTTACATAATCGTAAAGTGCAAATGTTAAATAGCCTTTTCCAGAACCCATATCAACAATATTTAGCACAGCTTGATTATTAATTTCAGAAGATTTAAGAATACCATCCACAGTTTCTATATACTTATTGATTTGCTTAAATTTATCGACACTATTCTTATTTACTTTACCATTTGAATCGACAACTCCAAGACTTTGTAAATAAGAATTATTTTCTGCTTTAATAAATCGTTTCTTAGTTTTATTATGCTCAATAGATATTTGACTATCGAAAGTAGCTTTCTTACTCATCATTCTTCCTTCCATCTTTTTATTAAAAAGAATATTAATATCATTTTTAGTTGTGAAAAGTATCCCATTTTTAAAGTCTACTCCCAACTGTTTTCCTAATTCTTCAACGCTTTCGTCATAAGTATAATTCTTAGTAATATCGTTGGTTTTGTTAGTATAGACGCATTTAATTTTTTGCTCTTTTTGTACTTCTACCAACTGGTACGAAAATTTCTTGATAAAATTACTCTTACTTCTTGGATTACTTACAATGAGTTTTACAAAGGTTTTATCTGCTAACGATTTTTTATATTGATTTATAAAATCAAGGATAATATCTGACATCTTATTAATTTTTATTTTACAAAAGTACAGTTAATAATCGAGTGATTCTATTTACATAATAGAAAAAGCACTTGCCAATTTTTCGACAAGTGCTCGTTTATTATTTTTAATTAATTGTTTTATTCAAAAACTATCTTTTTATGATTAGTCCCGTTGACTCTCACAAAATATGTTCCTGCAGCAATTTGTTCTCTATTTACTATAAATTCACTTGCATTTATATCTTTGTATTGCCTAATCAACTCACCAGCAATATTGTAAATATTTACTGTTCTTATTAATGAGCTTGACTTAATTATTGCAAAATCTTTAACTGGATTAGGATAAATGTTAAACTCAATTTGATTTACTATTGATAAACCTGTATTTATTACCCCTTCGTCTTCGAGATTCGAAGTTGATTGATAATATGGACCTCCTGTAGCCTTGTTTTGAGAAGGATTACAAGTTGGCATATCTACTACAACCATAAAATATTCTCCATCAACAACATTCTCTACATTATAATTATATGAGCTTAATCCCCCAGACAAAGTTGATTCTAGAGTCATATTATAAGGATCTATACCTCTATACACTTTATAACTTGCAGGCGTATAACTACCACTCTCATCGATATATTTATTCCAGATTAATACAATTTCATCTGCTTGTGCTCCTTGAGCTTGACTCAAATTCATTGTTTGATGATAGTTGCTTAAAGGAGATTCGTTTCCACAAGTATCAACAACCGAGATTTTATACTTATCAGCATGTACATCTGGATCGGAAGAAGGATCATTAAACTCGCTTACATTAGCATAAAGAACACTTCCTATCACCTGATAATTATCTGTGGTTACTTCTCTATAAATATTATAATAATTTATAGCTCCTGTATTTGGCTTTTCCCATACAATAAGGTTTTTATTCAAACCACTGGTCGTATCTACAGTTACCATACATATTGAAGGAACCATAGGTTCTAAAACACTTACCGTTACATCACTTGGTGAATATATACAAGTCCCATTTGTTACGGTCAATCCATAGGTATCAGCACTTGACACATTGATAGAATTTGAGGTAGCACCTGTAGACCAATTTAAAGAATAATTAGGATTTATTGAACCTCCTACTGTTGCTCCTGATAATACAACATTATCAATTTCCCAATCGTTTAAGTCATAACTATCTCCTACAAATACAAAGGCAATCTGAAAAGTTGAAGAACCTACATCGGAATTAGTAATAGAAATAGTTTCTGATGTGGTTGCAATATCATCCGATACAGAATTTGACCAAACTGAATTCCACGTAGATCCATCTGATGATGTTTTAACTTCAACAGTAAAACTGTTGCTATAATGACTAATATAATGAGAAAAATCTAAACTTAATGAAGAATAAGAGCTTGCATCAATAACAGGCGAAACACATGACGATTCACCAACAAACTGTGAACTCCAATTTAATTTTAATTCAGGGCTATCTCCCCCCGCATTTGTTGTAGAGGCAATAGACCAATTTGTTTGACCATCTCCTTGAACAGTCCAACCACTTGCCGCTAAATCTACATAATCAAAATCTTCTGTTACTATTGGAGTGGATGTTGAAGCCCCTAAGGCTTCGATAGTAGCAGATGATCCACTACAAATATTAAAGTCATTAAAAGGGTTTAAACTCACAACAGGCGTATTGTATGTGACCACATCTTGTATAATAACATCGGAACAATCATCGTTTGTTACTGTCAATTTTACAGGCACAGTCCCTTCTGTTGTGAAAGAATGACTTGCATCAGCAGTTGTATATTCTACAGAACCATCATTATTAATATCCCACTGATAAGTAGTTGTTACATCTACTTGAGTAGAAGTATTTATTAATGTTGTTACGCCAGGCAAACAAGCTATATTACTTGTAAACCCTGAGACTGGGCTTTCACAGACGGCTTTAATTAATCCGGCATGAGTTCCAAACCATTTTACACCATCTGGAGCTATGGCAACGTCAAAAATATAGTCATCAGCTAAGCCATCATCGGTAGTATAAGTTGCTATATTTGTTTCATCCCATTTTTTTATTCCCCATTGATGAGCTATCCAATAGTTTCCATCGGAAGACTGTGCCATTTCTTGGCTTAAAGAAAACGGAGTTAAACTCCAACTTGTTCCATCAAAAATACTAGCTTGAGCTTGTGGGAAAGCCCAAATATCGCCATTATCTGCGATACTTAAATCATGTATGTAATTTTGAGATAAGCCATCGGAGGTCGTATAATTAGTAAAACTCGTCCCATTCCACATAGAAACTCCTCCTGAAGTTCCCACCCAAATATTTCCTGATAAATCAATAATAACAGCATGGCATGAATTTGCAACTAAACCATCGGCAGTAGTATATTCTGTAGTAGTTGTTCCATCAAAATGTATTAATCCGCTAGTAGATGCACACCAAACTGAACCATCTGAATCTACTAAAATATCTTCAACATCAGTAATACCTTCAGATGTTCCATAAGTAGTAAATGTATTTGCACTAACATCTAAATGTGAAATTCCATAGTTTGCCCCTGTCCAAATGTCTCCATTATTATCAATTGCAACACACTTCACCCTATCTTGAATTAGTCCATCTGAATAAAACCAATTGATCCAAGATGTCCCCGATAATTTTGACAAACCGTATTCTGTTCCTACCCATACATCCCCATTAGCAGCTACTTTAATATCATAAATCGTATTATTGGATAGCGAATTATTAACAATATATTCATTCCAAGAGTCTCCAGAAACATCATATCTATTTAATCCATATCTTGTTCCTACCCAAACTTTACCATCAGAATCAACAGTTATTGCATCAGTATAATTATGTCCTAATCCATTACTTTCATTATATATTGCTGTATTTGCCCCAGACGGATCAAATTTAGTAACACCAGAGCCATAACTACCTACCCAAATATTATTTGAAGCATCTGAAGATAATGTTTTAGAATTATTAGCAGCAAGCCCATCTGCTATTGTATATAATGTCCAATTCGAACCATCAAATTTAGTTAAACCACTATACGATGCAAACCATAAATTTGCATTTGCATCTTGAATAATATCATAAACTCTATCATAGGTACCAAACTCACCAGTATGTTGTGTAAAAGTCTGATTGCCAATATTAAAATCATAAGCACCACCGCCATATGTACCAATCCATATATTACCATTAGGTCCTGTAGAAATACAGTTTGGCTGCTCTGTAGGGAATCCTTCTGAAGTTCCATAATTAGTCCAAGTACCATTGCTCTCCAATTTCGAAAGGGTATTCCAAAAAGAAAACACCCAAATATTACCCGATTGATCAACCGTAATTCCACGAATTTTATTGTGTGGTAATCCATTAGTCTGATCATAAACTGTCCAATTTGAACCATCAAATTTAGCAAGTCCATTTTCCGTTGCTACCCATACATTATCGAAAGGATCTACTACAACATCGTTGACATAACTTGAAGGCAAGCCATTATCTATAGTATAAGTTAAGATAATTGCTCCTGTAGATTTGCTTCTTACATATAAGCCTCCAGAAGTTCCTATCCACATCTGAGAGCCTTTATCGGCGAGAGATGTTATTGTATTTTTACTAGCAAAATTTGTAAACTGCTGCTGCGCCTTTACTGATATTGTGATCAGTAATATCACAAAAAAGAATAAAACTTTTTTCATATTTATTTATTTTATATTTAAAAAACTCGATGCAAGCATCTAGGAAGTGAAAATTTCAATTGCAAGTGCAAGCTACAAAAAAACAGGAAATGCATCAAGTTCTTTTTATAGATTGTAAATTTCAAATGATGAACTACTCATTTGAGCATATATCTGGTTTCTAGTATAGAAATAATCTTTATATAACGTTTATTTATCACTCATAACATATAAATACTTGTCAATTTCTTTGTGATAAAAAAGGGGTGAATTAACACCCCTTGATACATTATAACATTTTATTTATAAACTATTTTATCGACCATTCAGCTCCTTCTTTTCCATCTTTTATTTCGATTCCTAAAGCTTTCATTTGGTCGCGAATTTTGTCGGAAGTCGTCCAGTCTTTATTGTTTTTTGCATTCTGACGGATATCCAAAATAAAATCCATTAAGCCTGAGGTAATATCTTTAGATTCGCTCTTAATTTCTGTCTCGTTTACAAAACCAAGAATATCGAAAGTAAAAATATTGAAAAGTGTTTTTAGTTGGTCTAAATCATTTGTTGTAATGGTCTCTTTACCATCTTTAATACTATTAATTAATTTAACACCGTCGAATAAATGAGCGATGGTTATTGGGGTATTTAAGTCGTCATTTATGGCTGTATAGCATTTATCTTCTATTTCGGACACATTAATGGTTGATTGTTCGGAAGGTTTAAGTTTTTCGAGTGTTTGAATAGCTGTCAATAATCTATCTAAACCTTTTTCGGCAGCTTGTAATGCCTCATTCGAAAAATCAACGGTACTTCTATAATGTGCTTGTAAAATAAAGAAACGAACCGTCATTGGGCTATAAGCCTTTTCCAAAATTTGGTGTGTGCCAGCAAAAAAATCATTCAGGGTAATAAAATTACCTAATGACTTCCCCATTTTCTGTCCATTAATAGTAATCATATTATTGTGCATCCAATACTTTACAGACTCTTTTCCATTAGCCGCTGTTGACTGGGCAATTTCACATTCGTGATGAGGAAATTGCAAATCCATTCCTCCACCGTGAATATCGAATTGATCTCCCAAATATTTTGTACTCATAGCAGAACATTCCATATGCCAACCAGGAAAACCATCACTATATTTAGATGGCCATCGCATTATATGCTCGGGACTAGCCTTTTTCCATAGAGCAAAATCAAAACTATTCTTTTTATCATCTTGACCGTCGAGAGCACGCGTTGTATTGAGCATATCCTCAATATTTCTTCCCGATAACTTTCCGTAATGGTATTTTTTATTATAAGCCTCTACATCGAAATAAACAGACCCCTTACTTTCGTATGCAAAACCTTGCTTTAATATTTCATCAACCATTTCTAACTGCTCAATAATATGTCCCGATGCTCTTGGTTCAATGCTTGGAGATTGAACGTTCAACTGAGCCATATTTTTATGATATCTATCGGTATAATACTGAACGACCTCCATGGGTTCCAACTTTTCGAGTCGTGCTTTTTTAGCAATTTTATCTTCTCCAGCATCAGCATCGTTCTCTAAATGTCCAACATCAGTAATATTTCTGACATAACGAACTTTATAATCGTAATGTTTGAGCAAACGAAACAAGATATCGAAAGTAATAGCTGGTCGAGCATGTCCTAAATGCCCATCTCCATATACAGTAGGACCACAAACATACATACCAACAAATGGCGCATTTAATGGTTCAAATATTTCTTTTTTTCGTGTTAGTGAATTATATATGTGTAAATCTTTATTCATGATAAATGTTAATTAAGAGAAAATATGAATGTGTAAAATAGAATAACAGCCTAGCAACAACAAGGATTGTAAGTCTTTTGAGTAAAGTTTGAATTGTAGTCAAAAAAAGAATTCATGTCTTTAATTTTTACGAATTGTATTATACAATTTCCCGTTATTATATATTTCTGTTTTTACCAGAGTGTCTTCAGCATTGTAAAAGTATACCTTTCCTTTTATTAATCGTCCTTTTTCAAAGTAACCCTCCTTCCAAAGACGTCTTTTGGTATCATATAATTTCCTATCTCCTGTAGATTTAAAGTATTCTAATTCTTTGTTTTGTATAATAGTATCCTTATGTTCAGTATATTGTTTTTGATCTATCACTTTACTAGTATCCGTCCCAGATTTCATTTTATAAACTACAGTCAGTTCAGGATTTATTTCTCCATTATTAAACGTTTGTTCTTCAACAACCTGACCTTTATCGTTATACCTTTTTATTACTCCTGCTTCTAATCCATTTTTCCAATTACCAGAAATCATCTTTTTACCATTTTCGTAAAAATATTCTTGTACTCCCAACCTCAAACCTTCCTCAGAAAAATGCCATTTGTAATTAACATTTCCATTCTGGTAATAAGTTGTATAATTTCCAATCCATATATCATCCTTCCAAAAACCCTCTTCTGCAAGCTGACCATTTGGGTAATACGTTTTAGCAAGACCGTTAGGTTCGTCATCTACATAGGTAATTTCGAAACTTAAAGTACCATCGTTAAGATATTGTTTCCAAACACCTTGGCGTAAATTATCTTTATATCTCCCCTCTTCTAAAATTTTATCAGTATTTTCAAAAAAAATAATCCAATAAGCTTGTTTTAATCCATTAGTATCTGTACGATTAATGGTATCATTCTGAGCTGTGACAAAATTAGAAATGATAATAAATAATATTACTAGATGTATCTTCATAATAATTTTCAAAGGTAATTCTCCGAATAGAATTTTGTTCCTCTCTTAAACAAAAGTAAAAAACCTTTCCGAAAGCCAAACTTATATCAATAAAAAAAAACTCACCAAAAATTAATTGATGAGCTTTTGTTTCTTTTATAATAATTATGAAATCACCCACATCCGCCTTCTACTTCTTTTTTCTTGTGTTTCTTAACTTTCTTCTTAGGTTTTGCAGAAGCTGCTGCACTTGAAGATTTTGCAACTGTTTCCTCAAACTTTTTATCTGTAGGATTTTCGCCTTTAACCAACGCAAAATCATTCAGTTTATCAGCAGCTTTAAAGCCATGCCAATGCTCTCTTGATACAAGAACATCGTGCATAAATGCATTAGCACCAAAACCTAAAGTATAAGCATTATAACCTAACAAACGAAGATATGCAATTGTAAATGCAGCATTTTGTCCTGTAAAACAATAGACCAGAATTTTCTTATCTGAAGGTAAAGTTTTTAAGGCTGTCCCAATAGTTAAATCTTTTTTTGGTGTATACTGAACTGCTCCTGGAATATGTCCTTTAAGGTATTTATCTTTTGGCCAATAATTGACAATATAAAAAGAAGAATCAGAGAAAGCTCTTTCTGCATTAATTTTTACTTTATAAAAAGGTGTTTTTAAAACCGTTTTTGCACGAGCTGCTAAAACTTCTGCCCCACAATGTTTTCCTGTTTTTAACACAGGGAAAGGTGAAGGTTTAGCTTTAGGATTATTCGTTGTTTCTAACTGATTTGCATATTTATTTGAAACACCTTTGCTCCATTTATCTAAAGTTCTATTCCATGCTCCCATTCCATATTTCATGGCATAAGCATTGTCATAGCCGATTAGTCGAAGAATTGAGGTTACGTAGCTTGCAGATTGTCCTGAATGGCAAGCTATAACTAACTTATCGTATTCCCCTGCAGCTACATTCTTGCCTAAATAATCGATAATATCAGAGGCTTTAACATTTACTGCTCCACTAATATGTCCATCTATATATTCTTGATGGCTTCTAATATCTAAAACAAAGTATGAGGCAAGATTGTCATTAACATCTTCGGCAGACACCATATTAGGCACTCCTTTAGAATTGATATACTCACCTGAATTATGTATAAATCGTGTTAATACTTCAAACTCAGTTCCAACATTTACAGTATCTTCTGGAACAGTTTTAATATTAAGACCGGGATTGTAATAACGATCGCAGCTAGTTAGTCCTAATACTAAAAGAACCGCTATATATATGAATTGTTTTTTCATTGTATGTTTATTTTATCGTTAATTTAAGTCTGGACATTCTTCGTCAAAATCCTTAACCACAACATTTGGATTCAACTTATATCCTTTTGGAGCCTTAATTGAATCAAACTTAGGACCTTCCTGTGCCGCCACTAGGCGAATAAAATCGAATCTTGGTTTTTCATCGTCATAAACACCTGTTTTAATACCAAAAGAGGCTAAAATAGATTGGTCTACAAAATCGTATCCCCCAAGGGCAACTCTTAAATTTTTATAATTAAGTTGCTTCAAAATTAAATATGAATTAATAGCATCGCTAGCTCCATATCCATAAAAAACATTGATCTTCGTATCTTGATTTAAAACCTCTATATTTCCTGGGTCAAGAATATCCTTTGCTGGAATATTTATTGCATTTTTTAAATGCTTAATCGCAAAATCGTGTGGTGTTCTTAAATCGATAAACTGATAAGTATTGCTATCCTTTTTACAAAGTAAAAGGTTCGATAACTTTTCTGGAGTAATAATATCTTCTTTATTTAGATAAGACTGTAAGGTTTGATCTGGAGTAAGAACATATTTTTTACTATCATCTATTCCACAACTAACCATTATTACAGCCAATGATAGAATAATTATTCTGTTAAATATTTTCATTTTGTTCATTTTATAAAGTTAATGATGATGTTTGTGCATATAAACTTTCTATGATATATCACCCACAACCGCCTTCTACTTCTTTTTTCTTTCTCCTTTTAACCTTCTTCTTTGGTGCAGCTGTAGCTCCATCTCCCGACGGAACATCTGCTTTACCTCCAAAGAATTGACTAGCTCCTTTTCTGTATTGATACATTTCATTATCAATTCTATCCCAAACTACGGAGTGTTCTTTTGGATCTAATATTTCTTCTACCCAAGCATTCAGCCCGCCTTTCATAACATACACATTTTTATAACCTAAACGTGTCATTAATTGCCAAGCCACATCGGCGTCAGACGTTCCATTGGAGAACAAAACCGTTTGATAGATATCTTGGTCGAAGTAATCTTGATTATCTTTCTGTAAAATATCTTTTAAGGGAATATTGATGGCTCCCATTAAAGTAAATTTGTTATAAAATTTATCTCCACGAACATCTATTAATTGCAATGATGGATCTTTAGAAATAATCTTATGAGCAATCTCTTCTGGAGAGAAATACCGAGTATTCTCTACCATCTTTTGGTATAAATTATTAGGAGATAAATTTGGTTTTTGATTATCATCTGTTGTAAACAGCAACCAAAAAGCTCCTAAAAATAACCCTACTAATATGAATTTATCTGTATTTTTCATTTATTAAGTTTTTAGAGTCCTAATTCTTCGATATTAGGAACAGGGTTAGTAGAATTAACTCGCTTTTGTATTTTATCAACCACAATAAACGCAATAATTGCAATTACTGTAACAATAAATATAAATAATTCATTAGAGATTCCAAACCAATCTGCAATATTCAGTTTTCCCAACTTGCCTGTTCCTCTAAATTTTTCAAATATTGCTTCGTAAGTAAAACCGTAGCCTGTAATTCCAAGAAATACACCTAAAACAAAAACCATTCCGTCTATTTTACCAGTAGATGCTGCACAAATACTTGTGCCTGGACAAAATCCTCCGATAATAAAACCCAAGCCCATAAAAATACCAGCAGTAAGTGTTGGGATCCAAAATGTTTTGGGATAGAATGTTAAATCAATATCTATTAAACCATAATTGTTCATTAAGAATAATCCAATAGCTCCTGTCATTGCGGCTGTAAAAAATACTTTAAGCACAACAAAATCGTAACCATAGAATACGCCTGCTAATTTTCTGGTATTTGTAAAGCCTCCCGCTTCTAATCCAACACCAAATCCTATTCCGATAATAACAGCTATGAGCAAGTTAATCGGGTCGTTAATTAATCCTTGTGGAAATAAAGGTCCCATATTATTATATTTTTAAATCCATAATTTTCTAAAAAAATATGCAAATGCATATCCACCACCAAACACAGCAATTAAGCCGACATAACCAGAGAAAGCATTAACAGACATCCCAGACATAATCAGTCCTGATGTACAACCTCTTCCTAACTGAGATCCAACACCCCAAAGTATCCCTCCAATTACAGCCGCAATTAGACGCGTTTTATTAGTAATTTTGGGAGATTTCCCAACTTTAAGCTTCAATCTACCAAAATAACCAGCAGAAATAGTTGCTCCAATAAGAACGCCTAAGATCTCGAAGATTAACCAAGAATCTAAAGGATTCTTACCATCTTTTACAGATGATGCAAAAAAAGCTGCATCTTTAGCGTAGTCATGATTAACTGTATTTACAGCTGCAATAGTTACTTTCTTGAAAGCTCCACTACCTCCTAAACCCTCTCCCGAGAAATAGTAAGCAGCTATCATCATCAATCCAATCAGAACCCCCGCAAGGTATGGATTCATATATTTATTACTCTTGTCTTCCATTATCAATATCTTTTAATATAAATATCTTGTTATCTGACCTGCATCAACCATAATAAATCTAAAAACCAAACCACCTAACAGTATTAAAAAAGCTGGTATGGCAATAGGAATTTTAAAATGGAAGAGTTCCATAATTTCTAAAATAGCAGGTAAAATTAGTCCTGCACCAACAAACAAGCCCCAGAATACAGCAGTAAACTCACCACCTAAAAATAGTTGTGCAGCTTCTTGCTGAACAGCAGTACTCGCTAGAAAACCCATAAACATGTGAACGATAAAGAATAACTCAACGCCTACTAATATTAGGTCGATTTTACTAAATGCTAACTTTTCGTGATGTTCTTTAGCCATCCACATTATAGCAGCTGCTCCTGTGGAAATACCCGAAACTAAGAATAAAGGACCTAATAAAGAGGTATTCCAAAGTGGTCTTGCATTAAATGCTGATAATAGAATGCCTGTGTAGACACCTAATATTATTGCCAATACCAAATTGATAATTGCAATTGGTTTTCTTAATTTAATTGACCAATCGTAAATCCAATTAATGAACCAGTAACGATTTATCATTTTAATAATCCAAGAAATCAATTTAAAAGGCATCTTACAAAGTCTATTATCGAAATACGCTTGTAAATCTTTAATATAGCTTAATGGCCATAACATTGATAAAGGCATAATAGCACCTAAAGTCCACGCTCCCCACGACATTGGAGATTCTATTCGAATAGTTGTGTAAAGCTGCCAAAAATAAGCAGGATGACGTAAATCTATTAATAAGGCTATTAAGCCAATAATAATAACTATAGGGGCTAAAAATGGGGCAACTTTTACAGCAATAGGATATTTTTCCTCATCACCTTTAAGGTAAAAATATGAGGCAAAAAAGATAAGTCCAGCGGCTAATCCTCCAACAAATAAGTAAAGTGGGATTTGCCAGTGCCAAATATGAAGTACGGGATCGATAAAAGGTATATTTCTTCCGCTTGCAAATAATTCTTCTTTCATTTTGTTATATTTTATATTTAAGAATTATATTAAAAAATAAAGTTGAGGTTTAGTTCCTGCTTCTGGAGCATTTACTTTCCACTTTCGATTCTTTAATACTTTTGAAACTGGAGAATTTTCATCTTCCAAATCACCAAAATATAGACACTTTGTTGGGCAAACTGATACACATGCTGTATCTTGTCCTTTTGCAACACGATGATCGCAGAAGGTACATTTGTCGACATATCCATCAGGATGGAAATAACGAGCATCGTAAGGGCAAGCTTGTATACATGCTCCACAACCAATACACTCGGCATGTGTAACTTTTACGATACCTCCTTCTATTACATGACTGGCTCCTGTTGGGCAAGTTCTAACGCAAGGTGTATTATCACAATGGTTACATCTTTCTGAGCGAATCTCTAATTCTAAGTTTGGATAAACGCCATCCACATTTTCTACAATCCAGTCACGGCAGAAACCATGAGGGACATTATTTTCTGTTTGACAAGCCACTACACAGTCGCTACATCCGACACACTTTTTGGTGTCCATTGCCATAGCATATCTCATGATCTAGCCTCCTCTTTATGTGGATTATCCATTAAAATTTCTACAAAATTTTCTCTCATACCCGTTCCTCCCATAATAGGGTCGATTTTAACATTGGTAATTAAATCCGAATCGCTAGCTCCTTTTCCGTACGAACGTTTAAGTTTAGTATTATCTTTACCAAATCCGTGAACCATATATACAGAATCATATCGGATTCTTTCTGTTATTCTTACTTTAATAGGAAATTTAGAAATTACACCATCTTGATTCTTTAACCACACCTCTTGGTCAGGCTCAAGATAAAGAAGCTTGGCTACTTTAGGATTAACCCAAAGTTTATTTTCATCCATTAAATCTGTAAGATTAGGATTATTAGCTGTTCTGCCAAAAGTATGCATTGGCGCACGACCATAAATTAATCTATAAAAACCTTCTTCTGGTTGCTTATGCTCGGTATATTTTGGCATTGGGTCGTAACCTTTCGCCTCTAAATCTAAAGAGTAAAGCTCAATCTTCCCTGTATCTGTGTTAAAGTAGTATTCTTCTCCTTCTGCTAAATACATGTCTTTATCTTTTTCGAAAGTTTTGACACCTATTTTTTGCATCTCTTTAAGAGAAGTTCCCATTTGTTTAAATTTCCAGTCGAGCTGTTCCTCAACATTTTTCCATTTAAAATAATCTTCTAAGCCTAAACGTAAAGCCAATTCTCTAGCCATCCACCAACCTGGCTTCGACTCCCATCTTGGCTCGGCAGCAGGCATTCTTAATGCAATATTTGGAAAACGATTCTGACTCGATCGGATATCATCGTAACGTTCTAAGTAAGTACATTCTGGGAGAACTATATCGGCATAACCTGTAATTTCCATCGGCATAGTATCTACCACCACCATCAATTCCAGATTTTGTATTGCTTCGAGTGTAATTTTTTGATCAGGAACAGTAGAAATTAAATTAGTTCCAACAACTAACCAACCTTTTATTTTATGCTCACTCTTATCATTTGGCAACGATGCTTTAATCAAATCGTTTGAGATTCCTGTTCCTGCACTTTTATATGTCGGTCTAGTAATATCTTTCCAAGTCCAATGTGGATGTGGATAAGCTGGAGATGGATAATGAGGCACTTTTTTCTTCTCTGCAAAATACCAACCACCTTTCTTTCCATAAGAACCTAAGAGTGCATTTAATATAGCAATAGCACGAGTTCTCTGAGTATCGTCTCCGTACCAAGTTGTATGACGACCTGGATGAACTATAACCGCTGGAGAAGCTTTTGCCATTTCGTAAGCTGAATTACGAATTTGCTCTGGCTTAATATCGGTTTTGGTATAAGCCCACTCTGGAGTGAAGTTCTTTACGTGAACTTTTAATTCGTCAAACCCGAAAGTATATTGTTTTACATATTTTTCATCAAATAAACCTTCGTATATAAGGACATGAATCCACGATAATAACAAGGCCATATCTGTTGCCGGTTTAATCGGCAACCAGAATTTTGATTTTGAAGCTATGGTTGAAAATCGAGGATCGACAGTAATAATTGATGCCCCTCTATCAATAGCATCGGAAACTTCTTGAACATAGCCATTATGCATATTCTCGCCAACATGGTTTCCTATTAATACTAAACATTTTGTGTTTTTTACATCGGTAGGTTCAGGAGAACTCACTCCCGCACCGTATGTTGCTACAAAACCAGCCTCACGAGGACCTAAGCATTGTGCATAAGATGGTTTAGCAATATTCTTACTACCATACGCTTTCATTAAATGCTTAAAATAAGAACCACTACTAGCATGATACAACAAAGCCATACTTTCTGGACCATGCGCTTTAGCAATACCCTTCATTTTATCGGCAATATAATCTAAAGCCTCATCCCATGAAATAGGTTTAAAAGTGCTCTTTCCGTTTTCCACAACTCTTTTTAAAGGTTGCTTTAAGCGATCGTTATCATAATACATTCCTACTCCACCTGTTCCTCTTGGACAGAATCGCCCATTGGAATGTGGATCTTTGTCGTTTCCAATAATTTTCTGAATCTTACCATCTTCATTCAAATAGGTAAATCCAGCACATTTCCAGAAACAAACTTCACAAAAAGTAGGAAAACGTTTCGCTTTAGATTCATCGATAGGTTTATGCTCTTTTGGAAGAAAGCCAGGCACCCAATTCATAATTGGATTAGCCATTGCTAGACCTCCAGCACCCAATGCCGAAATCTTAATAAAGTCTCTACGAGAAGTTTTCTTCATATCTTAAATGTCTTTTTTGATATATATCAACAAAATTAGTAATAATTCTAGATGTTTAGCTATCTAACTCTGTACAAATCCTTATTTTTAACACTTCTAAATAAACATAAAACAATGAGTTTATGACACTTACAATTTTCCCCTGCTCAGAAACATTTATTTACAACTTGCACTTTAGTTTATGATAATCTTACAAACTAATTTCCTTAAGTTTTTCGTAATTAGTAATTTTTATTTTCTTCCCTGCTAATTCTATATAGCCCTTATTATTAAACTCTTTCAAAATTCTCACCACATTTTCGGTAGCCATATTTGTTAACTCAGCTAATTCGTGCCTAGATAAGGTTAAAGTAAAACTCAAGTCTTTAAAAACCTCATCACTAAGTGATAGCAAGAGTTCTGCTAAACGAGATTGTATATTCTTCTGCGATAAACAATAAACTTTAGATAACAGCTTATCTATTTTACGATTTAGCTCCTTAACTACAATGGATGAAAAGCCTACATTATTATTCATTATCCCCTTAATGGTCTCTATATCAATCTCACAAACTTCTACATCTTCAATTGCTGTAACTGAAAAATTATAGTGATCAGAATAATTTAAAGAAGTAATGCCTAACATACTGCTTTTACCAGAAATCTCTAGAATTAGAGATTTATTCTTATTCTCTACAAAAACCTTAACCAATCCACTTTTAATAAAATAAATATGCTTCGCTGATGAATTTTGCTTAATTAGAGTTTCTCCTTTTCTATATACTATTTCTGACTTATTTTCTGTTACACGATCCAATTCATTGATAGATAACTCGTTAAAGCAATTAGACCTATTTTCGCATATCGAACACTTTGTCCTCATAAAACATCTTTATTTAAAATAACATTCAAAATTACATTTTAAATTGATATACATCATTTATTTTATGATTTATATCTAATGTTTAAAAGCATTTACTATTTGAGCTAACCATTATACTTTTATAAAAATTAAACAGAAAAAAAAATAAAAACATGAAATCATTTATCAAATTAATACCAAGCCTGATTATCCCCTTGCTTTTGGTATTCACTTTTGTTTTAACATACAAAGGTTTGGAGAAAAAAGATGTCATAATTACAAAAATGGAGAAAGCTACTAACAACGTAGATCACTCTAAATTTGAGATTTTACAAAAAAAATTCGAAACAGCAGAAGACATGACGGCCGCTTGTTTGAGCTGCCACAATAAACGAGGAAGTGAGTTTATGGAAACTGCACACTGGAAATGGAGCAGCCCCGACACTCTAGCAGATGGAAGTGTTAAACATTTAGGGAAAAAGAATGTCCTTAATAATTTCTGTGTAGGAACAAATAGTAACGAACTCCTTTGCTCAACTTGTCACGCAGGTTATGGTTGGGAAGATAAAAATTTTGACCATACAGACCAAAACAGTATCGACTGTATTGTTTGTCATGATAATACAGGAGATTATAAAAAAGGAAAAGGTACAGGAGGCTATCCTTCTTCTACAGTAGACTTAAACGAAGTTGCCAAGAATGTAGGTCCAACCAAAAATGAGAACTGTTTAAAATGCCACGGAAAAGGTGGAGGAGGAAACAATGTTAAACATGGTGATTTAGAAATGGCTCAAGCCGACCCCGAAGTTTGTACAAAAGAAGTTGATATACACATGGCTAAAGATGGTGCAGATTTGCAATGTTCACAATGTCACATATCGCAGCATCATCAAATAAAAGGAGCAGGCCCAATGACCAACGCCAATACACTTAGTCATTCTGACAGTCGAGCTACTTGTATAGAATGCCATACAGACAAACCACATATTAAACCAATTCTTAACGACCACTATAATAAGGTCGCTTGTCAGACTTGCCATATTCCTACCTATGCAAAAGTTAATCCAACAAAAACATTTTGGGACTGGTCTACTGCTGGAAAAATGAAAGATGGAAAGCCATACGAAGAGTGGAACGATGACAAAACAGTTGAATATAACACCAAACACGGAACTGCTCATTTTGGTAAAAATCTTAAACCTGAATACAGATGGTGGAATGGTATTACGGACAAAACAACCTTAGATACTAAAATAAATCCTACTGACACAATAGACTTAAATCCTCTACATGGAGAATATGCTGATTTAAACAGCAAAATTTATCCAATGAAAATTATGAGAGGGAAACAGCCTTACGATACTAAAAATAATACATTTGTACAATTCAACACATGGGGACCTAAAGGATCTGGAGCATATTGGAAAGATTTTGATTGGCAAAAATCCATCAGAAACGGAATGGATTATGTAGGCAAGCCATACAGTGGAAAATTGGGTTTTATTTCAACTCGATCGTACTGGCCATTAAACCACATGGTTTCCGAAAAAGAACAAGCTCTTACCTGTGTAGAATGTCATAGTCATGATGGAGTATTAGCAGGATTAAACGATTTCTATCTTCCTGGTAGAGATGTTAACAATTGGCTAGATTGGGCAGGAAAATTATTCATATTATTTTCTGTATTAGGTGTTACAATACATTCATTATTAAGATTTAATGCTAAAAAGAAAAATTATTCGTAAGCTAAACTTGTTAAGTTTTATCACATATAATAAACCATTTTATTAAAACAAAAAAGATGAAGAAAGTATATATATATAACAAATACAACAGATTTTGGCATTGGGCACAAGCCTTGTTAATAATTTTCCTAGCAGCAACAGGACTAGAAGTTCATGGAGCTTACACGCTTTTTGGATACGAAGATGCGGTTATTTATCATAACAATGCAGCATGGTCATTAATAGTACTTATCATATTTACTGTCTTTTGGGATTTTTCGATTGGAGAATGGAAACAATATATTCCTACCTTATCATTTATGAAAGAACAAATTAATTACTATATTATAGGTATCTTCAAAAATGCGCCTCACCCTGTACACAAAACTAAATACACTAAATTTAATCCTTTACAAAGGATGACTTATTTAGGACTTAAAATGCTAATCATTCCTGTGATGATTGGCTCTGGACTTTTATACTTCTATTTCTTTAGCAATTTGAATAACGGAACAAATATTTCCTTAGATTGGATTGCACAATTACATACATTTGGAGCATTTATTTTAATTGGTTTCGTGTTTATTCACGTTTATTTAACAACAACAGGACATACTGTAACATCAAGTATTAAAGCTATGGTTACAGGCTGGGAAGAAATGAGCGACGAAGATGCTAAATATGCAATTGAAGAAGGCTTACAAGTTAAACTTAACGAAATGGCTCATGACTTATCATCAGGCGATAAAGGAGAATTACTCGACAATGCATTAAAACATGTTGAAGAAAAATTAGGCTACACTCACGAATTTAGTTTGAAGAAAGCTGTTGATAAAACAGGAATTGGTTACTTCAGAATTGGAAAAGATGGTAAATACGAAGAGGTTAATGAAGGTTGGTTAAGTTTGTATAAATGTACTACTGTAGAGGACATTATAGGACAACCCATTGCCTTAAATAGAGAAGATAAAGACAAAGCTGTAGTAGAAGATATTTTTAATAGAGTAATGCGTGGAGAAACCATTAAAAGTGGGGAAGTAAAACGCATCTGCAAAAATGGCGACACTGGCTATCACAGCTTTACAGCCTCTCCTGTAAAAGATGATAATAATAATATTATTGGAATCGAAGGCTTTATTATCGATACAACAAAACAACATTTATAATGTTTATATAATCTTTTTATCAAAGCTCTACATTAATTTGTAGGGCTTTTTTAACATTATAAGTTTATCTTCGTAAGAAATATTTGTTAATACTCACAACCAAATATATTTAATGATAACAATTTACAATGAAAAAAAATATAAAGATTTATTGCGAGAATACAAAAACAGAAAAAAGTTACCAATTTGGGACAACTTTAGAAGATATAATTAAAGATCAAAAAATAGATATTAAGTACCCTATTCTTGGCGCTGAAGTAAATCATAAATTAAAAGAACTCGATTATCTAATTTACAAGCCCAAAACTGTAAATTTCATCAATTATCTTCATCCCGATGGACGTAGAATGTACTTACGTTCCTTGTCATTAGTATTATTTAAAGCCGCTGTAGATTTATATCCTAACGATAAACTTAAAATAGAACATGCGGTTTCTAATGGTTTGTATTGCGAACTGATTTCAAAATCTGGGAAGGAAAAAGGAAATGGAACTGTTGAGAAATTATTATCACGAATGAAAGAAATTATCGAAGAAGATATTCCTTTCGAACGTGAAGAAATCCGCACAGATGTTGCTTTACGAATCTTCGAAGAATTTGGTTTAGAAGACAAATGCACACTAATGCAAACCCGTAAGAAATTTTATAGCTCTGTCTATCGTCTAAAAGATGTTGTCAATTATTTTTATGGCTTTCTTGTGCCTTCTACTGGATATTTAAAACATTTTGATTTAGTCAAATATTACGATGGAATGTTATTGGTATTACCCGAAAAACAACAACCCAATCAACTCGTAAAGATTAGCAAACAAGATAAATTATTTGATATATTTTCGGAATTTAAAGAATGGGTTAAAATTATTGGAGTCCCCAACGTCGGTCAATTAAATTTAGCAAGCGAAAATGGTGATATTAAAAATATCATAAAAGTTTCAGAGGCTTTACAAGAAAAGAAATTGGCTTGCATTGCCGATATGATTCAACAGAGAAAGAATACAAAAGTTGTACTTATTTCAGGGCCTTCGTCTTCAGGCAAAACTACTTTTGCCAAACGATTGTCGGTACAATTAAGTGTTATTGGGTATAAGCCTATAGTTATGTCCATGGACAATTATTTTCTCGACCGTAAATTTACACCATTAGACGAAAATGGCGAATACGATTTCGAAAGCCCTTTAGCACTCAATATTGAACTATTCAATAAAAACATGCTCGACCTATCTGCGGGAAAGGAAATCGATTTACCAAACTTTTCTTTCACAGAAGGAAAGAGTTATTTTGATGGCACTAGCTTACAATTAAAAGAAAATGGAATCATAATAGTAGAAGGTATACATGGCTTAAACCCAATTATCTCAAAGTCTATCCCTGATGATAGCAAATTTAAAGTTTATGTTTCGGCACTAACCCCATTAAATATAGACTCTAACAACAGAATCCCAACAACAGACAATAGACTGATCCGAAGAATGGTTAGAGATAGCTTATACCGCTCATATTCAGCCTTAGAAACTCTACAACGATGGCCAAGTGTACGAAAAGGAGAAGACAAACATATTTTCCCTTTTCAAGAAAAAGCAGATGTAATGTTTAATACCGCTCTATTATTTGAACTTGGAGTACTTAAGAAATGGGCTGAACCAATTTTAAAAGAAGTTCCTCCTATTGTGCCAGAATATTCAGAAGCCAGAAGACTTTTAAAATTCTTATCGTACATTACACCTATAAACGAAAAAGAAATCCCAGGCAATTCTATTATTAGAGAATTTATTGAAGGAAGTAATTTCAATTATTAACTAACAAATTGCAACACCAAAGACTAAATAAAACTAGACTAAATATAGATAAAATGAATCTTATAACCTATTGTTAAGTAAATACATATAGAACAATCTAGATATGTGTTTCAGAGCATTAGTTCATATTTCCTTCATATATTTTTTGTAAATTGCTAACTCAATTATTCTAATTCTTAAAAATATTATCATGGAAGAAATTAAACACAGTGGCATTGGATGTTATAATGTAAATGTTAAACTAGGACGTTCTGAATTGAGCGATAAAACTGGTTTGCTTATTTTAGAAACTAATCACCAACCCGATTATTACTCTAGAGCACATTTCCCTCCAAATAAACACCAGAGTAGCTGGAGATTATTTCTAATCATAAAAAAACATATCGATTGCTTCCAAGATATTGTATTAAAAAAAGCCTATCAAATTAATAAGGCTCTAGGAACTGAAATGGAGATTATGCCTGGTTTTATGGAAGTTAACCATAAAAAACACCAATCTATTAGAATTAACCTCTCCAATAAAGGTTTATTAGATACTGTAATTAAAGAATTAGAATCTATAGACATCGAATTTGTAACTAATAGCAAGGTGAAAGATTACGAAACAACCGTTTACTTTAAAAGATATACCGAATTAATAGAAATACAAAAAGGAGTTTTTAAAGACAGTCGTATTCCTGGTCATTTTTTCTTTCCAATAGATACTATTATTGAATTTGATGAATTTGAGAAAGGAATAGAGAGAATTAAGAATGGTTGCGATTTTCATATGTTCGATTCCTTCCTTTCATTTATGTTTACAGAAGGTGGGAAAGGACAAGATTTTGTAGGTATTTATTCTGATCACTGCGACGAAAGTAGATTTGGAGAACTACAAAAGAATATTATAGAAACATTTACAAATAGGTAATTTATAGAAATCAAGGATTACAAATAAGAATCTAGAATTTGTTAATAACTGACATAAAAAGCTCACTTCGGGGGGCTTTTTTATGCTATTTTTTTTAGTCTATTAAGATAGACTAGAAAAGTCAGAAAAATAGCTAAACCAGAGAACCAAAGCAAGAGACTAGTTGCATAAGCCGCCCCCATTATTCCCCATTTTTGAATCCAAAAATAATTTAACACTATATCGGCCAACAAAGTAAAAACAGAAATTAATGTATTTATTTTGGTCCAACCAATTGCAACCATAATATTACCAAATGGGACTCTAAATACAAACGCACCGGCAATACCAAAGATAAATATTTGTAGCAAAGCGGATTGATTCTGATAATCATCGCCAAATAATGTCAGAATAAACCAATCGCCAAAGAGATAACTGAGAATAATTAAGAATACTGATAAACCTGAAAAAATCATCATAAAATTCTTAATATAAGAAAGTAAAAAAACACGATTCTTGGCTTCTTGAACCAACTTTACAAAATCAGTTTTAATAACTGCGCCAGGCAAAAACAATAAACTAAAAGGGATTAGACTAACCGCCTTATATTGCGCAACCCATTTGGCATCGTCCATTAGATTCGCAATACTAATCAAATCGACAGAAAAAATTAACTGTGCTACCAAACCGCCCAAACTCGTATAAATACCATACATCCAGAAATGTTTCTTAGAAATATCAAGTTTTTGACTTTTACCCGAAAGAATCCGTTTTCGTATCAAAATATAAATAGACAAAAATAATGGGACTAATATCAGGGCTAAAATAAAACCATAACCACCTATTAAATAAGTCAATACAGAACCCAACACAAAAACCAACACAGCATGAATGATTTCTAATTTTGCATAAGGTTTATTAAGGTATAGAATCCTAAAATAGGACTTTACAGACTCAAAAATAAAAAGAGAAAATATCAAAAAAGAAAATAATAATAAATAGCCATACGCATCGGGCATATTGAGAGTAATAATTGGAGAAAATAATATTAATAAGCAAATTAACACCAAAGAAGCAACACACCCTCCTATAAAAGTATAACGAAAAATATCTTTACGCTGATACATAAATTTCTGAATTGGTGCGTATTTTACGAAACTCTGAAAAATGCCCATACCCATAAATGGCATCACAAAACTCACCACAGTATAAGCATACATCAAGTTGCCATAATCCTGTTTGGTAAGTATTCGGATTACAATAACAGAAAGTAATAAGCTGAAAACTTTAGAAAGAATCACAGCCGAGAATACGTGAGCACCATTCCTTTTCAGGAAACCTTGTATGAAAGTATTAAATGCCATTTCTTAACTACACCATTTTTTATAAATTTGTGTATAATCTTTCTGAATTCGTTCTGGACCATATAAATTCGAAAATTTTAAGCTCATATTTAAAGCATCAAACTCCATCGATTTTAGGGTTCTCATTTTCAAAAATAAATCTTCTTCATTTTTATTTTCAACAAACAAGCCAATTTCTTGTTCTGCATACTCTTTTAAAAATCCAACTTTCGTTGATACCAATGGTGTCCCACAACAAAGCGATTCGGCTGCAACAATCCCAAAAGTTTCACTTATACTAAACTGAACACAAGCATCAGATGCTTTTAATAAATCTGCAACGTCTTCATTGGTCGATGTTCCCACTAATTTAATATAATCATCAGAAATATTTTTTTTCTTAATCAATTCTTGTAATTCCGAATAATCACCATCACTAATTATGGTCAATTTATTGTTTTTATCAAAAGAAAGTAATTTTGAGAAAGCCCTAATAATTCCTTCAACATTCTTAACTTGAGCCAAAGTAGAAACATGTGCCCAGCGAAATATTTCTGATTCTGATTTTATTTGATAATTAAAAAATTCTGTATTTACGACATTCGGAATAATCTTAAAATTTAGATTGGGATCCCA
>Ga0256842_1000385_pt1 | contig 38841 bp, 44 predicted proteins | sample 4559240metaG_FD_185973 | JGI IMG/M metagenome (GOLD analysis project Ga0256842, IMG submission 185973) | Hydrothermal vent microbial communities from Guaymas Basin, Mexico - 4559-240 | ecosystem: Environmental > Aquatic > Marine > Hydrothermal vents | place: Mexico: Guaymas Basin | collected...
TTTTCCCATCTTCTACAACAGAAATGGTCTTTTTTAGAAATTCTTCATCATCTAAGGCAGCTAATGCCCCTTCCTGAGCAAGTGAGTTTACATTAAAGGGTTGCCTTACTCTTTCCATGTAATCAATAAGGCTCTTTGAGCCAAATCCATAGCCGATTCTAAGTCCTGCAAGCCCATATATCTTTGAAAATGTTCTCATCACCAAAATAAGTGGATGATATTCAAGCATCTCAGCTCCATTTGCTATATCTGTGCTTTGGGCAAATTCTATGTATGCCTCATCTAAGACCACTATAACATCCTTTGGAATAGAGGTAAGAAAGTCTTTTAGCTGCTCTTTTTTTATACCCTGTCCTGTGGGATTGTTCGGATTATTCAGAAATATAATCTTTGTCTTGGAAGTAATTGCTTTTTCTATTGCCTCAAGATCAATATCAAATCCTTTAAGAGGTACAGATATTATCTGACCACCTGCTCCTTTAACTATTTTTTCATATACCAAAAAAGTAGGAAATGGCTGAATAGCTTCTTCTGCAGGCAAAAGAAATGTTCTGACAACAAGTTCAATAAGCTCATTTGAACCATTTCCTATGATAATATGATCAGCTGGTATCCCAAGTTTATTGGAAAGCTTTTGTTTTAAATAAAAACAACTTCCATCTGGATATCTGTTTAGACTATCTAACTTTTTCTTTATTGCCTCCACTGCCATTGGAGATGGACCAAGAGGATTTTCATTTGAGGCAAGTTTTATAATTGATTCTTTTTTAATGTTCAGCTCTCTGGCCAATTCCTCAATAGGCTTTCCAGGAGGATATGGAATTAGATGCTCGATTTCTTCTCTCGTTAATCTTTTCATTTTTAATAACCTCTTTTAGCAATGGAATCATTCTTTTTTTGCATATATTCTCTAAGGTATATTCTCTTACACTCTTCTTAAACATTTTGTGAGTATTAGTTCTTGCCAAATACTCCAATATCTTTCCAGCAACAATCATGGGAGGGTCTTCTAACTTAAAAAAACATACATCCTCTCCTATCTCCTCAAATGGAGGAATCTGAGAACAGGCTATCGGAAGCTTTATCATCCCTGCTTCTAAAAGAGGAAGTCCAAATCCTTCATCTTTGCTTGGCATAAGCAACATATCTGCCATAAGATACAGATCACGAATAAGGATTCTGTCTAAGACAAGTTTTTCTCCATTTTTAAAGACATATTCAGCCAGTATAGCAATATTTTCAGAAAGACCTAAATTATTTATCCAGTATTTTAGCCTTCTGTAATAAGAGACTGCCTTTTTTTCATGAGGATCATAAGCTCCTGTAAGTAAGAGCAATATATCATATCCTGCAAGCTTTATTCCTCTAACAATATGAATAGAAAGTTCAATATTTTTTCTGGGAGTAATCCTTGAAGGCTGCACAAAAACAAGATCCCTTTCAAATAATTTGAGCTCTTCTGCCAACTTAACTGATCTTTCATTTAGATAGAAGAAACTTACAGGATCTATTCCATTGGGAATCACATACCAGTTGGCATTGATCCCCTTTTTTTCAAAAAGCCTTTTTCTGGATTCAGAAATAGTTACATACCAGATAAAAGGATGAGGCTTTCTTAGAATATCCCACGGCTCTTTATCCAAAAATTCTGCATAATGAGGATAAAAATAAGGGGAGTCATGTGCCCAGCTTATTATTGGAACTATCTTTAATTCTGCAATCTTTCTTAATGCAATAGTAAGAGGAAGATTAAATGGCATCTGAAGCACATTGTGGGCGATGATGACATCCAGATCCTTAGCCCAGTCTTTTATTATTTCAACTATTCTCTCACTTGTCTCTTTTAGTAATTTTTTATCACCTTTTTTTACACCATCATGCACACTATTTATAAAGCTGTTGTTTGAAGAAATAAGAGGCTCTATTTGAACTGAATAAGGAAGACTTTTCCCCCCACCCATCCCTGCAAGCACTTTTACAGAATGTCCCAGCCTCTTAAGGATTATAGCTTGATTATTTAAAACCTCCTCCACCCCGCCTACAATAGGCGGGCATGAATAGTGAATAAGGCCTATTTTCATCTATTATTTCCCCTCAAAGGAATTAATCAGATAAAGAAGTTTTTTTTCAAGCACTTCAAATGAAAAATATCTTTTCCCTATTTCGTAGTTTTTTTCTACAGATGAGATTAATTTTCTTGGTCTGAGAAAATCCATAAGTTGATTTATTGTTTCTTTTGTAATGAAAGACTCAAACTTTATTACCTCAAAACCATAAGGTTCTATGTCTTCTACAAATATGGAATATCTGTTAACCACTATTGGCTTTTTGAAATACACTGCCTCTAAGAAGGCATTTCCAAATCCTTCATATCCTGAAGGATAACTTACTATATCTGCGGCTTGATATGCATCATCAATACTGTATTTTCTATCAGACTTTACACCTAACATCCTCATAGGACCTATTCTGTCACCTATGAATATAAGCTCCACCCCTAATCTTTCTGCATACTCCCTTATCCTTTCTTGATATACATCTCCTTCATCTCCTGGTTCTACTTCATGAGATATTACCAAACGCCGCTTTTTCATGTATTTTTCATCTAACAAGCTTACTAACTCCACACTTCTTTCTATCCATTTTCGAGGAACAACCCTTGTGGGCTGAAGCACAAAAAGATCTTCATCACTAAAGCCAAGTTCTTTTCTAAGCTGAACTGCCTTTGGATTTTGTTCACGAGGTGGATTTGCAAAATCAAAGACATTTGGAATAACTACATTACTTACCCCTCTTTGATAACTTAACTGTCTTGAGGCCATAGAGTTGATTACTACATGTCTTATAGAAGGAAGATTAGGAGGAAATGCATAAAGGATGTAATCCTGAACCGCATTCACTAAGAATCTTTTTCTTTCCCATGAAAAGTCATGATGATGAGCAATACATGGAATCCCTGTTTCTGCAATAAACTCTGTTATAGCAATTCCAAGAGGGATATTTAAAGGAATAGCAAGTGCATTTTCAGGGATAATAAGATCTATCTTAAACTCTCTATAAAATTCATATAATTTTTCTTTTAGTTCTTTGGCAATACTGTGAATCTTTTCTGTAAGCCATCTTTCCCTTGTTGTCCTTCCAAATATCAGCTCATTTATCTCTGCTATTTCTGGATGTTCAAAATGTGCCTTTGGCTCTAATAAAGAACGATCCTCTGGTGTATCCAATTTGCCTGCAAAGAAAAAACATTCATAACCATTTCTTTCAAGCACCTTAACCCATTTATAAGTTTCCAAAGAGACTCCATCTGTGCCTGCAATTCTGGTAGAAATAAAACCTATTCTTTTCATAAATCCTCCCTTTTTTCTTGACAGAGTCTTAATTTTTTCTTAAACACCAAAAGTAGTAACTACATTATAGTTATCTTTTAGCTATTGGCAAACAAAATTTAAATATGGAGTGAGGCTTATGAGATTAAAAGATAAGATTGCTTTGGTAACAGGCAGTAGCAGAGGAGTAGGCAGGGCTGTTGCCTTGGCCTTTGCCAAGGAAGGTGCAAAGGTTATAGTAAATTATAGCTCAAGTGAAAAGGCTGCGATGGAAGTTGTAGAAAAGATAAAAGAGATGGGCAGTGATGCTATTGCTGTAAAAGCTGATGTTGCTAAGAAACAGGATGTAGAAGCACTTGTAAATGCTGGTATAGAAAAGTTTGGGAGAATAGATATCTTGGTAAATAACGCGGGTTTTACTCGTCCTGCTATGTTAGTAAATATGACAGAAGAGCAGTGGAATGCAGTAGTGGACATTCACATGAAAGGCACATTTCTTTGCTCCCAAGCAGTTGCCAAGCATATGATAGAACAAAAAAGTGGAAAAATAATTAATGTTTCCTCTGTGGCAGGGGTAGTAGGTACAATTGGACAGGTAAATTACAGTGCAGCAAAAGGTGGAATCATAAGTATGACTAAGTCTATTGCAAGAGAGCTTGCCAAATATAATATCTGTTGCAATGTGATATCTCTTGGAATAGTAGAAACAGAGATGACAGAGAAGATTCGTACAGATGAGAAGCTAAGAGAGATTTATCTAAACAGAATATTATTAAAAAGATTTGCTAAACCTGAGGATATAACCCCTGCATTTGTTTTCTTTGCCTCAGATGAAAGCAATTATATCACAGGACAGCTTCTTTGCGTGGACGGAGGCTATGGTATGGTTTAAAAAATCTTAACTTTTAAGGAGGTTTAAAAATGGCTGGAGTACCAGACAAAATTATAGCATGGCAGATGATTGAGCCTGGGAAATTAGAAAAAAGAGAACTTCCTGTGCCTGAATTAAAGCCAGGGGAAGTGCTTGTAGAAGTAAAGGGATGTGGAATATGTCACACAGACCTTGGCTATTTTTATGATGGAGTTCCCACAGTAAACAAACCACCTCTTACCTTAGGACATGAGATTGCAGGGGTTGTGGTAGCTGGTGATGAGGACATGATAGGGAAAGAAGTGATTATTCCTGCTGTTATGCCTTGTAGACAGTGCTATTTCTGTAAGATTGGAAGAGGAAACAGATGCCTTAATCAAAAGATGCCAGGAAATAGCCTTGGTCCATATGGTGGTTTTGCAAGCCATATCCCTGTTCCAAAGATAGATCTGTGTGTAGTAGAAAATAGAGGAGATTTTCCACTTTCTCACCTTGCTGCTGTAGCAGATGCTGTTACCACTCCTTTCCAAGCAGCAAAAAGAGGTGAGCTTCAGGCAGGAGACAATGTATTAGTTATCGGAGTAGGTGGAGTTGGAACTTACATGGCACAGGTTGCAAAGGTGCTTAATGCAAAGACCCTTGTGGTAGTTGATATAGACCAGAGAAAGCTGGACAGGGCATTAGAGTTTGGTGCAGATTTTGCAATAAATGCAAGTGGGAAATCTCCAAAGGATGTAGCAAAGGAGTTTAGAAGCTTCTGCAAGAGCAAAGGACTTCCCACTTATGGATGGAAGATCTTTGAGTGCTCTGGAACAAAACCTGGTCAAGAGACAGCTCTAAATATCTTGAGTTTCATCTGCCGTATGATAGTTGTTGGATTTGGAATGCATACAGTAGAGTATTCCATAAGCAGGCTTATGGCATTTGATGCAGAAATAGTTGGTACTTGGGGATGTCTGCCAGAGTATTATCCTATTGTTTTGGATATGGTCTTAAAAGGCAAAATCAAGCTATTTGTAGAAACAAGACCTATGAGCACCATTAAAGAATCATTTGAAGAAGCACACACAAATCCACCATTAAACAGGATCATATTAGAGCCTGATTTTTAAATAAAAAAATAAAAGGAGGAAGCTTATGGCATTAGATTGGTTGATTAGAGACAATGAGGTGAAGGATCACAATCTATTTGGAGATGAGCACTTTGGTACAGAGCCTCCATGCACAATGTATGAAAAAAAGCCTCTTATAAATCCTGCTACAGGAGAGCCTGTAGAGGGGCTATATACAGCATGGATAACCTTAAACAATCCTGCTCAGTATAATTCATACACAACTCAAATGATAAAAGGTGTTATTGCTGGGATGCATAAGGCATCTATGGATAGAGAAGTGCAGGTAATAATCTTTACAGCAGTAGGGGACAGGGCATTCTGTACAGGTGGTAATACAAAGGAATATGCAGAATATTATACAAAAAGGCCTTTGGAATACGCACAATACATGGATCTGTTTTCAAAGATGGTCGATTCTATCCTAAATGCCAGAAAGCCTGTTATTTGCAGATGTAATGGCATGAGGATAGCTGGAGGGCAAGAAATCGGTCAGGCATGTGACTTTACTGTAGCAGCAGATACCGCCACATTTGGTCAGGCAGGCACTCGTCATGGTTCCACTCCAACAGGAGGATCTACTGATTTTCTGCCCTGGAATCTGAGTATGGAACAGGCTATGTGGCAGGCAACAGCTAATGAACAGTGGAGCGCATATAAGATGGAAAGGCTTGGGCTTATAACAAAAGCCATTCCTGTGAAGAAAAATGAAAAAGGAGAATGGGTAAGAGATCCAAGAGTTATTACTGACAAGTATGTAGAAAATGGTGAGATTGTATATGGAGAGTGGAAAAAAGGAGATGCTTACAAAGAAGGACTTGCTCAATTGAAGGAATTGAAGACTGACTTTAGCCTCTTAGATGCATATATTAACCAGATGGTATGGACTCTTACTAATACCACATTTCTGTGTCTTATGAATACTATTGAGAGCATCAGAGTAAAGAAGAGATTCTTCTGGGATATCTTGAAGAATACCCAGATTTACTGGCTTGCTGCCAACATGAATATGGAAGCATTCCTCGGATTTAATGCATTTAATACCTCAAAGATTACAGGAAAGAGGGAGATAGACTTCTTAGAATACAGAAGACTGCTTGCTCAGGTTAAGACATTTGATGATGAGCTGGCAGAAGCTGTACTTCCAAAACCTAAGAAGTAATAAAAGAAAAAAGGGTGGTCAATTTGGCCACCCTTCTATTTTAATGAGGAGGGTTTAACATGGCTTATGAACATATAGAAGTGGAAGTAAAAGATAGAGTTGGAACTATTACTTTAAATAGACCTCCTGTGAATGTATTAAATATTGCAATGATGAGCGAAATAAATGATGCATTAAAGAAATTCTTAGATGATAATGAATTAGTAGCAGTTCTTTTTAAGGCAAAAGGTAAATGCTTTTCTGCAGGTGTGGATGTAGGAGAACATATGGGAGATATGGCTCCCAAGATGATTGAGGTATTCCACGGAATGTTTAGGCTTTTACATAAATTTGAGATTCCTACAGTAGCATCTGTCTTTAGCTCATGTCTTGGTGGAGGATGTGAGCTTGCTACATTCTGCGATATAGTGATAGCCTCAGAAAATGCAAAGATAGGGCAACCAGAGATTCAAGTAGGAGTATTTCCACCAATAGCAGCTCAGATCTTTCCTCGCATTATTGGAAGAAAGGCTGCAATGGACCTTATCCTTACAGGTAGGGTAATCTCAGCACAAGAAGCTCTTAGCATAGGATTGGTAAATAAAGTGGTAAAAGATGATGAACTGGAGGCAGAAACTGAAAAATTCGTGGATCAGTTTAGAAAGTTAAGTCCTGTTGTAATAAGAAAGACAAAGAAAGCTATAATGATGGGACTTATGGAAAACTTTGAAGATTCTCTTAAGATAATAGAGGAGATCTACTTAGATGAGCTGATGAAGACAGAAGATGCTGAAGAAGGATTGAAGTCTTTCTTAGAGAAGAGAAAACCTGTCTGGAAGAATAAGTAAAAATTGAATAATAGGCGGGAGTAATTCCCGCCTAAGCTTATATTTCCACTTCCATCATCTCTTCAGAAAGCTTCCAAAGATCTGGTTCATCTCCATTTCTCATAAAACATCCTACCATGTAGTTTCCTTTTTTAGAATATACAGCCAAGACAGAGTACTCTTTTCCTCTTATAGCTATAGCTGCTGCAGGGAAAAATCTTTCATGCCTTGTATACTGCTCATAAATTGCACATTGGGTATTAGCAGTGAAAAGGTCAAATTCGCAGAATGCGGATGCCATAAAACCTGCTTCTTCTGGCATATCACCTCTTGAGCCCAAGATTTCAAGTCTCTTGTTATAAGAACTTGGTCTCCATGCACCGCAAGCAGCTACTCCTTTAATTTTCATCAAATCATCTAAGGTCTTTGCCATAATATTTCCTCCTCCCATGTTCTTAGGCAAAATTTGATACTTTGTATCATACTCAGTTTATGCTTTTATTTCAAAGATTTTCTGCTCTATACCTGTAATTCTCTTTGTTGGTTTGCCAATAAGATATATGTCTTCCATTCCTACTACTCCCAGTTCAGGAAATACAAATTTTGGTTCAAGGGACAGAACCATTCCTTCCTGAAGAGGTTCTTTAAAGTGAGGAGAAATAACAGGATATTCGTCTATCTCAAGTCCAATTCCATGTCCTATGAATCTTACTTTTCCATCTCCAAATCCCATAAAATACTCCTCAAGTTCCCAGTCCTTGGCAATTTTGACAGCACCATGATAGAGGCTATCACATGAAGTTCCAATCTTTGCATTTTCTAAGAAGAAATGGTGAATTTCATAGGAACAGTCATGCGCTTTTTTAAGTATATCTGGTAGCTTTCCTATTACAAATGTTCTGGTCTGATCCCCTATGTATCCGTTTATGCATATCCCATGGTCTATCTGTATAGGCTCATTTCTTTCTATCTTTTTATAGCTTGCTCCCTGTGCTATGGCAGGACTTATGCCTGCTCCTCCCTGAGGACTGTTCAAAAAAGAAGTTATTGCACCATCTTTTCCTGAAAGCACATGCACATACATCATTTCTTGATTCCAGCCCCTCATCCTCATCATTCCTATATGGCCTTTTTTCCTGATCAGATAACCTAAGTATGCATCTACTTCTAACTCAGTTACTCCTGGCTTTAAAATCTTTTGCACTTCATATAGGTTTTCATCCAATATCTTGGCTGCCTTTTTTATCTGTGATATCTCATATTCAGACTTTATCATCCTTGTCTTTCTTATGATATGCGAGACATCAACTATATCTGATGAGTCAAATATTTTCTTATATTTCAGATATATGTTTACAGGAAGGACATCCAATTCCATGCCTAATCTGTCTGTTTTTATGCCATATTCCTGAAGCACTTTTTTTATGTTAAAAGGCTTTTCCGAAACAATATTTTTTAAAGGAGATTCCTGAGCTGCTCTACTAAATGCCTTGTGAACAATCAAAATAGCTTCTCCTTCAGCAGGGATAAAGAGAGTTGAATTTTGAAGTGTCCCTGAAAAATAAAATCTATCCACATTTTGCAGAATAAGTGCGCCTGAGAGATCAAGATCTTTTAAGTAAATCTGAAACTTAGCGATTCTGCTATAGATCTCTTCCTTTTTTATCCACGACATAATACATTCTCCCATCTTTCTAATATAGGTTTTATGCTAAGCTTTCCTATGTTGTTTGCTTTTAAAAATTCAAACACACTGTATTTATTTCCTTGGGACCACCAGCTTTTTATCTCATCTGCTGCCTCTTTTTTTAACATCCAGTCAAATCCATATTTCTGACACAGATATCTTTCAAATATTGCTTCTGTAATCCAAGCAATAAGATAATCAAGGCAGTAAAACTCTGGCACAAGATCAAACAGATGGCTTTCTGGCTGATAGTAAAAGCCAGTATATCGGGTCATATATTCAGAATATATGCTTCCATCAGATATATCTCCACAAGAAAACATCTTATACTCTGTCAGAAATTTTGCTGCATATCTTCTAAAAATAGAAAGGTCTTTCAGCACCTTATAAAAATAAAGCTCCTCTGCAACTTGTTTGTCTAATCTTAGAATCTGAGTTAAAAATGGTATTGATAAGACTATGTTTTGCATTAAAAAGGCAAATGATTCTGACAGTATATAATTTGTAGCTAAGTCTCTATCTTCTAAAGGTAGGTCTGGATCTGTAAAGGCTGCTGATACGCCATGTCCCAATTCATGTGCTATGGTTTCAAGATCTATCCAGCCACCAGCAGGCCTTATAACAACATATATTTCTTCTGGTATTTGAACCATAAAAGACATTGCTTGAGCACTTTTTCTGGCATTAAATCCCACATCCAAATAAAGGCCATATAGTTCTGTTACATCTATTCCCCATCTTTTTAAAAAGCCAAAGAATATATTTATTCCATCCTTTGGTGCAAAGTGATCAAATTCTTGCATACCCAAAAGATTAATGGCATCAAATCTGGTAAGACCTTCAAGTGGTATACCGTATCTTTTCTTTACCCACTGTTGCATAAGCGGATAGTAAAAGTTATCAGTAATACGAAGAATGGATAGAATCTTTTGATAAAAAGAAGTGTAGTTTAGACCTTTTTTCTGAGAGCAGTATTCTAAGTAGTCTTTAAAACCAAACTCTTTTATAAGCTCCAGAAGCATCGTCCAGTAGTTATATACAAAAGGTCTCAGAAACTTACACAGAGCTGATACTTCTTTTTGTAAAGCACGTCTTTGCAGATAGGTGCTGTGTTTCTGGCAATAAGGAATAATCTCTCTAAGATATATCTTTTTTCCATCCACATGTGCAGCAGCGCCTGCCATCCATGTTCTCATCTCTGCTTCATAAGGCATAAGTTGATATTGAAGATAATGATCAATAAGCCCGTGTTTTATGCAGATCCTTTTCTTTTCTTCTTTTATTTCAGACACTTCTTCTATTGTCTTTAAGTTGAGTATGGATTCATATCCTTTGTAAATAAAATCTGGTTTAAATAGAGATGGAACTCCTATCCATGTATAAAGTGTGTGCAGTTTTAATCTGCAGTTTAGATGATGCAGAATATTCTCTAATTCTGTTATTTTTATCTTTGTTGTTTTCATTTTTTGAGAATAATGCTATTAATAGTTTTCAAAGTTTTAATATAGAGGAGGATAAGTAAAATGGCAACAATTACTATTTCTCGTAGATTTGGAGCTGGTGGAGCAACCTTAGGAGCAAGAATAGCAAAGAGATTGGGTTACAGATACTTAAATGATGAACTGGTGAAGGAAGTGGCACAACAAGTAGGAGCATCTGTAAAAGATGTTGCTTCTATAGAAAAGAGGAGAAAACCAAGTAGGCTAATGAGCTTCTTAGAAAAGGTGGTTAAAGTAGATATCATTGAAAGAAAAAGGAAATATAAGCCTGTAGATGTAAAAGAGTATGTAGAAGGAATAAAAGAGGTTATACTCAAACAATATGAGCAAGGAAATTGTGTAATAATAGGAAGAGGAAGCCATTATATCCTTCAAAATAAGCCTGATGCAATCCACATTTTGCTTGTAGCAAGTAAAAGATTCAGGATTAAATTTTTAATGGATAATTATGGATTGCGTGAGGATCAGGCAGAGCGAGCAGTTGAAAGAGCAGATTTGATAAGAGCTGACTTTTTATACTATTTTTCTCAAAGAGAAAATCATGATGATCCTATTTTATATACTCTTTGTCTTAACATGGATCGACTCAGCTTTGATGAAGCAGAGGATTTGGTAGTAAATTTAGTTAAACAAAGGGAGAATAAAAATGTCTAATAATGAAAAAGAGCTTCCTCCTTGTGAAATCCTTATAAAAGCAGATGGAAAATGGTATCACAAAGGTGCTGAAATAATAAGAAAAGACATAATAAAATTTTTTTATGAACACTTAGAGCTGGATGAAAAAGGGCGATATATAATCTCATGGAGAAATGAAAGATGTATTGTAGATGTAGAAGATACTGCCTTTTTTGTCCAAAGGGTAGATAAGACAGAAGATGGATTTTTACTCTATTTAAGTGATGAAACGCAGGAAAAACTTGATCCTGAAACATTATACATAGGCAAAGAGAATGTACTGTACTGCAAAGTAAAAGGGGGTAAATTTCCAGCAAGGTTTTTAAGACCTGCTTATTATCAAATCGCAGATTACATAGAAGAAGAAAATGGTAACTATTTTATTATCGTAAATGGGAAAAAGTATTATCTTAAGAAATGATCAAGATCAGCATCCTATATGACAACAGAAGCAAGAGTAGAAAATTTACATATGGATGGGGATTTTCATGTTTTATTGAAGGATTGGAACACAATATCCTTTTTGATACAGGTGCAAGAGGAGATATTCTGTTTTTCAACATGGAACAGATGGGAATTAAGTTAGATATCATAGAGCATGTATTTTTATCCCATATACATGGTGATCATACAGGAGGACTTGTTTCTATATTAGAAAGAAAGCCAAAACTTACAGTGTGGCTTCCTGACTCTTTCCCTGAATCTGCAAAATTTGAGATTGGAAGCTATGGAGCAAGAGTAAAGGCAATAAGTAAAGCAACTTATCTTTTTAGCAATGTTTATTCTACTGGTGAACTTGGAAGATCTCCAAAAGAGCAAGCACTTATTATAGATACAGAGCTTGGACTTATTTTGATTACAGGGTGTGCGCATCCTGGAATTGCAAATTTTGCGCTTAAAGCAAAAAATTATTTAAATAAAGAAATATACTTGATCTTAGGTGGATTGCATCTGAGAGGATATTCAAAGAATGATATAAAACAGATTATAAATCTTCTTAAAGACACAGGTGTGAAGAAGATAGCTCCTTGTCATTGCACAGGAGAATATGCTATGGAACTTTTAAAAGAAGAATATCAGGAAGACTATATTGATATATCAGCAGGTTCTCTTATTCAGATCGGGCTTTCATCTTAAGGTATGCATTTATAAAAGGATCAAGATCCCCATCCATTACTCTTTCTAAGTCCCCTATCTCTAAGTTTGTTCTGTGATCTTTTACTAATCTATATGGGTTAAAGATGTAAGACCTTATCTGATTTCCCCATGATATCTCTTTCTGAGATTCATGTATCTGTTTCTTTTTTTCTTCCAGCTTTTTCTTTTCCAGTTCATAGAGTTGTGCCTTTAAGATCTTTAAAGCCATTTCCTTGTTTCTGTGCTGTGATCTTTCATTCTGACACTGAACCACAATCCCTGTGGGAATGTGGACTATTCTTACCGCAGAGCTTGTAGTATTTACATGCTGACCACCTGGGCCACTTGCCCTGAATGTGTCTATTCTTAAATCCTTTTCATTTATCTCTATCTTTATATCTGTATCTATCTCAGGATAAACAGAGACAGAAGCAAAAGAAGTATGTCTTCTCCTTGTAGCATCAAATGGTGAAATCCTTACAAGCCTGTGGATTCCATGTTCTGCCTTGAGCCTACCATAGGCATATGGACCTGAAACAGTAAATGTTACGCTTTTAAGCCCTGCCTCTTCTCCTGGCAAAGAATCTATTATTTTAGTCTCCATTCCTTTATCTTCACACCATCTAAGAAACATTCTTAAAAGCATCTGTACCCAATCTTGTGCATCTGTGCCGCCAGCTCCGGCATTAATGGAAACAATGGCATTTCTTGCATCATCAGGATCTTTAAATAGAGCCTGTATTTCCATCTCCTCTATTTGTTTTTCCAAGCTCCTGAGTTCTTTTGAGACTTCCCGAAGAGTAGAGCTATCTTCTTCTTCTATTGCCATTTCAGTGAGTAAAGACAGATCTTCCAGTTCTTTATTTAGGTTTTCCCACTGTTCTATCTTTTCTTTATTTAAAGAGAGGGTCTTTGAAATCTTAGAGATTTCCTCTTGACTCTTTTCCCAGAAGGAAGGAGAAGACATTATTTCTTCTAATCTTTTTGTTTCATCTCGCAGTCTATCTAAGTCAAAGATACTCCTTTATTTCTTTTATTTTTTTCTTCAGTTCATTGATCTTTTGTATAAGATCATCCATAATTTACCTCTCCCTTTGTTTTTTTTGTTATTTTAAATCATTTCACTATTATTTCAAGGATGGGTATTAGCAGAATCCTTACAGCTATTATAATGGATGTAAAAGAGATAGGCGAGTCAGACCTGTTAGTCACTTTTTTTACAAAAGAAAAAGGAAAGCTAATAGGTATTGCTAAGGGCGCAAAAAGAAGCAAACACAGATTTTTTAACTGCCTTGATCTGTTTTGCCTTGTTTCTATTGAATTGGAACTTAGAAAAAACAAGGATATCTGTTTTCTGCACTCATGTAAATTGATCGATCCTTTTGCTTACATAAGAGAAAGCTACACCTACTTTGTAATAGCCAGTTACATAGTAGAACTTGCAAATCTTTTGTTTCCAATAGGTGTTGAAGATGAAGCTATGTTTCAACTCATAAACAACTCTTTTGAACTTTTACGCAAGAATTTTGATGCTGAAAAAGTTCTTGCAAATTATGAGGCAAAAGCTATGGCAATAGGTGGATATAGAATAAACTTAGAAAAATGCCAGATATGTGGTAGAGCATATAAAGGAGAAGGGATGGGAGCATTTTTGGCATACAAAGGAGGAATAAGTTGCCTTAGATGTGTAAAAAATCCTGCATCAGCTATTATCTTAGAACCGCATGAAATAAAAACACTACGCCTTCTTCAGTCTCCTCTCTTTAAAATAGAGTCATCAGATATTGAGCTGAATCCTTCTGTATTAAAGAAAATAAGAAACATACTTAGTATGCATATAGTCCATATACTTGGGACTCAGCTTAAAACAAAAAAGTTTATTGACTCTCTTTTTCCAGCTGTTCTTCAAGCTGTCTGATAATCTGAGCATTTCTTTGAATTCTCTTCATATACTTTCTCAAATTTGCTTTATTAGGTCTTCTCTTATTTTTTCTGATTGTTCTGGTTTTTCGAGTCTTAGAGGCCATCTTTCACCTTTACCTCCACACAAATTTTTAGATTTTTTTAATACCATCACTTATATATATTATCAAGATCTACTTATGTTTTTACATCATTGCAAACAGCATTATTTTTTAGTAAGCTAAAATAAAAAAAGAGGATTTTTGCACAAATGAGAGATAAGAGGCAAAATATCAGGGTCTTATTTGATGCAAAAGTAAATGTTTATTCAGAAAAAGGAGATATTATAAGCAATAAAGTAAAAGACATTTGTTTAAAAGGTTTATATGTGTATAGCGATAAAAAGCCATCAATTGGGGAACTTTGTGATGTCCAAATAATTTTGGACAAAGATATAGTTCTTAAGTTTAAAGCAAAGGTCCTAAGATGTGACGATAAAGGTTTTGCATTGAATTTTATTGCAACAGATTTAGACTCTATCTCTCATCTAAAAAAGATTCTCAGCTATAACTCTGGTGATCCCGAAAGGATTGAGCAAGAGTTAAAGAAGATGTTTGGACTGCAATGATTTCTTCCATACATGAAGATGACATAGAAATAAAGAATGCATTCTGTAATAGAATATTTAAACACGTAGGTCAGATTATAAAAGCATATGTGCAAGAAAAGATATCAAAAGAGTTATATCTTATTAGATTTTTTAAAAGCGCTGTTTTGGTTAAAAGCAGGGTAAATTTAAAAGAAGGGGAGCAAATATTTCTTAAAGTTGAGTCATTAAGACCAAAGATAGTTTTAAAAAAGGTTTCTCCGCAAAAAACAAAGACAGAGCATCTAAATAAAAGCTTTTCTATCTTCAAAGAGATAAGTCCGATAACTCAGGATCTAATAAAAGGCACTTATATACAGTTTCCTTTTTTTTGCTCTAACAAGGATGCTGAATTCTTTTTCTTTAAGGATTCTGATAAAAAGGAAGAAAAATATATAATAAGGATAAAGGTTGAATTATCTTTACTTGGCACAGTAGATATCTTTGTAGAAGACACTTCTGCTGCTACAAACATAGTGTTTGGAGTGGAAAACAAACAGCTTCAAGACTTTTTTATGAAAAAATTTTATCTCTTACACGATATCTTAAAGAGAAACTTTCCTACAAAAAATATATCTGTAGATTGCAGGGTTCTTCCAAAGGAGTATCTTGATGTACCACTATATTCAATAGTAGAAAATAAAGGGGTAAGTATCTTTGTATGAACAATAGAGAAGGAATAAAAAAAGCTGTTGCTTTGAGATATGAGGCTCAATCTATGAAAGCACCTAAGTTAGTAGCAAAAGGAAGTGGTTTAATTGCAGAAAAGATAATAGATATAGCAAAAAAACATGGTATTCAAGTTCACAATGATCCTGAATTAATCAATATGCTATATAAATTAGATGTGCTAACAGAAATACCTCCGCATCTGTATACTGTTATATCAGAAGTATTTGCATTTTTATATAAATTAAACAAAAGCAAAGAGACAGGGAGAAGTTAATAAGGATGAGGCCTTATAAGATAATGGTAATAGATGATGAGCCAGAGATATGCAATATATTAAAAGAGTTCTTAGAAGGATTAGGATATCAGGTGCTTACAGCTCATAGTGGACCAGAAGGACTGAATCTCATATCTCAAAATGTAGTAGATGTCTTGATCTTAGATTTGAACATGCCTGGAATGCATGGATTAGAGGTTTTGAAAAAAGTAAAGTATACCTATCCAGACATCTCTGTAATCGTATTAACTGGTTTTCCCTCCATAGACACTGCTGTGGAAAGCATGAAACTTGGTGCTTATGACTATCTTATAAAGCCTATAGATTTCAAAAGATTAGAAGTAGTATTGGACAAAGTCTTTGAACAGATACTTATGAAAAGAAGACTGGACATCTTAGAAAGAAAGGTAAGAGGAGATTATATATTCGAAGGCATGGTAGGACAGAGCATAGGTATGCTCAATGTATTTCATATGATCAAGCAGATTGCTCCTTATTCCACCAATGTCTTGATTACAGGAGAGACAGGCACAGGCAAAGAGATGGTAGCTCATGCAATACATAATCTTAGCCCTCGCAGAAATAAGCCATTTGTGGTGATAAATTGTGCAGGACTTGTAGATACTCTGTTGGAAAGTGAGCTATTTGGTCATGTAAAAGGCGCATTTACTGGTGCGGTAAAAGATAAGCCAGGCTTATTTGAAGTGGCTAATGAAGGCACCATCTTTCTGGATGAGATAGGAGAGTTGCCCTTAGGGCTTCAGGCAAAACTGCTCAGAGTTTTGGAATATAGAGAAATTCAGAGAATAGGAGATACCAAAACAAGAAAAGTAAATGTTAGAATTATTGCTGCCACAAATGTGGATTTAAAGTCAAAGGTAGAGGAAGAAAAATATAGAAAAGACCTTTTTTTTAGACTTAACTCATTTTGCATCCACATTCCTCCTCTTAGAGAAAGAAAAGAAGATATTCCGCTGCTATGTCAGCACTTTATAAATCAGTTAAATGCTGAGCTAAAAAAAGACATAAAAGGTGTAAGCCAAAATGTGTTAGATCTCTTTATGGAGCTTCCATGGGAAGGAAATGTAAGGGAACTTAGAAATGTTATAGAGCGCTCTTATATAATGGCAAAAGGAGAATTCATAGACATAGCAGATCTGCCTGCGGAATACAGAGAAATTAAAGGAAAAAATCATTTCTCTGATACAAAACAAAATATAAATGATATCGATATATTAGAAGAATCTCCCACCACTCTTGAGGAATTGGAAAAAAGATACATTGCAAAAGTGCTTAAAATGACATCTGGTAACAGATCAAAAGCAGCCAAGATATTGGGTTTAAGCCGTCGCTCTCTCTACAGAAAGCTAAAAAGATATGGCCTTTTTTAATCCCACCTTTTAGTTTTGCTATCTTGCACCTTTTGTATATGTCATAAGTTTACATGTGTGTCATAATGGCACACCTATAAATCCTTTTTTTTAACAATAGCCTCACACTTCTTTTGGCATGGATTTTGATAGTTATATGGGCAAAAGCTTAAGGGTTAAACATGAAGCGGATAATAGCTCAAATAGTTATTCTCTCTGTAATGCTTTGCTCTGCTGTTTGGTCTCTGGATGTATCTTTCTTCATTTCAAAGGCACAAGATGCTCAAAAGAGCAAAAAATACGATGATGCAATCAAATGGTTCAGAAAGGCACTCACACTCATAGAAGATCAAGATCTAAGAACAGAGATATTTTTTCAGATGGGAGACTGCTACTACGCAATAAACAATCCATTAGCAGCATTTGCTCTTTATCAAGAAGCCTTAAGAAATCCAAAAGCCAAAGTTTATCTTATTTCCCATCCCAAGACATATCTTAACTTAGCCAATATATATTTTGATCGTGGCAATTACAAAATAGCTGCAAAGATATATCTTCAGATAGCTCAAAAATACAGAAACAAATCCTTTGCTCCTTTTTCTTTGGTCAAGGCAGCAGACTCATTTTTAAATATAAAAGACTATAAAAAGGCTTTAGAAATATATTCCAAAGTCATCCTTCTATACAAAGAGACAAATGAGTATTGGATCAGCAAGTTTAGAATGGCTGATATAGGAATTTCTCATCCTAATATAGATGTGCCAAAAAGCATAGAATACAAGGCTTATTTTAAACCAGCAAATGCATATAGAGAGATTATAGAAGAAGCACCGCTTGATTTAATAAAACTTAAGCAACTTGCAGAACTCAGAATCGCATCTCTTTATTTAAGGCAAGGGAAAAGCTCAGAGTCAGTTGTTTTAATCACATCTTTCATAAAACAGAATCCGTTTAGTCCATTTCAGGATTATGCTAAGGAGTTGCTTAAAAAGGCTGTGGAAAAGTGTATATCCCAGCTTTATCAAAAAAAGGCATACAAAAAGATATGTAGTATGTATGAATCTGTAAAAAAATATGTGCCTGTTTCTTCTCTAAGTCCTCACACCATAGAGATGCTGGCAGATGCCAAATATAGAACAGGTGCATATAAAGAAGCACTCAAGTTATATATGTCTGATCCAACAAATCATCTGTTTCAGATTGCATCTATATATAATCTTCTGGGAAGATATAAAGAGACTATAGCTCTTCTTATGCCCATTAAAGAAAAGCTTTCTCCCAAGCTTGTTCTTGTTCTGGCAAATGCTCTTTATAAAGAAAATAGATTTTCAGATGTGGTTAAGCTCTTAAAAGGCAAAACTGATTTGAATCCAGAAGCCTGTTACTTGTTGGCAAATGCCTATTATCACTTAGGGCATTTTAATGAAGCTGTTCACTACTATTCTTTGCTCAAAGGAAAATCAGAGTATCAACTAAATGCCATCATCTCTATTGCAAACATATTTTTTGATCAGAAGCAATTTAAGAAAGCTCTTATGTACTATAAAGAAGCCCAAAAACTTTGTAAGAGATGTCCTGACAGTGATTTTATAAAGCTTCAGATAGCCAGCTGTTATTACTATCTCGGTAATCACAGTGATTCTACTTCCATACTTAAAAGTGTAGAAGAAGATAGGCTTATAAAGTGGGCTGCCAACACTCAGCTGGAGCTTATGCAATTAGAAAATAAATACAAGGAGTTAAAATGGTTGATAGAGTAGAACTAAACTCTGCATCTTCGGTTTTAAAACAAAGTTCCTTAAAAAAGGCTTCTTCCTTTTCAGAGCTTTTAAAAGCCTATATCCAAAAAGTAGATATGGAACAACACAGGGCTGATAAGATGATAGAGGAATTTCTTGCTGGAAAAAGGGATGTGCATGAAGTTGTGCTTGCAGTAGAAAAGGCAGACATATCTTTTAGGCTGTTTATGAAAATAAAAGAAAAGCTTGTTGAAGCATATCAAGAAATAATGAGGATGCAGGTATAATGAGGGAATTTATTGATTCCCTACTAAAAAGACTCAAAGAACTTACACCAAGTCAAAAGATCATCTTAGGAGTAGCAGCTTCCCTTCTTATAAGTGTAGCCGTTGTTTCTATAATGTGGATAAAGTCCCCTGAATATGGACTTCTTTATTCTAACCTGAACCCTGATGATACTGCTCAGATCATAAAAAAGCTTAAAGAGATGAGAGTCCCATACAAGTTGAAAGAAGGAGGAAGAATATATGTTCCTGTTGAGAATGTATATGAGCTCAGAGTTAAGCTGGCCTCCCAAGGACTTCCAAAAGGAGGAGGAGTTGGTTTTGAGATATTTGACAAAACAAATCTTGGAATAAGCGATTTTGCCCAGCATATAAATTATCTCAGAGCACTTCAAGGAGAGCTTGCCAGGACAATAGAATCCTTAGATGAGGTGGAATGGGCAAGGGTACACATTGCTATGCCAAAAGAGTCCCTTTTTATATCCAAACAAAAAGAGCCTTCTGCATCTGTGGTTTTAAAGATAAAGCCCAATTGTATGCTTACTGAAGAAGAGATTCAGGGAATAGTCTATTTGGTGGCATCTGCAGTGCCAAGACTAAGTTCAAAAAGAGTGGTTGTGATCGATTCTGAAGGTCATGTCTTATCAGGTGCAAAAAAGAAGACCTTAAGCTCAGAGAATCAAATAAAAATAAAGAATGAGTTAGAGCAGGAGTTAGAAGATAAGATTGTAGATCTCTTAGAGAAAGTAACAGGAAAGGGTAAGGTAATAGCTAAGGTTTCAGTAGATATGGATTTTTCTGAGATCAGAAAAGATATAGAAAGCTATGATCCTTACAATGTAGCAATCAGAAGTGAACAGATACTTCAAAAGAAAAGCACAGGCACTCAACCTGTTCCCATGGGGGTTCCAGGTGTGCTTTCCAATATCCCCAATACAAGTGCTTCTGGTATTTCAAATAGGCAGGTTAATCAAAAGAACATCCAAAATGAAACTAACAGGGTTGTGAACTATGAGATAGGAAAGACAGTTCAATCTATAAAGGAGCAGGCAGGTAGGATAACAAGAATTTCAGCAGCAGTTTTAGTAGATGGAAAATATAGCCCTTCAGATATGGCAAAGCTTAAGTTGCTGGTTCAAAAAGCTATTGGATACTCAAAGCAAAGAGGAGATCAGATTGAGATAGTTAATATGCCATTTAAAGAGATAAAGATCGCTTCTCAGGAAAAAGGAATTACTGCTCTTTTCAAGCAAATACCTATGCTCTCTCATGTAATAGCACCTCTTATAAAAGGACTTGCTGCTACAGTGATCATGTTCCTTTTGATCTCAACCCTTAAAAAGCTGATAAAGGAACTTATTCCTCAGCCTGTACAAGTAGAAGAGATAGAGGAAAAGGAAGAAGAAAAACAGCAGCTTCCAGAGTCATCTGCAGGAATAAATGTTCAGCAGCTATCAGAATCTGAAGAAATAAAGGCACTTCCTGTTCATGAAGAGGTAAAAAAGCTTGCAAAGGAAGATCCTGAAAGGATCGCATATCTTACAAAACTATGGCTTAAAGAGGCAAAGGAGGAGTTATAAATGCAAAGGTTAACAGGTCCGCAGAAGGCATCAATCTTTCTCCTTACCTTAGATCCAGAAACTGCTACTCAGGTGATGCGACACCTGAATGAAGATGAGATAAGGCTTATTACAAAGACCATAGCAAATCTGGATATGGTTTCTCAGGAAACTGTGGAAAATGTCTTAAAAGAAGTAAAGGAAAAAGCAGAAAATATCGCTCTTATACATCAAGCAAGAGAGTTTTTGCAGAATGTAGTAGCAAAGGTTCTGGGAGAAAAGAAAAGTGCTGAGTTAGGGCAAGTGATAGATGCATTTAATCCAGACGCTATAGAGGCTGCTTTTGATACCAAAATGCTTGCTACTTTTATTCAGGATGAACATCCCCAGATAATAGCTCTGATTATATCTTCTTTAGCACCTTCGAGTGCAAAAGAGATCTTAGCAGAACTGCCAGATCATATAAGGGCAGAGGTGATTTATCGTATATCTCGTATGGAAAGCATTCCTCCTGAGGTAGTAGAAGAGGTGCAAAAGACTTTAAAGGAAAAGATTACAAGCTCTGCTTCCTCTCAAAGCAGGCACAGAGGAGGAATAAATAAAGTAGTTGAACTGGCAAAGAGCTTAGATTTTAAAACCTTGGAGTCTATTCTTAATGAGCTTCAGGCAATAGATCCTGATCTGGCATCTATCATTGAACAACAGCTCTTTACCTTTGAAGATCTGGGTAACTTGGATGACAGAAGTATCCAGATACTTTTAAGAGAAATAGACACAAAAGACCTTGCCCTTGCTTTGAAAACAGCCAGTGAAGAGCTGAAAGGAAAGTTTTTAAGAAATCTTTCAGAAAGGGCAAGAGAGATGTTGATGGAAGATATGGAGGTGATGGGTCCTGTAAAGATAAAGGATGTGGAAAATGCCCAACAAAAGATAGTGGATATAGCAAAGAAGCTGGAGAGCGAAGGAAAGATTATATTACAGCAAGGAGGTTCAGAGGGAGATGTATTTGTATAATCAGCATCATATAAAACCGCTTTTTGTAGACTTCTTTCCTTGGAAACAAAAAGAGGAAGAAGATCAGAACAAGATAAACATAGAAGAAATAAAAAAAGAAGCTTATCTACAGGGTCTAAAAGAGGGGATAGAAAAGGGAAGGATTGAAGCAGAAAAAGAGGCACAACAGCAGATAAAGAAGATAAAAGAGGAATATGAAAAAGAAAAGAAACAGATAATCTTAAACGCAGCTTCTAAATTAACACAAATCACAGAACAGATTTCTTCTCTGCGGGAAGAAATAATCAACAAATCAGAAGAAGATATTTTAAAGATAGCTCTTATGATAGCTAAAAAAGTGATTAAAGCAGAGGTATCTCAGGGAACAGAAGCTCTTCTAAATAACATAAAAGAAGCGCTTAGCAATACGATTGAAAAAGACAAGGTTATAGTAAGAGTTCATCCAGAAGACTATGAAAAACTAAAAAGCATAGAAACCCTTAAAGAAGTTTTGGATGTGGATGAGCTTGTGCTTCAAAAGGATGAATCAATTTCTATACCAGGTGGATGTATTGTTGAAACAAGATTTTCAGAGATAGATGCTCGGATAGAGACTCAACTGAAGGCTATAGAAAAACTATTTTTGGGAAATGGAAGATGATAAGGGTAAATGTAAAAGAGATAGAAGCTAAGCTTGAGCAGCTAAATCCCATAAAAGCATCAGGAAAGATTACCAAGGTTGTAGGCACAGTAGTAGAGGCAATAGGAATAAAGGCTGCAATAGGAGATATATGTGAGATCTTTGCAAAGGACAGAAAAGTAAAAGCAGAGGTTATAGGCTTTAATAATAGCCACATAATACTTATGCCATTTGAAGGCACAGAAGGAATATTGCCAGAAAGCAAAATAGTTCATCTAAGGAAGCAAGCAACTGTTGGAGTAAGTGATTATATCTTAGGAAGAGTAATAGATGGACTTGGCCAACCCTTAGATGGAAAAGGCGAGATAGAAGCAGAAAAAGAATATCTGCTTTATGGAAATCCATCAAATCCGCTTAACAGAATCCCCATAGATGAACCTATAGATGTTGGAGTAAGAGCAATTAATGGTTTGATAACCATAGGAAAGGGACAAAGAATGGGGATATTTGCTGGCAGCGGTGTAGGAAAAACTACGCTTTTGGGCATGATGGTTAGAAATGCAAGGGCAGATGTCAAGGTAGTAGCCCTTATTGGAGAAAGAGGAAGAGAGGTAAGAGATTTTATAGAAAGGCATGTAAGAGATGCTATTGATACAACTGTGCTTGTTGTAGCAACTTCGGATCAGTCTCCTCTTATAAGGATGAGAGGAGCATTTGTTGCTACAGCAATTGCAGAATACTTCAAAGACAAAGGAATGGATGTCCTCCTGATAATGGATTCTGTAACCAGATTTGCCATGGCAAAAAGAGAATTGGGGCTGGCAGGAGGGGAGCTTCCTGCAACCAAGGGATATACTCCTTCTGTTTTTGCTACCCTGCCAAAGCTACTTGAAAGGGCAGGAAGATGGGAAAAAGGAAGTATTACAGGCTTTTATACTGTGCTTGTAGAAGGAGATGACATAAATGATCCCATAGCAGATGCAGTAAGATCTATCTTGGATGGGCATATAATACTGTCAAGAGAGCTTGCAAGGCAGAATCAGTATCCTCCCATAGATGTGTTAAACAGTATAAGCAGGCTTATGCTTGATGTAACCTCAAAAGAACATCATGAACTGGCAAATCGATTCAGAGATGTTTTAGCAACCTATGAAAAGGCAGAAGATCTGATAAATATTGGAGCATACTCAAAAGGAAGTAATCCAAAGATAGACTATGCAATAAAGATGATTGACCGCTTAAGGGCATTTTTAAAGCAAGACATGTTTGAATACATAAGCTTGGAGCAAAGCACAAAAGAACTAAAGGAGCTATTCCATGAATAAGAACAGCTTAAAGCTTGTTAAAGATTTTAGATCTATAAGAGAGAAAAAATTGGCAAAAGAGGTAGCAAGCATTTATCAGAAGCTGATTTCTAAGGAAGAAGAGCTGAACTTACTTTTGCAAAAAAGAAAAGAGCTGATTGATCTGCAGAGACAACTTCAAGAAGGTGAAATAGATCTTTATAGCTTAGAGTCTATTTCTATTCAGCTTTTATATGTAGAAACCAAGATAGAAAGTGTAAGAAGTGAGCTTTTTGAAATAAAGAAGGAGTATGAGGAAAGGTTAAATCAATTGATAGAAGCCAGCAAGCAAAAAAAACTGATAGAGAAGCTGATAGAGAGATGGGAGAAGAAACAAGAGTATGAAATGTCAAAAAAAGAGCAGAAATTCTTTGATGAAATTTCAAACAACAGGTTTGCTTATGAAAATGCATAGAAAAATAAAGCTTCTGAAGATCCTTCTGATTCTGCTGATACTTATAGGGGTGCAAAAGGCAGTATATGCTGGTCAACAGATCAGCGGAGATGATCCCATCAAAATAAAGGAACTTCAAATAGAGAGAAAGAAAAAGGAGCTTTTGATTCTTCAAAAAAGGATAGCAGAAGAGCTAAAAAAGCTCCAGCAGATAAAAGAATATATCAAAGAAAAGCTGGATGAAATAAAGAGGATGGAGACAGACAGATATATGCAGCTTGCAAATCTTTATGCATCTATTCCTCCTAAGAATGCAGGAAAGATAATGGAAGAGTTAGATCCAAAAACAGCAGCCAAGATCATGCTTTATATGGACAAAAAAAAGGCAGGCATTATTTGGGGATTTATAGATCCTAAAAAGGCCTGCCAGATCACAAAAGAGATGGTGAGGTTAAAGTAAGATGGATATTGCCACTGTAATAGGACTGGTAGCAGCGTTTGGCCTTATGTTAATGGCCATATTATCTGGCAGCAGTCTCACCATATTTATAGATATACCTTCATTCCTTATAGTTGTGGGCGGAACCATAGGAGTTACCCTTGTTAATTTTCCTCTAAAAGAGGTTATAAGAGCAGTAGGAGTTGTAAAAAATGCCTTTTTTAACAAGCTGGAATCTCCTACTGAATACATAAACATGATCGTAACCCTTGCTGATAAGGCAAGAAAAGAAGGAATACTGGCATTAGAGTCTGAGATAGGCAACATAAAAAATGAGTTCTTTGTAAAAGGAGTTCAGATGCTGGTAGATGGAATAGATCCAAATGTCATAGAAGATACTTTAAGTAAAGAGATTGAATACTTAAAAGAAAGACACAAAAGCGGCGCAGAGATTTTTAGTGCAATGGGTGCGGTTGCTCCAGCAATGGGTATGGTAGGAACACTTATAGGACTTGTTCAGATGTTACAAAACATGTCTGATCCAAGCTCCATAGGTCCTGCGATGGCAGTAGCTCTTATAACCACACTATATGGAGCAATTCTGGCAAATGTAATCTTTTTGCCTATAAGCGGAAAGCTTCAGGTCTTATCAAACCATGAGTGTCTGATAAAAGAGATGCTTTTGGAAGGGATAATTTCCATAAGTCAAGGACTAAACCCAAGGGTAATAGAAAATAAATTGCATGCATTTATTGAGCCTAAGCTAAGACAACAGGCAAAGGCAAGCTCAGGAGCATAATATGAGGAAGAAAAAGAAGAAGCAAGAAGAAGCTGAAAAGAAAGATCTCTTTATAATTGGCTTTACATCTTTGTCTTTGATACTTCTGGCCTTCTTTATATGCCTGAACTCTATGGCAACTCTTACAGAAGAAAAGATACAAAATGGAATATATTCTGTAAAAACTGCTTTTGGTGTGCTTCCAGGCAGCAGACCAGGTTTTGGAAATAGACCTGTACCTGTAGAGATCTACTCTGTGGAAGGAATTTCAGAAGAATTAATAGATAGATTTTTGAAAGAGATAAATGAGTTTAATCTGGGAAATAATGTATTTTTAGGTGTTATAAGCAGAGGGCTTGTGCTTTCTATAACTGGAGACATCCTCTTTCAAAGAGGTAGCACAAAGCTCAATCCCAAAGTCATTCCTCTGCTTCATAAGGCAGCAAAAATGATCAGAGCTTGTGAAAACAGAATAAGAATAGAGGGGCATTCAGACAGCTCTCCAGTAAAAGGAATCAGTTTTTCTTCTAATTTCGAGGTATCTGCAGCAAGAGCAATCTCTGTTTTGAGGTATTTTACAGAGGTGGAGAGGATTGCAGAAAACAGGTTTTATGCAGTTGGATGCGGTCAATACAGGCCTCTTTTCCCAAATGATACCCCTGAACATATGGCAAAAAATAGAAGGGTATGGATTGTTTTTGAAGGAAAACCAAAAAAAAGACATAGCGATGAAATAAACATACATGGATTTAATTTCAGGATTGGAGGACTATAAATGGCAAAAAGGGATCCAAACTTCTGGATGCTCACCTTCTCTGACATGAACACTCTTATGCTTACCTTCTTTGTGATGCTGATCTCTATGTCTTCTTTTGATACCCAGACCTTCAGAGACTATGCTGGTTCTATAAAAGAATCTCTTATTTCAATTAGTGGTGGTGCAGGTGTGTTTAAAAGACAAGGAGGAATAATAACCAGAAAGGAAGCGCTTATAAAAGCTAAAAAGGGAATTTCTGGGCAGGTGCTTTCTGAACTAACAAAACAGTTAGATGTAGTGGTAGCTGATGATGGATGGACTATAAAGATTCCAGGCAGAATCATATTTGACAAAAACAGTTATAAGGTAAGAGCAGAAGCAATGAAATATCTGAAGAAGATCGCACTCTTTATTTGGAAGACAAGAGGAGAAGTAAGAATTGTTGGATATACAGACACCACAGAAAAAAATAAATGGTGGCTTTCTATAAAAAGGGCAAGCAGTGTTTTGGATATTTTGCTGAAAGAAAAGGATATAAATCCTGCCAGGATGACCATTATGGGTTATGCAGACACAAGGATTCCTGGCAGGAGAGTAGAAATATTTGTGGAGAAGAGGAGTTAAAAGATGGCAGAGGAGAAAAAGAAAGAGAAAAAAGAGGGTAAAAGCAAGCTTATCTTAATACTTGTGCTTATGCAGGCAATTACTCTGATAGCTGTAGTTGGCTTAGGGGCGTTTATGTTCCTTAATTTTAAGAAGATTCAAGTTCCTGCAATAGCTTCTGTAGCAAATGCTAATGCTGAAGCGCAAAAACAAGAAGAAGAGAAAAAAGAAAAAAAGGAAAAAGAAGTTGTGAAAGTGAAAGATGAGGTTATCTGTGAATTGGAACCATTTATTGTGAATCTAATGGATGAAAATGGAAGGAGATACTTGAGAGTAAAGATGAATTTAGAGCTGAGTTCAAAAGAAGCAGAGGATGAGGTGAAAAAAAAGATGCCAGAGATAAGGGATACAATACTTATGACACTTAGTGGAAAAAAGTTTGCTGATATTGCCAATTTAGAAGGAAAGATGAGGCTTAGAGACGAGATAAAGGAAAACGTGGATAAGATCCTCCTTTCAGGAAAGGTGCTTCAGGTATATTTTACCGAATTTATAATCCAATAGGAGGAAATCTCATTTATAATCACATCTGAGCCCTTTATTGAGCAAAAACAACTTTGCAGCAGAAATTTTAAACTTTATGAATATTCGTAGCTGATAATTAGCCAATTTCTTAATCTCTGCTTATTTTGGATTTTTTATTGGTTAAAGTTGCATCTTGCTTGTCCAGTTCTTACTTTACCATTATTTCGAGGTATTTTTGTGATTACAGATAAGGTATTGCTATCTTGTATATGTCATAAGTTTACATATGTGCCATAATGGCACACCAATAAATTATCTTTTTCACACAATAGCCTCGCTCTTCCTTTGGCATGGATTTTGATAGTTATTTTAGAAAAAGCTCAACGGTTAATAATAAATATGATGCGGATAAGCTTCTGTCTGGTCTCTGGATGTATCTTTCTATAATTATTACTCAGAGGAGGAGATATGAGCAAGATACTTACAGAACAGGAGATAGAGGTGTTAAGACAAAGCTTAGGAGAGCCAAATTTAAATGGAAAAGTTCATGAAGAATCAGGTGATAAAGGGATAGAGACTTATGATTTTGTAGTAAAAAAACATCTTCCGCCAAAGCTGCTCACTGTTCTTACCATGATATTTCACAGGTTTACATTAAATTTTAGAGGCTCTCTTTCTTTGAAATTAAGAAAAGTAGTCAGGATGGAACTTTTGGACAACGAAACCCTCACTTTCGGAGATCTTGTAGATGCTCTTCCAAGTATCTGCTGGATAAACATACTGAATGTGGAGGCTTTGAATGGCTTTTGTCTTTTTGTACTTGACTCAGATCTTGCCTTGTCCCTTGTTGATCTGCTTTGTGGTGGCAGTGGTGCCAGAATAAAGAGAAAAAATTTCACCTCTTTTGCCCTCTTAGAGCAGTCTCTTATAAAAAAGGTGGTAGAACTTGCTATAGAAGATCTAAAAGAGGCTTTTAATTCTGTAATAGTTACTGATCTTCAACTTCAAGGAATAGAATTTAATCCTCAGCTTCTTACAGTTTTTTCTCCAGATGAGTTTATGATTGTCATCTCTATAAAAGTAAGTATCGAAGATACAAACAGTAATATGTTCTTTGCTCTTCCTCACAATTCCTTGAGACCACTAAAAGAGCTCTTAGAGAAGACAAAAAGAAAGGCTTCAGGAAAGAGTTGGGCAGATGACATCATTCAGGATCTTCTGGATGTAGAAGTAGAGGTTACAGTAGAGCTTGGGGGGCTGGATTTAACAGTGGATGAGCTTTTAGAGCTTAAGGAAGGAGATATGCTGGATATAAACAAAAATATCTCTGACAAGATTGTTTTAAAGATAGAAGGAGTGCCCTGTTTTGAAGGACATCCTGTTGAAATAAAAGGGAATAAAGGAATTAGAATATCAAATATTTTTGGAGGTGAAGAATATGAATCAGACAATAGCAAAAGAGAAGATTAAAGACATACTCAAAAATGTAGCAGAGCATGAAGTAGCATCTCCTAATATCAGTCTTATACTCGATATTCCGCTTCGTATCACAGTAGAACTTGGAAGAACAAGAATGACCATAAAAGAGTTATTAAGACTTGGAGAAGGTTCAATAATAGAGCTTCCTGTGCCTGCAGGAGATCCCTTAGACATACTGGTAAATCAAAAGCCTATAGCAAAAGGAGAAGTAGTTATAGTGAATGAGAAATATGGAGTAAGGATTCTTTCTATAATAAGTGAAAAAGAAAGATTGGAGCAGTTAAAATGAGCAGAGCAATAAAAATGACACTGCTATTTCTTCTGTTTTTGACCTCTATATCTTATGGGGCTTCAAAAAATGAGCTTTTAGACATAGGAGTGCTTAAGAAAAAAGATGGAAAAGCCCTTATGTTTATATTTAAAAATCCAATAAGTCAAAAAGACAGAAGAATAAAGTTTAGTGGAAATAGGCTTACCATAATTCTATATGATTTTTCTGCACAGCTAAAAGAAGTCTCTCATATCCAAAAATACATCCCTGCTATCAAGGATTTTGTCCTGTTAAATAAGGAAGGAAATATAAACATAATCCTGCGCTTTAAAGATGAAGTAAGCTCTCTCCTTTTAAATAGAAATCTTACTTTCCTTACAAATGATCCTTATATGCTTGGAATCATGTTTACAAAAGACTACTTAGACAGTTTTAACAAAACAACCCTTCCTATTAAGGTAACACAGAAGCTTAAAGAACAGCAGTCTGAAGATACAGCTGTAAGCTTAGAAAAAAAGGTTATTAAATCAAATAAAGATACCAAAAAAGCCAAAAATGAAGACATAGATCTTCCATTTATAAAGTATGAAGATATATTTGCTCTTCCTGAAAAGAAAGAAAAAAAGGTTCAGGACAGTTCTTATAAAAAAGAAGAACCACAACATACCCAAAAATACGTTTCTTTATTAACAAAAAAACCTGCTGCCATAAAACATGAGCTTCCTACAAAAGAGAAAGGACATCTGTCTTTGTTAAAGCTTGTATCTTCACTCAGTGCTGTTTTGGGAATTGTTATAGTTAGTCTTTTCCTGTGGAAAAAGATGCTTCTTTTCAAATACAAAGCAAACAGCCATTTGATAAAGATTCTTGGTGTCCACTACTTTGGGGCAAAACAGTTTATAGCCGTTGTCCAGATAGGAGAAGAAAAGTTTCTGCTTGGAATAAGTTCTGACAATATTCAGCTTATTACAAAGCTTGCGCCAGGAATTATCCAGACACCAAGTTCAGCATTTGAAGAGGAAAAGCAGGAAAGCTCTGTCAGTCAGAAGGCAGCAGATATGCTGAAAAAAAAGTTTGCTCAACTTAAGAGGGTATAAGAGATGAATAACTATTATATTCCATATGATATGAGCACGGTAATGAAGATAGCAGGTATTATTACTCTACTTACCTTTGCGCCTGCTATCATCATAATGCTTACTTCTTTTACCAGAATCATAATAGTCTTTTCTTTGTTAAGACAGGCACTTGGAACTCAGCAGATGCCTCCAAATCAGGTGCTGATAGGAATCTCTTTATTTATCACATTCTTCCTTATGTCCCCTGTTTTTGACAAGATCTATAAACAAGCTGTTGCTCCTTATATGGAAAAGGAGATCACCTTGAATTCGGCTTATAAAAGAGCAATCTCTCCTTTGAGGGACTTTATGTTGAAGCAGACAAGAGAATCTGATCTGGCGCTTTTTGTAGATATTGCGCATCTGCCAAGACCAAATACAGTGGATGATCTTCCTATGAGAGTGATTATCCCTGCGTTTATAACAAGTGAACTAAAAACTGCTTTTGAAATAGGCTTTTTCATATACATTCCGTTTCTAATTATTGACATGGTAGTTGCATCTGTTTTGCTTTCCATGGGAATGCTCATGCTTCCACCTGTGATGATCTCTTTGCCATTTAAATTGATGCTCTTTGTCTTGGTAGATGGATGGCATCTGCTTATTGAGTCTCTGATAAAAAGCTTTGGAGCATAGGCATGTATACAGATCTTGTGCTCAACATCTCCTCTGAGGCGCTTAAGATGATATTGATGGTCTCCATGCCAATGCTTTTAACAGGGCTTTTAATTGGCGTGTTAATAAGCATTATTCAGGTAATAACTCAGATTCAAGAAATGACCTTAACATTTGTGCCCAAAATAATAGCTGTCTTTATAACTATAATGATATGTGGACCTTGGATGCTTAGAAAACTTATAGATTTTACAACGACTCTTATTTCTGAAATACCAACACTGGTGAGGTGAAGATGGATCCTGTGCTCTTTATGCTTGTGTTTATAAGAGTAGTCATCATTGTAATGTTTATTCCAATATTTAGCTCACCAGCTGTTCCTTGGATTACAAAAGTGGGATTTTGTGGATTCTTAGCACTGATAGTAGCAAGCAGTCTGAATGCTGATATTTCAGGTCTTGGAAATGGAGAACTTTTTATGAGTATCATAACAGACTTTCTTATGGCCACAGCAATTGGACTTGTGATCAGATTTATATTTGATGGGATTCAGCTTGCAGGTGAGTACATCTCCTATCAGATGGGATTCACCGTAATAAACATTATAGATCCTATGTCTAATACCCAGATTCCCATCATTTCTCAGTTAAAACAGCTTTTAGCTCTGCTTATCTTCTTTGCTATAAATGGGCATCACTACCTTATAAGGGCAATAGCTTCAAGCTTTGAATACATCCCGGTTGGCTCTTATATACTCAGCAGACAATTTCTAAAAGAAATCATAACAGTATCCAGCAGGATATTTTTGATCGCTCTTAAGCTTTCTTCTCCTATTCTTGTAGCAATGTTTATAACAAATGTTGCCATGGGAATAATTGCCAGAACAATGCCACAGATAAACATCTTCATGCTTTCATTTCCCATATATATCGGGTTGGGTCTCATAATAATGGGTATATTTATGCCGTTTTTTATAAGATTTATAGAAAATGAGATAAATTGGATGATATTGGATGTAAGTAAGATAATCCAATTGATGAGGAGCTGATATGGCAGGATTTCAGGGTGAAAGAACAGAGCCAGCCACCCCGAAACGACGGGAAGAGGCAAGAAAAAGAGGTAATGTTCCAAAGACAAAAGAGCTTCCATCTTCAATACTGATAATTTCTTCTGCTGTGCTTTTCTATTTCTACGGTAGCAGCTTCAATTCATCTCTAATGAATGTGTTTGGATATTATTGGAGTAATTTTCCAACTTCTGCAACTCTGCCATCAATTATGGCTGTTGTACTAAGTGTTGAACAATATTTCTTAAAGATAATGATGCCCATTTTTGTCACTTTTGTGGCGGTTTCTCTGTTTTCTCATCTGATTCAAACAGGTTTCATCTTTAGCACGCAAGCTATAACACCTGATCTATCCCGTATAAATCCTATTAATGGAATTAGAAGGCTAATCTCTCTCAATTCTTTGGCTGAGCTTTTAAAGTCCGTAATAAAATTCTTTATCATAGGATATGTTGCTTACAAGGTTATAGCTCCTGAAGCAGTTAAGCTCTCTTCTTTCATATCTGCTTCTGTCTCTCAAACCTTTCTTTATGCATCAAAACTCTGTTTTAAGCTTTTAATGTCATGTGGAATAGCTCTTCTTGTCTTATCTTTGTTGGACTATCTGTTTCAGAGATACCAGTATGAGCAGAATCTTAAGATGACAAAGCAGGAAGTAAAGGAAGAAATGAAGGAAAGAGAAGGAGATCCAAAGATAAAGGCAAGGATAAGGAGTATTCAGAGGCGTTTGGCTATGAGCAGGATGATGCAGGAGGTTCCTAAGGCAGATGTAGTGATAACCAATCCTACAAAGATAGCTGTGGCAATAAAATATGACAGCAAAACCATGTATGCTCCAAAAGTAGTGGCAAAGGGATATGGATATATAGCCTCTAAGATAAAAGAAATAGCAAGAAGATATGGAATCCCTGTTATTGAAAACAAATGGCTTGCCAGGATGTTAGTAAAGGTTGAGGTAGGAGAATACATTCCTGAAAAACTCTATAGGGCAGTGGCAGAGATATTAGCTTACGTATATCAGCTTAAAGAGGGATATCATGAAGTGGCTTAATAGACTTGATATGATAGCTGCTATTGGATTTGTAATGATACTGATAGTTATGGTAGTGCCTGTTCCTGCCTTTATGCTGGATCTGCTTCTGTCTTTTAATATCAGCTTTTCACTTATAATCCTTTTAGTTTCAATGTATATATCTCATCCTCTTGAGCTTTCTGCATTTCCTTCAATACTTCTTATGGCAACCCTTTTCAGGCTTTCCCTGAATATATCTTCCACAAGGCTTATCCTTTTACATGGAAATCAAGGACCGCTTGCTGCTGGCAAAGTAATCCACTCATTTGGTCAGTTTGTTGTGGGAGGAAACTATGTTGTTGGATTCATAGTATTTTTAATCCTTGTAGTCATAAACTTCATAGTGATTACAAAAGGAGCAGGAAGAATAGCTGAAGTAGCCGCAAGGTTTACCTTAGATGCCATGCCTGGAAAGCAGATGAGCATAGATGCAGATCTGAACGCAGGAATTATTGATGAGCAGGAAGCAAGAAAGAGAAGGGAAGAAATAGCAAGAGAAGCAGATTTCTATGGCGCTATGGATGGTGCAAGCAAATTTGTAAGAGGAGATGCTATAGCTTCTCTCATAATTACAGCAATAAACATCGTAGGTGGTCTTATCATAGGAGTACTTCAGAAAGGAATGCCTATTGCAAAAGCAGCTTGCACATACACCATACTTACTGTTGGAGACGGATTGGTAAGTCAAATCCCTGCTCTGATAATCTCTACAGCAGCAGGAATTGTGATTTCAAGAGCTTCTTCTGCCTCAAATCTGGCAGAAGAGATGGGAACTCAGCTTTTCTCATATCCAAAGGCTATTCAGACCGCATCCTTTATCTTGCTTGGACTCGGTATGATACCAGGACTTCCTCATATCCCATTCTTATTGCTTGGGCTTGCTATGGGAGGAATTGGATTGCTGAAAGAAAGGCTTAGCTCAAAACCTGTTGAAGGAGAGGAAGAAGAGCAAGTGAAAGAGGAGGAGGAAGAAGAAATCAAAGTGATTCCACCTGATCCTATAAGCATTGAAATTGGATATAGGCTCATCGGACTTGTAGATGTGGAGCAGGGAGGAGACATATTGGAGAGAATAAAGATGATAAGGAAAAAATATGCTCAAGAAATGGGATTTATCCTTCCTCCTGTAAGGATAAAGGACAACTTAGAGCTTTCTCCAAATGAGTATGCAATCCTTATAAAAGGAGTTGAAGTAGCAAAAGGAGAACTTATGCTCGGACATTATTTGGCTATAAATCCAGGTAGCATAAAGGATGACATACAAGGTATACCAACTCAAGATCCGGTTTTTGGGCTTCCTGCAAAATGGATAAATGAAAGCAATGTTAAGGTTGCAAAGGAGCTTGGTTATACAGTTGTTGATCCATCTACTGTTTTGATGACCCATTTTACAGAAATAGTCAAATCTCATTGTCATGAACTCTTAGATAGAGAAGAAGTTCAATCCCTCATAGACAACATAAAAAGCACACATCCAAGAGTAGTAGAAGAGCTGATTCCAAATCTACTTACACTTGGAGCTGTTCAGAAAGTCCTTCAGAATCTTTTGAAAGAGCAGGTTCCTATAAGAGATCTTGTTACCATATTAGAGGCTCTTGCAGATTATGCTTCTGTTACAAAAGACCCTGAGATACTTACAGAATATGTGAGAGAAAGAATTGGAAGGCATATTGTAAAACAGTATGTTACAGATGGCGTTCTCTATGTTGCAACCTTAGATCATGAACTTGAAAAGCTCATAGAGGAGTCTGCAAAACAGACCAGTTTTGGTCTGTATCCTGTGCTTCCACCAGATGTATTGAATAAATTTTTTGCTGAGTTGAGTGACAAAGTAAAAAAGCTTACCTCAGAAGGGCATCTGCCTATAGTGCTGTGCTCTCCTAATGTAAGAAGATTAGTAAAGAAATTGACTGAAAAAAATATGCCAAATCTGGTGGTGCTTTCTTATACAGAGATACCAAATCAAGTGAAGATAAGATCAGTTGGAGTAATAAGGAGAGATAGAGATGAAGATACGAAAGTTTCAAGCCAGAACAACTAAGGAAGCACTGGATCAAGTAAAGAAGACACTTGGTCCAGATGCTTTAGTTCTTTCAGTAAAGAAATGCGGACTGTTGAATAAATATGTAGAAGTAACTGCTGCCATAGATAGCCCAGATGATCCCCCTGTAGTCGAATCAGCAGAAAATCAGTTTAATCCTATGCAGGAGTTAAATCTAATTCAGGATCAAATAAAAGAGCTAAAAGAGATTATCAGATCATTTATACCCACAGGATCTTTTGGAAATGGGGTTTTGCCATTTTTCCAGCAGGTAAAGAAAAGAGGGCTTTCAGAAGAGATAGCTTTAAAACTGGTGGAAGCATTTGAAGAAGGTGTTCTGCGGGAAGGAATAGATAAAAATATGTCTCTTAAGGACTTTCTGTATGAGCTTTTGAGTAAGTTAGTAGATGTTCATCCTCCAGTACATGAAACCAATAAGAGAGCAGTATTATTCTTAGGGCCTACAGGTTCAGGAAAGACAGCGAGTTTAGCAAAACTTGCTGGACAGCTGTCAAAAAACTTTAGAGTAGGGATTATTTCTCTGTGTGATTCTTCTTATGGAATCTTAAGCTTGAAATACTATGCAGACCAATTGCAATTGCCTTTTTCCACTGCCCAAAACACTTCAGAGCTTAAAAAATGCATAGAGTCATATCATGACAAAGATTTTATCTTCATAGATACTCCAGGACTTAATCCAAATGATGATCTTTTAAAGCGGGCTATCTTGAAAAATATAAGGATGCTCAGCGACGCACTGATTACCTACGCGGTATTAGATGTTCGCACAAAGGATGAAGAGATTCTGAGTTTTATAAAGAGAATAAAGCCAATAGAGATCTCTGCTTTACTTTTTACAAAGATAGATGAGGCAGATGCAGTAGGTACAGTATTTAATCAGATGATCTATACAGGAAAACCGCTCAGCTACATAGGAACAGGAAGATCTGTCCCTGAAGATTTAGAAATAATAACACCATATAGGCTTATAGATCTCATAATAAACCTTAGGGGTGAAGGAGATGTTAAAGGAAGTGAAAAAATACAACAATACCGTAGGTAAGATGTTTACCTTAGGATACCTGAGCAAAGTAACGAGGGGAGATACAAGGGTCTTATCTATTACAAGTGGAAAAGGAGGAGTAGGAAAGACAAATATTGCTACAAACTTAGCATGTGCCTTGGTGCAGGAAGGGAAAAAGGTGCTTGTTTTTGATGCAGACTTAGGACTGGCAAATATAGACATACTTATGGGTATAACTCCTGAATATACTATAGAACATGTGATAAAGGGCAAAAAAAAGCTTTCAGATATAATAATTAATACCCCTGAAGGGGTTCACATTCTTCCAAGCAGCTCTGGAGTAGAAGAATTTACCAATTTAAGCCTATTTCAAAAGAAGCGACTAATAGAAGAGTTTTCTCTTTTAAATAACATATACGATTTCATAATAATTGATACTCCTGCTGGTATATCATCCAATGTGATCTATTTTAATCTTGCAGCTAATGAAATCATAAATGTTATAGAACCTGATCCCACCTCTTTTACTGATGCTTATGCTTTGATGAAGGTGCTTTCTGTGAAATATGGAGTGGAGGAATTTAGTATAGTTGTAAATTGTGTGGACTCAGAAGAGCAGGCAAAAAGGGTATTTCAAAATATGAATATGGTATGTGAAAAATTTCTTCAGATAAAACTTACATACTTAGGGCATATATTCAAAGACAAAAAGCTTGTTCAGGCTGTAAGAAATCAAAGACCTGTTGTAGTGCTTTATCCATATTCTAAAGCAAGCAGGTGTATATATAACTTGTGCAATACTATCTGCAGAGTTAAGCCAAAGAATAAAGAATCAAGTTTTAGAAAATTTTTAAATAAATTATTTGGTAAGGAGGAAAAATGTGATGAGCAAGTTAAATCAAACAGCGAAGGCTTATAAAGAAGTTCAAGAAAATACGCGTGAATCTATGATAGTGGAGTATTTGCCTCTGGTAAAGCGCATTGTGGATAAGATGAGTGTTTATTTACCTCCATCTGTGGATAAGGATGACCTTATAGAAGCTGGAATAGTTGGTCTTATAGATGCTGTTGATAAATATGATCCAGGCAAGAACTGTAAATTTAGCACCTATGCCAGATTCAGAATAAAAGGGGCGATTATGGATGAACTGAGGTCCTTAGATATCATGCCTAAGTCTATGAGGCAGAAATCTAAACAGATAGAAGAAACTTATTCCAGATTAGAAAATATGCTTGGCCGTGCTCCTACAGAAAAGGAAATGGCAGATGAACTTGGAATAACAGAGGAGCGTTACAATAAGCTGATATATGAGCTGAGAAGCGCTTTTATAATAAACTTTGATGATTTTAAGAGCTTAAAGATAGATGATGACGACAATGATGGATTTGAGGCACTGTTAAAAAGTGATGAGCCAGCTCCAGATCAAAATGTCTTTTTTAAAGAGCTCTGTGACATCTTAGCAGAGGAGATAGAAAATTTGCCAGAAAGGGCAAAACTTGTAATCACCCTTTATTACTATGAAGACATGACCTTAACTGAAATAGCAAAGATTTTGGGTCTTGCAAAATCCACTGTTTCAGAAACCCACGCAAAAGCTCTTCTGATGCTAAGATCCAGATTAAAAAAGAGGCTTGGAAAAGAGGAGGTAAGCAATGGATAAAGTCATAAATGAACTGGGGCTATATCTTTCTTTTGCCAAGCTAAGACACAAGATAATAGCAGGAAATATAGCAAATGCTGAAACTCCATATTACCGCGCGTTTGACTTAGTTTTTAAAAATGTGTTTGAAAAGTCAAATAATATCAAATTGGTAGATGTAGAAATCACCAATAGCAGGCATATCAAGCCAATATCTTTGTTCAGACCTGCTCCAAAGCTTGTATCCACTCCTGTGCTAACAGTGGGACAGGATCAGAATAGAGTAGATCTGGAATACCAAATGACACAACTTGCTGAAAATACTATGAATTACCAGATAGCATCACAGCTTTTGGCAAAAAAGTTTGAAGAGATGAAGATTGCTATTGAGGGGAGGTGATTTAAATGATGCCATTTTTGGCATTTAAGATAGCAGCTTCTGGACTTATGGTTCAACGGCTCAGGATGAATATTATCGCGAGCAACATTGCCAACGCAGAAACAACCAGAACTCCTGATGGAAAAGGTCCTTACAGGAGAAAAGATATATTTGTGATGAGTGTTCCTGTGAAAAATGGCATATATGCGGTAGCCCCTGTGTCAATAATAAATGATCCCAGGCCTTTTAGAGTCATTTATGACCCAGGTCATCCAGACGCTGATGAAAATGGCTATGTAAAACTTCCGAATGTAAAGCCTATAGAAGAGATGATTAATATGATCTCTGCAGTAAGAGCATATGAGGCAAATGTGGCTGTAATAAATAATACAAAATCAATGGACTTAAAGACATTGGAGATACTCAGATGATAAATGCTATAGAAGCACAAAAAATAATAAATGAAACAAAGAAATCCTTTTTAGGCTATGGTTTTTCAGAAATTCTTTTAGAACTTCTTGACAAATATCAGTCAGAGACAAATCAAAGCAGTATAAATAATCTGCAAGAGGTTATTTCTTCTGTAAAGACTTTTACAAAAGGCTGTCAAGATAATAATCCAGATTTTAGTTTGTCTGATGAGAACAAGTTGGATTTTGTAAATGCTGAAGAATCAGGCTTACATACTATAAAGAAAGGAAATTCAGTTCACAAGATTCAAAAGCAGAGTAACAAAGAGATAAAAGAAAACACAAAAGCAAAAAGGACAGCATTTTACCCACAAGATACGCAGGCAGTAACATCCTTTTTGGGAGATAAAGAATCACCAAAGGAGCAAGAGGTCAGCAGCAGTGATGATACAGACAAAAGGGAGCAGATAGATAAGGTAAAGATGTGGATTAGTCAGTTTATTAAAACTACGGACAGTGATGTAGAAGAG
>Ga0256842_1000386_pt1 | contig 38713 bp, 27 predicted proteins | sample 4559240metaG_FD_185973 | JGI IMG/M metagenome (GOLD analysis project Ga0256842, IMG submission 185973) | Hydrothermal vent microbial communities from Guaymas Basin, Mexico - 4559-240 | ecosystem: Environmental > Aquatic > Marine > Hydrothermal vents | place: Mexico: Guaymas Basin | collected...
GTAAGAGTGCTGAGCTTAGTCAGAGATTCATATTATTGGTCAGAGTTCTTGGAAAAGACCCGTTAACGGCTTTCTCAATGCTAGCTCAGAGAACACCAAGTGCTACAGTAAGAGACCTTCTCATGGGATATGTTACTACAGTGCGTGCAGGTGGTGATGTGGTTGATTATCTCAATAAGAAAGCAAGACTCTTCTTCTCAGAGATCATTGTTAAGATGAAAGTCATAGCTGATAGACTGGCTGGTCTACTAGAAGCATATCTAGCCTTGGTTCTTCTCTCAATGATCAGTCTTACAGTAATGTATTTCGTGACAGTATCATTTGCTGGCACTCTCTCATTCGGTATATCTGGTTCAACAATGTTCTTATTCCTCTACGTAATGATCCCAATGATATCTGGCCTCGTTATTTATTTAACAGACATAACACAATACAAGGAGCCATGGATAGATTATAGACCATACATAATGTTCTTCGGTCTTTCTCTACCACTCATGGTATTCTTCATAGTATTTGGTTTATTCCTGCCATCCGCTCTTCCCCCGGGTCATCCGCTAAGAGAGAGCTTCATTGTAAGTGGTTTAAATTATGTGTTAACTTATCCATCAAGAGCATTTAATCTACCAAGATACATGGACTCATCAATCGCTTTTTCAATAATACTGGTTTTATCAACTCTTCCAACAACGATCTATACAGAGATCATTAGTAGGGAATACAAGGTTGTACAAGGAATAACCAAGTTTTTAAGAGACCTCGTCGAGATCAGAAAAACTGGAATGAGCCCGGAGAGAAGCATTATAGAATTATCCAATAGAGATTATGGGGTCTTTACCAAGTATTTAAAGAAAATGGCTATGCAGCTAAGCTTAGGCATACCATTGAGTAGAATTATTCAAGACTTATTTAAGAAAATCATAGTTTGGAGAGCTAAGGTTCTATTATATGTAATGACTGACACTATTGAAGTCGGTGGTGGAACTGTAGAAATAATGGATAATCTAGCATGGTTTGCCGAAAGTGTCGAAGCAATAGATGAAGAAAGGAAAAAGAATCTCAGAACACTACTAATAGTCCCCTATATGGGTGCAATACTAGCAGCAGCAACCGTGATAATGCTTGCATCATTCATGGGTTCACTACAGTTCGGAGCAGGAGGAGCATACTATGCAGCAGCAGAAACTACCCTTCCAGCAATAGTATTAAACACATTCCTCATGGGACTTGTAGCAGGAAAAGTATCAAGCGGATCAGTAGCAGCCGGGTTTAAACACGCATTAATACTAACACTCATAACCTTAATATTCTTCCTAACATCACCAATATTCGAGGCAGGTCTAGGAGCATTAGGTCAACCAATAAGTTAACAAAGGTGATTATAGTTGAAGGGAGTAGGAGAAGTCATATCTACTATTATTATAATGTCAGCAATATTGGTATCAAGCATACTTATATTTTATACCTCCTTATACATAATGTCGCATAGTATTAATGCAGCGGAATATGGTTACATGAAATCATCTTTAATTAACATTGCGGTAAACACACCGCTGATAATTGAAGGAAATACATTTATAATCACTGTTCCTAAAGGATCTGTTGGAGTCGGGTATTTTGTAAACGATAGAATATATGAAGTGGACGTTTTAACAGATTCAGGCTGGGAAAGGATTACTGTGGATGATAAGCCTACCTCTATACAAGTAACCTCGTATAAAATAGTAGTTCCTTCTAAAATAGTATATGGTTCATCCAATTTTACTGTTAATGATATTTCGTATTTACCCATAGTAGCTGAATATTACGATAATGGTGCATCGATAATAAATTATAATCTTACAAGATTCTTTATTAATTCATACCTTGTACAAAGTGAAAATGGCACAGAAGTATATATAAGAGCTGTTTATGTACAATTACGCGTTAGTTATATTTCAGGTCCGCATAAAGTAGTCTTTATGCCTGCAAGTAAAGTACTTGAAAAGGAATTTAGAAATGTACAAAATATAGTATTTAAAGAAATAGATTCTAGAAGCGGAACAGTATTAAGAGAATATTCTCCGAGCGAAATATTTGCTCTAGGCTATAAAGTCAACTTATTACTAATTGTAGAAAGAATAAACGTGGTGATGACTTAATGGTATCTACTGCTGTAGTTCACGTAATAGGTTCAACAGCTTTCATAGTATTGATTGTTTTCACTATTGCACATGTTACCTCTACCATGAAAATAATGGAAAAAGATCTAACACGAGAATACTATGAGAAAATAGCAGATAGCATCTCCGTCCAAATATTGTATTGTTTGTTTAAGAACAGTAATTTAACTTTAAAAATGGAATATCCAGTAACAGTTGGTTATAATAAACCATACAATATCATTATAGGTTCGGGAGAAATGATCAAATCAAAATATCCCTTCCTAACAGGGCTAACATCGTCTAATATTTATGTGGTTGTAATTTCTACAGATAATACTATATATGCATATAGAATCATTGTTGACAAGAGTTATAATAATAAGATCATTGTTTTAAATAAAGATCCAGCTTTATTTGGAAGTACAACATTAACATACATCAACATAACAGTGTTAAGAGATAGTATTTATATAGACTTCATAATCAAGGGGGTACTATATAGATGAAAGAAATAATTGAATATGTTTTAGCGGCTCTCATAATTGCTTCGTTTATTCCCATATATGACACTGTAGTAAACAATATTTTTTATGAGCATCCGATAGCAGTAGATCAGAGCACAATTATATATATATCTTCATCCGTACGAAGTATGCTCTTAAACACTTTTTCAAAAGGAAACTTTACAATACAATTAGCAAACATAAGTGAAATAGTATTGGATTCTCTGAATTTATCAACACAGTATGGTTTAGGAATGAAAATAGAGTCTTCTGGGATCTTAAAAGTCTATTATAACAACGGAAAAATCAGTATTTACACTTCCAGTCCCGGAATATTATATCTGTGTCTTGTTTATTCCGATCTATCACATGATACTGTTGTATTGAAAACTCCCACAGATACACTCCTCAATGGAACAATCTATTATACTTATACGCCGTCAAGAAACGACCTGATATTTATATCTGCTATTATTGAAACAGGAGCGGCTAAATATATAGGATACTGGGTCTCTGACGCTATTTATGAAAGTATGATCTTGAATATTAATGATAATGTGGTTTTGGCTATTCCTGCCTCTGCTCCCAATCCGGATTATATTTATCTCTATAATATGAGAATATTAAATACAACATTGCTTTATTATACTAGTGGGGTTTATCATGCATATAATTATTCATATTCAAAATACTTTACGGAACTTAAATGGAGAGAAACAGAAGAAGGAAACGTAATAAAAGGTTATGGTTATTGTAGGAAAATTTATTCGAACTATATAGGCCGGTTTTATGATACAGTAACAATTTATGATAAGACATATTATCTCCTAAAGCTCCAAAATCTTGTTGTAAAGCGTCTATATTATGTACGATACACTTTTACACGACATAGTAGCTGGATCGACGAAACATTATTAGACGAGGAAATATCGACAGCTAGTATTTCTTACCCTTTATATAATTTAATCGCTGTTTTTGCCAAAGATCGTGATGGCAAGGTATATTATGCATTAGCATATCCGCACAGTTTATTCATCGGCGAAAAACCTCCAGAAAAATGGCCCGTTTATACATATTCTTTTGATTTGAGAATTGGTATGATTAATTATGATGTAAGTATATATGTATGGAGGCGATATTTGAGTTGAGGGTTCAAGCTACGTTAATATCTGCATACTTAGCATCCTTATTGATTGTTATTGTTGTTATGTTTCATTACGTATTCATTTTTCCTTATACTACTACACTAAGTGTAAAAACAAAATATTATGATATAAAATCAATAATTTATTCAAAACCTACTTGGACCGCTAAGCAATTAGCTAATAGTCTTCTCAATATTTTTAATGCAAAATATATATGCGTAAATATTACTGTAGTAAATATAACTAATTCAAATGTAATATATACGGATAGCTATATAATATCCTCCATTAACAATAACTTAAATCGAGAATATGAGTTTCGAGTTTCAAGACTTGATGCCTCTGGTCTGTATTATATATATGTTATAAGGGTTGGATACTGATGAAGTCACAGTTACCAATAATTATCGCAATGATAATATTAACAGGATTAGTACTTACAAGCCTATTTTACTCAACAATTGTAACAACCTATATTAATGATGTAAACAGAGGATCCACCAAAATAAACTGGGATCTAATTGATAATGAACTAGATACACTCGATCTTGTAGCTCTGAAGTACGCAAGTAGGTATGCATATTATAATTTTAGTAATACCTTTTTATCCCAATATTTAAACCCTATTTACAAGTTAAAGCTTTCAAAACGTAACGCTTTATACTATTCAGACTTCATAACTGATCCTTCCGAGGACTTCATATTCTGGAGCGGAAATTGGTGGTGGGACTCAACACATAACATACTTATTGGAAAAAAGACCAACAGTTTTGATTATGCAATTGCTCTTATCGATACTGATCTAAAAGATATTTTTAAATCAAATAGTACTGTGTACTTAGCATTTATTGGAAAAGGTGATAAGCATATAGATTACGTTATATATGGACATGTATTCTGGCCTTATATCTATTTCCATAGAGATATATACTTATCGGGATATAACTTACTTACAAGCAAGCTTGAAATAATTCTTTATTGGTATGATTGGTTCTTAGGCTTTGAAAGAAGTGGAATAGAATATCTTAATTCAACTAGGATCGATACAGTTCCATATCTATATATTGGCAGTTATAGTTATGAATATCTCGACCATAAATATGAGAATAAAATTAATCTCACAGTATATGATAGGAATTTATCCATGTATAATATTCAATACACATTTTACGATAGTTCTACATTACCTGATTCTTTTGATGTATTTTACTTTGGTGTAGGTGGTTACGATAATATAGAAATAGATAAAATTGTTCTATCCGCAGCGGTGGATCCTAGGTATATATATGTTAGTAATGTTCCTCCTGGATGGAGAATTATTATAACAAACGGTACTGCTTCATATGAAGGTATATCAGATGAGCAGGGTTGTGTTAAGATACTTTTTCCTGACTTAATATGGAGGAACGCTAAAATACTAGTATATACTCAAGATGATAGGAAAGTTTTTGAGGGTTCGTTCGACGTTATTGTAGGAGGCGATGAATATGAATTAGAATTGATTGTACAAATCCCTAGTTTAGAAAACTATGATTATTACGAGGATCTACAGAACTTTTCTATTTCTATAAGAGATGCTAGTAATTGTGCACTAAATGTTTTTAAAGAAAATGTTCTAAAAGTAATTAATAATTGGATACACTATAAGAGTGAAGAAGGGTATGTTGTTAAAGTTTCTTATTTCAAACCCTTTTATAATGTAAGTTTTTGGGTTGATAATAATTATGTATCTCATGGAAAAGGGAGTATAGGTTTTTATATTAAATACTGTATCATGTCACCTTCGGGAGAATATATGGAATTCACCAAGAGTATTAATGCTACATATTTGCTTTCATTTGATTCTGGGTATCCTTATGGTTTTGAAAATATGACATTACCTATTAACTTAACAGCTGTTCTACAAATAAATAATAAAACATTTTATTATATGCTTTCGGTAAAAGAGCTAAGATTAAAAATATATTCGATAATATTCCATGAGCTAGAAGTATTTAAACCAAGTAGTAAGGGAACTTATACTATATCATTAGTACCAGAGAGAGTGTTATATTTACAACATGGTATAATGAGGTCATACTATAAAATAAGATATGGTAAAAGCACAACCAAGATAGCAACAATAGAACTATATCACGATGTTGTGAACAAACTATACCCAGTATTTGGCTATAAATACTCCTTTTTATGGGCTACAACTGCAAAGGCAGATATAGACGGTGTAATTGTACCAGCTGCTCTCAAAATAGTTTTTATATACCTCTATGATCCGTGGGAAAATGAGCTCAGAGTTAGAATTTATGGCGATGAAAATAGACCAATAACCCCAATTACATAAGAAATAATTATATCGAAAAACAATTATATAGCAAATATCTGAAACAAATGAATAAATCCAAAAATTATTTAATCTATAATCGAGCAACTTATATCTGCGAAATCAATATAGCAGTATGCATGGCAGAGTTCTAAATACAGACTCTACCTGATGATGAGGCATGGGCTTTGATAAGGAAAAATTCATTGTTTTAATGTTCTCGATAACTATTTTTATTATTGTATTCAATTTATTATTTCATGAAGCTATGGCCTTGTATTACGAGTTTGGTTATAGAAGCTATAGGAATGCGTATGTTTTTGATGAGGTATGGTATGTTTCTACATCTAGAAATATTCTTTATAAAGTATTTGGGTTATCAGATATAAAAACAAATAATACCAACTATAACTATTACACAATCGTTTTTAATTCGAAGCCAAACACTGCATTAGTCAAGGACATAATATTGAAACATAAGGAATGCTATGTCTTCGTAGAAGATAATTATACCAGCTCTATACCAGCAAATGTGACAATAACCATGTCCAATACAAGCACAGTATTTACAGCGTATATAGGGAAAGGCTTAAACGCAGTATATGTTGCAGTCAAAAACTCCCCAAATTGTAGCATTAAGTCATTAATTAAAGATCTAAATAAAACAAATAATTCAATTATAGATATTGTTCCTGGATGGGCATTACCCGATATAAGAGGAATAAATAATTACTTTAACCTAGAACACCCCCCTCTAGGCAAGTATTTAATAATCATATCAATATTGTTATTAGGCGATCATCCAGTTGCTTGGAGAATACCCAGTCTAATATGTACATCACTGATATTTGTCCTTGCCTATATTATCACAAGAGAAATCCTCATAGATTTCCTTAAACCAAAATATGCGACCCTGATCTCATTAATAACTCTTATACTAATGTATTTCGACAACATATATCACAGAGTAGGAATCTTGGCAATCCTAGATCCCTCCCTAGCATTTTTCACAATATTGGGAGTATATTTTTTTATCAAGTGCCCTTACGGAAAAACCACCAATCAAATAACAAGAACAATAATATTCTCATTAGCAGGCATTATCAAATTCTCCGGACTCTTCATAGTTCCAGCAGATATAATAGAAGGATTCCTAGTCAAGGGAAATATTCTTAAAAAATTAAGACATGGTTTCGGAGCAATATTACGATACTATGCAGTTTTCCCATTGATCTTAATACTTTTTTCCCTACCACTTATACAATACTTCGGCCCTATCACATGGTATAAAGTATCAATAGAGGGAGCAATTAGATGGCATACATCAACAAAACTATTAACAAATACCACATATTACTCTCCACTAGACTGGTTTCTTGGAAGACATGCAATTATTTTATGGACAGATATTTATACTAGAACACCTGTTAAGGCTGTTGGAATACCGCAAGTATATCTATCCTCATTAGTTATTGGATACATCTTGTTTCCACTTATATATAATTTACCCAAGTTCAGAAGATTAATAACTTCGTCAAACTCAATAATTCTAATGTATATCCTTCTTTATATTATTGGTAATAAATCCTTATTCAGTTACTACATAATTCAGTTTGTTGCTATATTAGAGATACAGCTAGTTGTATCAGTTATATTTGTTCTATATAGACTTGTTCAAGTAAAAATGAAGAAGAAGGCTTAAAAAATATGCTTGTTTCACAAATCCTACTGAGAAAGTTTAGGGCAGTGTTACAGTAGCTGGATATTGTCCGCCACTGGCTGTGTGGATAACTATACTGACTGTTTGCCCGGATGAACCAGTTATACTAAATTCTATTGTTGCTTGCGAACCAGGATACATTGTTATACCAGTAGTTGTTGAAGATACCGTGCCAGATGATGAAGCAACCGTCGGAAGGGCGGTTAAAGGAGTGTTATTCACAAATACGTTATCTATAGTCGCTATTTTTGTTCCTGTATTCTTTATAGTTATATGAACCGTATATGTTCCTCCACTCCCTGTTGCATACGCGTTTACTATTTCTAGTTTTTCTACTCCTGTAAATGATGATGTTAGCCCTGTTATCCATAGTGCTACTGCTATGCTTATTGCAATAGCCACTGCTACAATTATTACTGTGGCTATGACTGGGGATATAGCCTTCATAGTTGTTTCACCAATATGTTTCATTACATATGATATTATTTAGTTTATTTTTTATAAAAATGTTTATGTAATGATTTTATTAGAATTTGTATAAAGCTAATAGAATTTTTATCTTGATAATATATTGGGTATTATGTTTTAATTGATATTTATTAGTATTAGAATATTATGGTGTGTTATTATGGAATTGAAGTTGTGTTCCTTTTATACATTACATATTTATACTTTTTAAATCTATATTTATAACAACTAGCATGAAGTGATGAAACTATTGAATAGTTTCTTTCAGAGATATGTAATAATTTTACTTGTTAGCATAGTGCTATTGTCCTCAATGGTTCTTGTTAATTCTCAAAATCCGCAAGAGGTGTGTCCTAGTAAGTGTAAATTGGATATTGCGTTTGCTCTTGATGTTTCGGGAAGTATGTCTGGTCAGCCTCTTGATGATCTTAAGGAAGCTACAACTACGTTTATTAATATGACTTGTCCAGATTGTCAATGGAGCATTGGATTAGTTGCATTCAATGACACGGCTATTAACTTAACCTATCTAGGTTCACCAAGTAATGGTGTATTATACCCTGTATGTACTGAGGAAAACAAGACTACGTTGAGAAACATCATATATACATTAAATGCTGGTGGATGGACTAATATAGGAGATGCAATTTATAACGCCACAGCAATGATACTTAACAGTGATAGACCAGACGCTAATAACATTCTTATAATTGTCACAGATGGATCGCCGAACAGACCTCTCAACGTCCCAGATCCTGAAGAATACGCTAGAGAAGCAGCAGACTATGCTAAGTCACTTGGAATAGTGATTGTAGGTATCTACGTTGGTGATGCTACAGAGGATGGAGATGAATTCTTATTGAGTATTTCGTCTTCTCCTCAACACTTTATAAATGCAAGTATTCAGAGCAATATCAATATGAGTGATGCGTTCCTGATATTGTTTAATAGACTCTGTGAATTGTCTGAGGTTAAGGTAGGTGGAGAAGTAGAGATCTCCACTATTGATTCTAGTAATAATTTAATATACATGATTACAGGATATATTGCTGTTATATCGATAGTATCAGTGCTAATAATTAAGAAGAATAAATAATAAGACATTGAATAAAAATTGAAAAGATTTTTAAACCCATACATTTTCTCTAACCGGTGGAATGTGGCCATATTTTGTCCTTAAAATCCTCAATAGTGATATTACAGTATTGTTTTGGATATATATCTAATAAGTAATTATTAGTTGATAACTTGTAGTTAATCTCATATAGAACTCGACACAGCGTTTTGTTTTCTTCAATAAATTCCTTTATAAAGAGTTTGAGAGCTTGATCCGCTGTATTTATGTCTACTTTATTATTCCATCCAATATAGACTTTAGCACCTTTCTTTATGAATGCTTCAGCCATATCTGGTGCTGATAAGCTGTAACATGATGATACATATATTATGCTTCCTTGGAACCTTGTATTAGATGATAAAACATATAGAGGTGTTATAACAAAGTATCTCTTTCCCGGTTCTGCAAATGGAATACCCATACCCAGGAAACCCATATATAATAGATCAGTGTGTTTATTCGGATCATATGGTTCAGAGGTAAATATCCCGACTCTTCCCACATAATTGTTTTGACTCTTTATTATTCCTCCGTGAACTCTAAGAATAATGATCCGATAATCGTTGATGAGATTGAATAATTTAAACTGTAGATTATCTACAGTAACGTTCTTACCAAGCAACATATCCACAGTAAATCCCTTTCTCTCCAGAGCGTCTTTTATGTAATGTATAAGTTCATCGTTTGGGTAAGAATCATATAATCCATCGATAATAATTGCTTTGTATCTTCTATTCTCATTAGATACACTATTATTCGAGTATTGTAGTTTAAATGATATACCAATAGCTATGACTGTGATTACTATAACCGATATAAGTGTGATCTTGATATATCTTCTACGCTTCTCTCTTCTTATTTTTTCTGCTGCAGTAAGCTTCTTACTTTTCTTCATGTTCTTACCACATCTAAACAAGTTGTTAAGTTTTCGTTACTGCTTAGTCCTCGTTTCTCTTAATTTAACAATTTTTATTTTTCCTCTTTTCTCTGTTGCGACTATATTGAGTTTTTCAAGTTTTTTTACCTTTCTAGATACAACGCTTTTAGGAATATTTAAAGACTTAGAAATTGATGATATATTGGTGGTTCCCCCGCTCTTCTTGATATAATCGAGTATGAGTAGATCCCTATCGTCTAACGCACTAGTATAAACCTGTATTTCGTGTTTCTTACGTACTAAATACCTAGCTATCAGTATAGCTGCGGGTAAGACTATAGCTAATATAATGGCTAAAAATACATATGGATATATAATGGGATTCTCGGATTTATGATCTGTTCCGGGAGGGATGGTGTAATTGGAAGTAGTTAAAGGAGGTGATTCATTAACATGGATATAGTTACTACTTATAGGAATATAGTAGATACGGATGCAATCGGTAATGTTGCTAGGAAAATATACGAACTTTACCCAGTTCTTTGAATACATAATATCGTCAGGGATTTCTTTTGGGATAATTATCCAGGATCTATTAAACTCTATAACAACTTTTCCTTCAGGCTTCTCTAACTTAATAAGCCATAAGCTCTTATTCTTAAATGTTAAATCATTAGTATAATATATGATCGTAACATTTGTCTCATTATATAAAAGGATATTCAGAGTGTTTGTAGTATTATCATATTTTAATATATATGCTGTACCATTTGTATTTATGAAAAATAGATTATTAATGGGTTTTCCATCTAATAATATCTTGTAATAGTAGTTTAGCGCCGTGAATGAGATAGTAACTTTTACTTCTCCAGTAGGGAAAACCGTATATATTGTTTCTAAGGAGTTATATTTTCCATTTATACTAATCGAATAACATGTTGGAATAATGGTATTTAGCATTAATAGAATAATTAGAAATAATGGATAAATATGCTTTGCAGAAAACTCTCTCATAAATATTCCTCTTATCATTTCTTAAACGTGTAATTAATCTTTACTATGGGGATTAAATTCCTTAGGTAACCTATAATAACGCCATTACAATGGATTTCTTCTCCCTGAGATAGTTTTGGTGGATTTTCTATTATAATGATTCCGTCTGAAGAGTATTTAGATTCTACATATATAATGAATACCCCACTATAAATTGTTCTATTTTCAAATATAATTGTTCCATTGACCTTATACATTCTGGTTTCAGGTATGTATATTGTTCCGGGAAGGCTATAATTGCTTAGGACTATGGCATTTATAGACATTGTTTTATTTAGTAGGTCTTTCATTATCATTACCTTATATATGAAAGTAATATTATCTTCTTTATATTCTTTTAAGGTTTGATTATATAGTTCAATCAGGTTCGGAAGTAATATGTTATTGTAAATGTCTCTGCTCACTATACTCATCAATGTTGTATTAATTGATTTAAATAGTTCTATTAAGAATTCTTGGCTTTTCTTATTTATAATGTTTCTAATAGTTCTAGAAATGTTGTAGATGATTTTATTATTGAACTTTTCTAATTTACTTGTTTTATTAAGTTTTTCTATTTGAACTTCTTTAATTCCTGTAGTGTTTTCATATGTTTTAATGATGTCTCTTAATAGTAATTCATTATATAGGGTTTCATTATATTCTGTTTTAATATTTGATCTTTTTATTGCTTCAATGAGTAGTAGGAATACATATTCGAGATTTGCATAACACTTTTTATTGTAACTCGTGTTGATACAATACTCCTTTGTTGATTCAATATATTCTTCTATTTCAGGATCAATTATAGATTTGTTAATAGCTTTGATTCTTTGAACTAAGTCTTCTAGATAAAGTATTATTTTATGAAGAGATTTTGTTTTCTTAATATTTTCCTGTCTTGATCTTAAATCTTGATAAATGAATTTATTATTAATTATCTTATTTTGCGTAGTGTCGATTTCCGCTGTTATTATGCTTGTTAAGATAGGAATCAACAATATAACTATGTAAAGAAGTATAACTCTGGTTCTAAATTTTTTAAACAAGCTTAATCACCTATATACTTGATCATACTTGTTAATAATATGATGCTAATGAATTATTTTCTTAATATTATTTTAATATATTGGTTGTTTTATAGATTTAAGGACTAAACAATATTGGAACCTTAAAGAAACTATGTCGAAACAATGATTTAATGATCTTTGTCTGAAAAGATAATCTTAATATATAGGGTAGGTTCCTATAAAATAATGAGACACTATCTAACTGGGTGGAAGGTATGAATAAACGTATTTCTGGCAAAATAATAACTATAGTTCTTGTAGCAATACTGATTCTAAACATTGCAACAGTCTCAGTAACCAATACAAGATTGATCTCGAATGAGCCTCATAACTATAAATCAAATGATCAAGGAACGAGAACTTTCAGCAAATTGAATGTAAATACTTTACTACTTCCACATAAGATTGATCCGAAGATACTGGATCGTGACTACTTAGCGAAAAGAATAAGGGAACTAGAGCAAGCCAGAATCCTCGAGGAAAATGAGACCAAACTCATATTGAAAGTATCTGATACAGCGAAATTAGATGATATTCAGAAAGTGCTAGAGAGATACTATGCCTCGATCCTTAAAGTTTATGAGTATATGGGGGTTATTCTAATAAGAGTCCCAACCGATGACGTTGTTACTGTTCAAAGGTTATCCATAGAGCTCGCTTCACTTAGCGACGTCGAATCCATATGGTTCGACGACGCCTTTAAAATTAATACAACGCTCTTCGATACGAGTGCTTTACTAGGTTTTGCAATATCTCACGGATACGGTATAAACGGATCAGGCATTAAAGTAGCAATACTAGATACTGGAATTGATGCCTCACACCCAGAACTTAACGGGTCACTAATTGCATGGACCGATTTTATTAACAACCAGCAAAACCCCTATGACGATAATGGCCATGGAACTTTTGTAGCAGGCATTATAGCGGCAAGAGGAGTAGTTAGATTCATGGATGGTGAAAAATGCTGGCACACAATACTATATGATAATAGTGGAGAATTCAATTATCCTGGACCAGCAAATCTCACTTATGAAGTCAATGTAACGGGCTATTCTGGATTTAACCTTACAGTAGAATGGTTACAGAGGTACTCCATAGAGCAAGGATATGATAAGGGAGAAGTATTATATAGATTTGATAACACTTCATGGACCCTGCTAGCAACCTACACTGGATCGAATTTCTCTCTTCAGCACATTCAGTATAATATCACTATTCCAGTAAATGCCACTAAGTTCTATATATCCTTCATATATGAACCAGACTATTCCGCCCAGCGTATGGGTTGGTTCATAGACGACATTAGAATAACCGTAAATGGCACAACCCTTCTCTACGATGACGTAGAGGGTCCACCTCCACAGGGATTAATAGAGGCAAAACTATGGGTAAGGACGACTGATAGATTAGTTGGAGTAGCACCAGGAGCTTCTCTAATGGTTGCTAAAGTATGTAGCTCGAGTGGTGGATGTCCCTACGATGCTATCCTTAATGGAATATATTGGGCTGTTCTAGGACCAGATCAATCGCCTAACACTGGTGATGAAGCAGACGTTATCTCCATGAGTCTTGGTGGACCAGCATATAGCTATGACATTCTAATGCAAACGATTGACTGGGCGTATTCAATGAACGTAACATGTGTAATAGCTGCTGGTAACTCTGGACCAGGATATAAGACTGTAGAATCGCCGGGTGCTGCTAGGGGAGCAATTGCTGTAGGTGCATCAACCAAGCTGAATACGATAGCTTACTTTAGTAGCTGGGGTCCAAGCCCTATTGATTATACGATCAAGCCGGATATAGTAGCTCCTGGACGTTACATAGTATCAACGTATTCAGCTCAGGCAGCAGGATATCCTTCTGGAGCCTATGTCTTAGCTGTTGGTAGCGGTACAAGCTTCTCAACACCCCATGTCAGCGGTATTGTGGCTCTAATTAAACAGGCTCACCCAACATGGACTCCTGAAGAGATAAGAGCCGCTCTAGTATCTACAGCGACAGAACACATTATACCAAACTCCTACACTCCAAGCATAGTCAACCCATATATTGAAGGAGGAGGATTACCAAATATCAATAGAGCTATAGAGACAGAATTCTTGCCAGTTCCTGCGATAGTGAGTTTTGGACAAGTCGTTCCTAAGGAAGCAACTAACTTATCCAGCGAGGTACTTTTAAAGAACTATGGAACATCTCCACTAGGAGTTATCGTTATTTCAGTAGAGCTATACGATGATAAAGGAAATGATTACTCATCATGGATACAGGAACCAATAATAGGAGAATCATGGAATATTACTCCAGGAAGTAGCGCTATTCTCCCCATTAATGTCACTGTTCCTCAAGGGGCTGGCTCCGGTTACTATTGGGGAAGAATACTATTACAAACATCTGATGACCAAGTATATCAAGTAATATTCGGGTTCACGATATTACCAATAATACATATATCAGGAACCGTATACGATGTTTCAACAGATCTTCCTCTCGGCGGCGTAAATGTAACGGTAATCCGTGACGATACTGGAGAAGTTCTAGACTGGTGCATAACTGATAGTGAGGGCAGATTCAATGTAACGGCAATAGGTGATACACCAATTAGAATACTAGGAAACCTTACAGGCTACTATCTCTATATGACTACAAGCTTAAGATATAGTAGCAACGTGACAGGTTTCGAGATCTACATGACTCCCAGATACGGTTACTATGATAAACAAGTGCTTGTCGTAGTGGATACAGAGTATGGCGGATGGTCTTTATCCTATGATCCTTCAGAAGATATAACGATACTTAATGGTACCTTAGGCATTGTGGACAGAATATGGCATAACTCCAAACAAGGCGTTGCATATGATGCAATAATGTCTGGTGACTTCCCCGTAGTTGTCTGGCTTAGTGATGGAATATGGAGCCCTGTCAACGATATATACGACTATATAGCCTTGATATCAGTTAGTCAAGAGAATGGTAGAGGAATTCTTCTAGAGGGCGGAGATATTGGCTGGTATCATAGCGGAGACTATCTAATGTGGTATGTAGCACACGCTCAGTTCTATCAAGATCTAGAACCCGATGTGTATCAATTATTCGTATCTAGATCACATCCATTAACAAGCGTATTACCGAGCAACTTTACAATTGATTCAACTTACTCCGGTTACCCAGATGTAGTAATTCCTGTAAACAACGGTACAGATATTGTGAACTGGACAGATTATAGCGGGTCAGCTATAGTAGTATATGATGGTAGAGTGTTTGGAGGAGCTAGAACAGTATATATTGCCTTTGCATTAGAAGCTATGGAGTCCAGCCTAAGGACAAAGTTCGCAAATATTTCGATAATATGGTTGCTTGACCAGGGATCGCCGATATATACAGGGCATAAGATCGAGGTAACCTACAACTATAAGGCTGGAAGAATAATGGCTTACTGGCAGCCATTCATAGACCCACCATTCAATATAATAGTAGAGCAAAGAGTATACCTCAACGGCACTCTTATAGCTACTCTTCCATCATCAGTAACTTCAATAGATCTAACATCCTATGTCGCTAAAGGCAAATTATACAATATCACAGTAGAGGCGATCGACTTATTAAACCAGTCAACCACAGTATCTGCATTGTTTAAGATAGTACCCCCAGGACTAAAAGGTGAAGCAGTAGGTTTCTCAGAACCAGGTATATTCGAGGAGGACTTAGGATTAACATTCCCAGGCAAAGCCACAGTGTCGGTAAGGGATTCACCTGCGTCAATACAAATATATGAGCTAAACAGATTCCAATTCACACCACCTGAACCAGAAAAAATAATACTCTATAGCGTTGACTTCAGCATACAGAACCCAGAAAACTTTGAGCAAATAATACTATCACTCAAATACCCACTCAGAATATTTTACTTGAATAAATCCTCAGTAAAACCATACTGGTGGGATGGAAGCACCTGGAGAGAATTCAGTAACTTCACAATTGATACGAGGAACAACATATTAACGATCTATATAGACAATAGTACTACTCCATCATTATCAGATCTAATAGGAACACCGATAATAATAACTGGTGAAAAGATCCCAGTAGGCGGAGAAATAACCATATCCAACAGCCCTGTAGAACAATCCCTAGAATTAATAGTAGCGATAATAACGAACTTAACAATAACTCTTACAGCAATTCATCTCCTAAGAACAAAAACTAAATAATAAGAAACAAAAATCTTTTTTAACCCACCACATCTTGTTCTTGTTGCACAATAAGCCTTTCTTGAACCTATTGTAGTTTTTGCAATAATTGTCTATTTTCCTATAAATCTGTTTGTACTTCGAAATACTCTTATTCTGCTTGACATAATATATAAGTTTTTACCAGAACATTTATATTTAAGATGAACCACTAGAATTTTACAGATACAAAATATTATGAATGGGTGAAGTATATGTATAAAAAAGTCGGATTAGCTATAGTACTAGCGTTATTCATACTCTCAAATGTTCCATTAATAACAGTTTCACAGGCTCCAACAGTATCATATTCTCCTATGAAGCAATTAAAAGGAGTACTAGAGGAAGATAGAGAGGCATACATGAATGCTGACGGAAACCCCTTACATGAAGACATTGCAAACGCTGTATTTCAGGGTCCCGGCATATTTGGTTCACCTACTGTAGGTTATATGAAGAACCTAGAACTAGTATTAACAAGGTTAGGAACCATCGGTAACATGACATATAGAGAATGGAGATGGGAAAACACACCACAAATGAGCAGCAAACCAGGATTCCCAAGCACTCTCGAAGACGTACTTAACGGCTACCCGTTAGAGGGATGGGTAGTCTACTATAAGGCAAGAATAATTGACCCCTCCTCCGAGAGCCTTGACAACCCAAGTGGAGTGGTTGTAGCAACATACTCAGCACTAGGCAGTACATCAATTGATAAAGGAAAAGTACTACAGTCAGACTACTTCTACATTGTTGATAGTGGAATAACCTCTGAAGTATGGGTTGACAACCCAAGACTATACGTAGTGAAATACGTTATACCACTAAGAGCTGAGATAAACCACGACAAAGAAGGTACCCCAATTAATGAAACAATCTATGCAGACTTCCAGCTAACAATCATAATCGTATTCAACAAAGTCACAAAATTCGTTGAAATATTCCAGAAACTAGATGCAACCTTAGTAGCAATGCCACACGATTGGAAGATAGAATTGAAATTCGGAATGGCTAGAGAAGCTATCCTAGACGCTAATCCAAATAGCGACAAAGCATTCTATGGTTGGAAAACACTAAAACTAACCGACCCTGAGGAAGTATTCCTAGTTCTAAGCTGGGTAAACAAGACACTTGATCCATATATACAGCCTCCGGGAAGCTATTATGCAGCATATGCTTTAGCATATCCTGTCCCAGAGTCTTTTGCAATATCATCAACTATATACAACTATGACGACACGTCAGCCATATGGAGTCACAACCCAATTGATAGCGATACGTATAAGGACTATGTAGCATTAAACCTTACCACGGGTGATCAAGCATTAATAAGATTTGATTGGAAAGGATCATTGACAATGATAGTTAATCCATCACCAACTTCTGAGACATCATCCACAGGCTGGAAGATGATAATGTACGGTATATATGATGTAACCCCAACATATGATGGCGGAGTTGGTGGAATGTTTGAAAGAGGAGAACTAATGATCAATCCTGATGAGTATTATATCGGTAATATTACCAACCTAGTAAAAATGCCTGATAATGTCACTATAACTGAGTGGTTACATACAGGCACTTTGGGCTATCTAAACGGTCTTGTCAACGAAACAACATTAATGAGCCATGAAGGCACACTTACAAAGTATGTATCATACCTCGACATTGACCAAGACGGAAACAAGGATGAAGCAGAAGACCTAGACGGAGATAAAGTCTCTTCAAGCGATGAATACGATATAGCATACTCATGGTATCCAACAGAAGAATTTATCTGGCAGTTAAGCTGGAAGTTCAGACCACCAGTATTCTGTAAGGAAATAGAGACAGTTTGCTGCAGATACTCTGGTAATGAGTTTGTAGGAAACGACTTCTTAGTCATGCCATCACCAGGTGCTACACCAGACGCAGCAGGCTCAGCATGGTTAAACGGACTATTCGAAGCATGGCTAGTGACATTTGATGTCGAAGCATATAACATGGAGGCAACAGTAGGATATACAAATCCGGCAAACAAGATGCTACCCTACATGATGCTAAGACTAGAGCCCATACCATCAACAACCGAAGTATATAGATCAAGTACATGGAAGTCTGGAAGAGTAGGACATTACATGACAGACGATTTAAGAGTTTTGCCACAGATGGAGTGGACTGATGTAACATGGACTCAGTGGAGAGACGTACACTACTTCGCAATATCAGTTGCTGGCATACACCCCAACCTATTAACGTTCTATGCAAATGACTTCGTACCAATAGTAAGACCTATTGGTGGAGACTATGGCCCAGGATACTTAGTAGTACTACCAGTGACTGGACCTGTATCGATCTCAGAGTATGTTGGCGGAGACGTAGGAGCCGGAGTAATTGCACTAGCAAGAGATCACTTCAACAATACTTACTTAATAGTATACGGATTAGACGCACAAGACACCTACTGGACAGCGTGGTTTGCAACATTCCAGTTACTAAACTTAGATGAAGAATACCTATGCAGTCAAGCAATAATGATAGAAATAGACTACAGCAACATAGGACACGAATGGGGCGACGGAACCGGCATACCAATAGCACATCCCAACTATCCATTCGTAAATGGTGAACCAGGATTCACAATATTATATAAGGCTATAGAACACGGAAACCTAGATGGAGACTGGAGCTGCGGCTGTGGAATCAGAATGTGATCAAATTTTAAACCTTAGTATAAAAAATAAATATATAACTTTTTTTAAAACCTATAATCATTAATCTAACTCAACTCCTCAAAACAATAAAGGAACGAAATAAAGCATATATACATTATTTTATATTAATTTGACATCATGAACTGGATAAAATGTTTTTAAGAATTATAAAAATGAAAGTGGTCAGATTTGCATATTAAGATAAGTAAAAGATCAATATGCGTATTTTTAATATTTGTTATCATAAGTATAGCCTATCGAGCGTATATAATAGAATCATTTTCTCATAATAGCAGTTTCACGGATTACGGGTCGTTAGCGTCAGAAAATTCGGTTTATAATAAAGTATATGTTCCGGATAATATTTCTTCAATAAATACGGCTTTGAGCATGGTTTCTCCTGGTGGAACAATATATCTTAAAAAAGGAGTTTATAACGAATATGTCAGAATAAATAAATCAGTCAGAATTATCGGTATAGGAGAAGTTATCATAACGAACAGAATAATAATATCTTCAACGAAAAACGTGTCAATCCATAATGTATCTATATCAATCTTTCCTCCCGGTTCTGAAGAAGCACTCATTATTTACAATTCGTCTAATATAAAATTATTCAACATTAGTTTCATTTACTCAGGTATAATAATTACTAGATCTCAAAATATATTAATAATTAATTCTAATTTCGAAAAGGTAAGTTTTCCCTCAATAATAATAAAGAACAAATCACATAATATCACCATAGAATATAATGTTTTCAACAACGTATACACTGCATTAACAGTCTTTGATGGAAGCAATATTATTTTTTCTTTTAACAAAATTTTCCAGACTAGGTCATATGGTGTAAAACTGTTATCTAAATCAATGAATGTAAAAGTTTATCTTAATAATTTCTACGATGATGTAAAATGCTATGATGAGGGAAGAAATAATCTCTGGTATGATCCCATTACTAAGCTAGGAAACTACTGGGAACACACTACCAAAACAATCGAACATAATCTAAATAATCAGACCTGTAATTATTATATAAGAATAGATGGTTCAGCAAATAATATTGATAAATACCCATTATGCTCTAGTTATGAAAATTATATATCAATATTTAAGAACACCCATGATCATAGATTCGAAAATACGAGTATCACAGGTACATCAGTTCCTTCTACAAGATCCGATAGACCTACATATATCTTAACCGCTTTACCAATATGCATCCTTATATTAGTTCTTCTAATTCTAATTTATTACAGGAGGAGAAAGAGAAATGAGTAATTCTGAAGAGAAAAATAGTATGTACATAGTATATTTCCTAATAATTTTACTATTAATTAGTTCTACGAATACCTATGTGTACGCGGATGATAAATATAAAGCACTATCTTATCCCATAGCAATTGGATACATGGGAAATAATAGATTCATTCTATACAGTAATAATACTATATACAAAATCCTAGATGATGGAAGTCAAGAATTTTTAATCAGCATTCCTGCTTCAATAAACATATCAAGTTATACAATACATGAATTCACAATAGTTAATAATAACATCTGCTTCTTCCTCTATAAAAACATAAACAAAACCGCTGGATATACTCGGATACTTGTATGGGATACAACAAGTAAAAAAATAATATTTAATAAAACCTTCGTATTTAGCCTAATAAATAAAACAGCAGTACGGGGTAACTTAGCAACTATAGCAGCCATGACGAATAAAGGGCTTGCAGTAATAATTTCTAATACAACATCAACATATATACTCGTATACAAGAGAATAAATAATACGTTTAAATTATTTAGAACATATGATAAAACATATTCTTACACACTATATATTTACAACAACACAATCCTAGGGATAATCCCATACATAGGCACCTATTATAACAGAACAGTTCTAATACCCCATCTAGTAGACTTATTTACAAACACATCAATATTCGAGATACCATCACTAATACCCGTAATACCATTCGGCACCCCAATAGTTCAAATATACAAAAACATGACATCTTGGATCATACACGTTACAGTAATCAATAAATTAGCCCATAGAATAGAATACTATATAACAAAACCTAAAAGCTACGAATTAAAAGACGCATCAAAAGCATCATTCTCACCAATCCTAGACTGTGCAGTCTTCGAAACACAGAACGGAGCAATTATACTATTACCTGACGGAACCAAGTACTTCCTGAACAAATACCTACCTGTCTTACCCCGAGAAGTCTTCATGCTAATAGACCCGCCAAATGGCATAATAGACGTCGACCAGAACAATCATAGAATGCTCTTAAAATATAACAAGGGAAACATCACCGAGATATTCCTACTAGAAAACAATAAACTACACAAAATATACGAACTACCAGCAAAATACTCATATAAATCAAACGGATTCTATGGTACAATAAAAGGAAACTACGCCTTCCTAATAGATCCAGAAAAGCACAAACTAATAAAAATCAATCTTGAAGAAGTATTAAAATCAATCAATAAAGGCGACGATATTAAGGTTGAAAACAATTTCCGCGTCTACTTATTAATAGCAGTTTTTATAATTAGTGTTCTCATAGTTATTTTACTTATCAAATATAGATATAAGTTAAAGCCAAAATGAAATAATGATACATGAAAATTATAGTGATTTATACAGAAAATTGTCAAATACGTAGATGTTTAGAACATAGGGAGATAATATGAACAAATATATCCCCAAATTAGAGAAAAACTTTAACAAAACAACTAAGATCTTAAAAGACCATATTTATCCAATACTATTTTTTGCACTATTAAACCTAAGAATAATAACCTGGTTCCAACCTGGTCACGTAGTATTTTCAGGAGATTTTAGACCATTTCTTACGTGGGAGGCATTCATCAATAAAATCAATGGAGTATGGACCGAAGTGGACTTTGGCACACCTTCTTTCTATTTTACTCGAAAATATAGTATTTTTGAACTTTTTTCTATGATAGCATATCGCATATTTGGGGATTTGACAATATCACAAATTATTGCTACATACGTACTATATATGATTTTTTCTATTGTAGGATACTTTTTGTATTATTTGCTGACGCAAAATAAGTTAATCTCGTTTGTATCAGCTTTCTTTCTCACAACAAATCCTTTACTTATAAATGATAGAGAAATTACAGCTTTAGGTTTTGTAAATTATTATTTTGTACCGACTATAATAATATTATTATTATATGTTTATTCTTTAGAAAAGAGTAATTTATTTTATGCATTTAGTGCCGGTCTATTGGTTTTTTTAGCAACTTCAGCCTTTCCAAATCCTAAAACATTAATTTTTGTTATCACTCTAGTTATCTATATAACATTATTCCTTTTATTTAAAAAGAAATATATAATCATAAACGTAAAGAAAAACAGTAATAAAACTATTAATATTTCATTTGTTCTGGATAGTCTCAGTATAAAACGTGTCTTAATTCATCTCTTTCTTTTTGTTGTAGGATTTTTAATTGATCTAGTACCTATTCTACATTTATATATGAGTGAACAAAAACTTATTCTAAGGACGCTTAAATGGTATCAGAATACAAGTCCAACTTTTATAAGAAAAATAAACCCTATTGAATTCCTAAGGTTCATTTTTAGATGGTCATTCTTTAGTGGGGCATTTGGTCGTCCGTATGTTCCATATAGGGATTTATACGTTGATAACTTATTTTTTAAACTCCTCATGTATGTTCCGTTTGTCGTGATATTAATAACAGTTATTTATTCGCTGAAATATAGGAAATATAGATTATACACGGTGTTTTCTTTTATACCATATGCATTAAGTATTCTTACGTCTTATTCCATAGTATGCAATGATTTAACATTCATGGTATTTTCTAAAAGCGCTATATTAAGATCATTAATAGAACCCGTATATTTATCCTTTTATACTGTTTTATTTGCAGCACTTATATTTGGCATATGTTTACAAATATTAAACGAAATAATAAGAAAGATTTTTAATGATATACATAAGCAGAATATTCTATCGGCATCTCTATTATTTATGTTCTTAATTCTATTTTCTGCTATAAGCTATCCATTATTTTCGGGAGATATCACTAGAAACTGGTTAGATCCAAATGTTAAAGGATATTATTTACCTATAGAAATCTATAAGGATATTAATAGAAAGATTTCGAATGATTACTGGGTTCTCTTATTGCCTCATAGATATACGTATGTGTATTATAATGAAACTAACGAGTTATGGGGTTCAGGTAATCCTTATCCCAAGATTTTTGGTTTTCCATATATATCTGGTCTGGGTACCGAATATATTAGATCCTCGAGCGATGACGTCGTAGAATATATTTATTCACTATTTCATGATAATCACTATGGTTCTCAAGATATTATAAAACTTTTCGGCCTGTTGGGAATAAGATATGTTCTTATTGAAAAGAACATTATATTTGGAGCAAGGGATAGCTACGATATTTATTTAAATAAATTACTTAGTTCGAGTAATGTTGAAATTCTTTCAAATTATTCTAATAGAGTATTATTGTCCTTAAATATATCGAATAAAATAATCTATATTGCGAAAAAATACTCCTTTTATCAAAATTATACGGATTTAGTCGAAGACGTTAAGAATATTAAATACATTAATGACCTAAAGGGCTATGTCTTCATAGACAAGTCGTATAAATACATCTATGATCTTTTAGATAGATATCCCAATATAATAGGCGAAGGAAAATTAATTAATGTGAACAAATATTCCCCTTCCCATATTATGGTTGAAGTTTCTAGTGATAAATACTTCATACTAGTGTTGCAGGAAAGTTATGATGATAATTGGGTTGTTTATATTAATGGAAAAAAACTTGATCCAAGGCTTCATTTTAAGGTTAATGGATACGGTAATGGATGGTTGATACCTGTTAAGGGTTTTGCTAAGATTGACATAGTTTATTTACCGAGTAGGATCGATATTATATATACTTTTTATCCCTTCCTTTTCATAATTGCAATGATCGTTTATTATGTGTTGAATAAAGGCTTTCATAATCCTAGATTTAATTTTAGGAAGCGAGTTTAACGTTCTCTATTTAAATATTTCTTGGTTATTTTTATTTTAGACAGCACAGGATACTTTTTGATCGAAAAGGTGTAATGTTATGAGTCGCGTTTTCGGAAAAGTACTGGCTGGTGGGACATGGTTATTTTTAGCAGGATTAGTTTTTAACTTGTTTAATTTTATTTATTGGTTTTTAATTACTAGGATTGCTGGGGTTAGTATAATAGGTTTAGCATCCACGGTATATAGTTCTGCTATTATAGCTAGTACGATTGTTTCTTCGGGTTTAGATATAGCTGTTATGAGAGAAGTATCATCGTATGGATTGTTTTTAATTAAGAGGATTTTTCCCTCAATATTGATTATTTCAATGGTTTCTTTTGTTTTGTCTTATATGCTTACATTAATAGTAGGATTTGATACTGGAGTAGCAGTTATTTCTGGTATATTGGCTTTTCTCAATGTAATTAGTGTTATTTTATTAGCAGCATTAATAGGTTCTACCATGTTTAAACATTATTTTATAGCTTTAACAACTTCCTCTGTGTTAAAGCTTTTGGTAGGAATTTTCCTTATTCTTTTTGGGTTTGGCTTGTATTCGTTATTGTTTGGATTTATGGCTTATCTGTTAGCATCAATAGTGCTTTCGATCTATTCTATATATAGTACTACTCGAAAGAATATTATAGATATACAGCCAAATGAGGCCTCTATCAATTATAATATCTTTTCCTTCTTCAAGATTGGTTATTCAAATTATTTCTTTACAATAACCAATCAGATCCTAACTTATATATTCACCTATACATTCATGTTTATAGTTAGGAAAGCAATAGATACAGGAACACTTTATATTTCAATAATGATTATTACAGTTATTTCAATGTTTCCTCAAGCGTTATTAAATGCATCTTTACCTATCAGTATCAGAGAAAAAACAGATGAAATATCTAGTAGTTTAAGACTCGGAATAGCGATTTCAGGATTTTTATGCATTTCATTATTACCAGTCTCAACAGATGTACTTGCAATTTTAAACCAAAACCTAACATATGGAGAGGAAACGCTAAATATATTAATCCTATCAGTGCCATTTATGGTCGGCCTAACAACCTACTTAATGAAGTGGAATAAAGAGCTCAAGATAAAAAATATCATAATAGTGGGTTTTACAAGACTACTTACTCTGCTAGTCTTATTAGTATTTCTCGCCTCTCACCAAGGCATCATTGGTGCTGCCCTATCGTATCTCGTATCGAACATTATATCATATTTTGTAGCCTACATGGTTGATAAAAAATATCTAAAAGCAATTATATTTACATCAATATTTTTAATGATCGAGTATCTTATGAATCACGTCATATCATTAAAAATGCTTATACCGATTATTATAGCCATATACGCATTATTGATCTTTAGATTAAAAATTATTAACATAGCCGAAGCAAAATTGTTCAAAAATATAGTAAAGGAAATAATTAAAAACTTATAAAACTGAGATCATAATCATTTTAGTTAATCATGATTAAAAACAATAAATAACCAATTATCGATTTATATGAAAACAAAAACAGTTTGCGGGACATGGAATTGAACGACGAGAGGGCTCTGGTATCTATTATTATACCGACATATAATTCTGCAAAAACCTTACCTAGATGTTTAGAATCTATCAAGAAACAAAGCTATAAAAATATAGAAATAATCATTGTTGATAATTTTAGTAATGATAATACTGTGGAAATCGCTAAACGTTATGATGCAAGGGTTGTACAAGTAAAGAGTGAGAGGACTAAGGCTAAAAACATAGGTCTAAGACTGGCTAATGGTAAGTATGTATTGTTTATTGATGCAGATATGGAATTAACCCCTCGAGTAATTGAAGAATGTGTACAAGTAATTAACACTAGTTCTAAAATAGCCGGAATAATAATTCCGGAAAGAAGTGTTGGGAATAATTATTGGTCTAAAGTAAGGGACTACGAGAGAAGTTTCTATATAGGCACACCCATAGAGTCACCAAGATTCTTTCTAAGAGAAATAGCACTAAAAGTAGGAGGATATGATGAAGACTTAATTTTTTACGAAGAGGCTACTTTACCATACAAGATAGAACAATTAGGATATTATACAAGAGCTAGAATCAAGTCTTATATTATTCATCATGAGGAAGACTTTGAATTAGCAAAATGGATCAGGAAGAAGTTTTATTACGGTAAAACATTAAAAAATTACTGTAACAAATATAAAAACAAGTATGAGTTTTATGTATCTTTTCAAGTAAAGCCTTCCTATAGGCTTGCTTTATTTATTAGAAATAAAAGATTTTGGACAAACTTAAATTACTCATTAGGTCTAATATATCTAAAATTCTTAGAATTTATCTCGATAAAACTAGGAGAGCTATCTAGCGTAAATCTATGATTTAGTTAAATACTCTATGGAGAAAAATTTGGGATAATACTTAGTAGCTTCCACAATCCTATTCCAACTATTGAGATCATGAATAAGAATCTATGAGTAGGTTTTAGTTTCCTTAACCCCTCTCCAGCTAATACATTTATTGGCGTATTTAAAAATATCCTATAAGTCAATATATTCCAGGGAAATATAGCTAGCATATATGAAAGTATTATGCTTAGACCAAATAAGCTCATTATTTTGTCACATATCCCAAATATGCTTAGGAAATAATAGAGTGGATTATTTAATGTACCACCAGTATATACTACGAAGAACCAATTAATGCTACTAATAAAAGATCCACTTAATGAGGCATTCTTTATTACATTTTCATTAATGATTGCTCTATCTATTAGGGCATGCTTGGATAGGAAAAGAATAAACTCAATGATTAGAAATAATGAAAAATACTTTATATGACACCCGATTTCAATACCGCGATACTTTTGCTTAAATAACCTTATAATGACATAAATGCTAAATATAATGAAGTATTGTAGCCATGTCCATTCATGTACAAACATGGTAAGAGCATATAATAAGATGCCTATCAAAAATTTTTTCGTATCATTATTAGTAATGTAAGGCAACGATATATAAGTTAAAGATATTGCTAATAGATTTGCTTGAAATCCGCCATAAATAAATGTAAGAAAGATAGGTGAAAATGGTGTTAATAACAATGCATATTTAGCTGTCTCTTTATTAAACCATTTTGATGCAAGAAAATAAATTGAGTACGAATATAGTATTAGCAAAGGTATATTGTGGTAAATGGCAATAATCTTAGGGTCAAGCTTAGTTATGTACCAGACTATGTATAGTATGGCTAAAAATAATGGTCTGTCACTATGAAGGTAAAATACATTGAAGTTCCCATAAATTAGCTGGTTAAGCCATTTATAATAGTATATCCAGTCAGTATTAATAGGATATTGATTAGGATTAATTGACGGAAAATACGGGATCAAAACTACTATAGAACATATTAACAACCCGAGAGCAACAAATAAGGTGTTGTCTTTATATTTTCTAGTGTCTGGCTTATTAGTTACATTTTCGTTGCTACAAAATGAATAAATATTTTTGAGAAATTTGAAAAGTGATGTTTTTATATTAAAAGGCTTTACTTTACTTATAATTATCGAAACTGCTATTATGAAAGCGGTAAATATGAAGATATAATTTAAACCCCAACCAAGATACCATAATACGATATTTGCATAAATAGGGGAATTTATTTTCATTACAGTGAATCCCAAGATCCTTAATAGTAAATAAATTATTTTCTGAATTTCTAATACTGCGAGCCCGCAAAGAATCGAATACATGAATTCTATTGGATTTTTTAAGTAAAGGAAATAAATTAGTATGATAGCGAATAAATACAGTAGTAGTGAAAATACATAGTTATTAATACTTATTGAGTATATAATGCATACCAATAAAGGTAAAAGAGTTAAGCTTGTTCTCTGTTTTGTTTTTAATAAAATAATCATGATCGATGAGAACAATAGACATAATAATAATATATGATCGTATAGCATTGAGCCTGTAAAAGTAAAAATATCCTTACTGTAAACTGTTACTCTACTAGTAGTAAAGGCTATTTCTACTCCGAAGATATAAGCAAGATCCATTAAAATAATAATAGTTGCCAATCCGTATACAGAGTATATTAGGTGTTTGATAACTCTGTCGGGATTCATTTATAATGTTTCACCCTCTTTCCTCTTATCATCCCTCTTATCATCTTGGAAATTTAATAAAGATAATAATTGTATTGCAATAACATTTTAATACTTAACCTCCAGAATATAATATATGATTAAATCATTTATTAGTAAAGAGAATGGGTGTGAAATATGGAAAACATGCGAGACAATATCGCAATTATTATGTTATTAGCTGTAGCTGGTGCCATGATTGGAATTACTTATGCCTTACCTTCTTCGAATATCTCGCTTCCCGTGTTTGATGTAAATGACCAATATTATTACTACTATGGGACAACGACTTCAATACCTACAACTACAACCACTACAACAACTACACCCTCGATAACTACAACGACGAGGACCGTTACAACAACAGAAACCGTTACAATAACAAAGACACAAACAACAACAGTAACTGAAACGACAACTGAAACAACCACTAAGACAACAACTGCTACAACTACTGCTACCTCGACCGTGACAGAGACAGAAACAACTACTTTGACCACTACGAAAACAGAGACAGCAACGGAGACACAAACAATAACAGAAACATCGACAGTGACTAAGCCAACTACAGTAACGGCCACACACACAGTCACGGAAACAACCACAAAACCTATAACAACTACTAAGACTGAAACAACTACTGAAACAACAACATATAAGACTACAAAAATCAAGCCCGTAACTAAGACTATTACCTATACAACGACATTGGAAAAACCAATTGAAAAAACAACTACAGTTACAGAGACAGCAAAAGAAACAGTAACAACTACTAAGACTGAAACAATTACTAAAGAGAAAACTGAGACTAATTGGCCAGCAACGGTAGGTGTCGGTATCTTAGGATTAGTGATAGGGTTATTATTAATGTACTTTATGTTGAAAAGAAGGATGTGAAACAAGCGGAAAATAAGATCTTTCATATAATTTATACCATATTTCTCTCAATATTTCTCTAACTTATTCATTGTAAGATAGTTCATTAAGGAACGAGAAAAGATTAAAAATTTAAAAATTTTTAATCAGTGATAGGAACTCAGATGCAGTTTTTTCCCATGAAAATTGTTTAGCGTATTCGTAAGCATTTCTCCCTAAATATTTTCTCTTTTCTTCATTTTGAAGTAGATATAGTATACTATTGGCTAGTGTTTCAGCCTTTCTTGTTTTAACTAAAATACCCGTTTTCATATCTTGTATTGCATCTTTCAGTCCCGGAGCATAACAGGCTATTGTTGGCGTCATACAAGCTGCAGCTTCTAATATTGTCTGTCCCCAACCTTCTCTTATCGAAGGATAAACTAATAATTTAGACCTAGCAAGTATTCTCTTCTTTTCATGATCTGATATATTGATCTTAAATACAACTTTTTTTAAACCCAACTTTTCAGATAATCTAACTAATTGTTTAAGATATTTTGGATCAGGCCTTCCAGCAATAATAAGTTTAACACCCTTTTCCTCTTTCTCAACAAAATACCACGCCCTGAGTAAAAGATCTATGTTTTTGTATCGAGTTATCCTACCTACATACGCGACTGCATCTTCTTTTATCTTAGAGTATTTTATACAGTCATTATAGAAATCCCAATTCAATCCATTATAGATAATTCTTATTATATCCTCACTATAGCCTAGGTTTATTAAATCATCTCTGGTACTTGGAGAAACTGTAACTATATATTTTATTTTTCCTTTTTTACTTGCATGAATATACATTCTGTGATATAGTTTTTCAAAAGCCCATCCAATAGGTTCTACTAATTTGTTAAAACTATATCTCCAGCAATCTTTGCATAATTGGTGTATAATCATTATAATTGGTTCTTGTGAATAAAGTGGTGTAAAGAATGGAATGGTATTAACTTCGTCTATGACAATATCTGGTTTCCAATAATTGTTTTTAACCATATTGTATACTTTTTTCGCCTTTAAGTATATAGTGAATCTTTCACCATATCTTAATACTAGATATCCATCTATAATTTCTTTTCGCGAGAGCTCGTTTGTTCTAGATGTTGCCAAGATTATTTCATGTCCTTGTTTTGCCAGTCTTCTTGCTATTTCATGAGTATATATCTCTGCTCCACCTGCTAATGGGTTTTTTATGCATCGCCAATTGTACCATAGAATTCTTAGTGTCTCCATACTTATCAGCCAAAGGGATTATTTTTGGCCATTAAGTATTTTTTGATAATACTTTATAATTCTATATCTATAAGTTATTGCAAGCAAGTCGATCATCATTCTTATGATTTCTTTTATCTTAAATCTGGACGTAAGTTTAATTTTCCATAATGCTGGAACTTCTACTATTTTATATTTTTTCAAAGACGCTAAAACAAGTAATTCTATATCAAAAGCATACCGCTTAATGGTCATGGCCTTTGATATTTCGTCAAGTACATATCGTTTAAATGCTTTAGCTCCTGTTTGTGTATCGTTCATGTTTAAACCTAAGAAGATCTTAGCCATATAATAGAAGGATTTACTTAGAAATCTCCTTGTAGGTGATGCTATTGTTTTTGAATCTGGATGCCATTTTGAAGTTATTACGATATCCACATCATTATTCTTAAGCATATTTACTAATAGTATGATTTGCCGGGGATCAATATCTAGGTCTCCATCGAAGAATACTATGATATCACCACAACTCCTTCTATAACCGTATAGGAGAGCGAATCCCTTCCCCATATTTTTAGGGAGTCTAAATATTTTAATGTGCTTATAGCTACTGAATTTACTTGCGTATACATAAGTATCATCATGACTTCCATCATCAACAACAATTATTTCATAATCGTTATAATGTTTCTTCATAACCTTATCCACAATATTGATCGAATACATAATGTGTTTAGACAACATATATGCTGGCATCACTACAGATACCTTCATATTGTCTCATCCGTAGCTTTTCTGAATTGAATGTTCCTTCTTCATAATCATAATAGTTTAATAAACATATGATTAAAAATTATTTCTATGCACGCCATCTTATAATCTACTTAATTTATTTCAAAGAGAATGAAGAGTACAAGCATTGTTTATAAAGAACTGATCTTAGCCACAATTATGAATATTGGTTCCTTATAATCTACAAACTTTTTGATTATCTGTAAAGAATTGTGAGTTGTTTTTGTTCATTATTAACACTACTAAAAGTATAGTTGGATTCATTATTCTGAACCGCACTATATAATGTTTTTAGTCTTATATTTTCAGTTTGTGTTAATAATAATTTAGTGATGTAGGAGCATTGACGATTTTAAATGGATAGATGTGAGAATATGATAATATTCTTGTTTCATAATATTAAATTCAAATACTGTTCTATCTGGAATAGTTTAATTATATATTGGTTTGATATAAAAAATTGTTATTGTTTTTTGTGTGTTTTTGTTAGTATTGTTATTGTTGTTGTTAGGACTATTGTTGTTAGTGTTGCTATGATTATTGTTAGTGTGTCTGTGTCTGTGTGTTCTGGTGTGTTTGGTACGGTTATTTCTCCTCCTACTTTCATGGGTTGTCCGGATAGGACGAATACTGCTTCATCTCCTGCTAGGTATTCATCCATTGTTATGTTTGCATAAACAATTTTATGATCTTTATCAATCCATGTATTACTACACCTCATATATTCTCCAGCACTAGCATTATAGTAGTAAATACCAAGACTATCCTCAGAGACACCAAGTGCTTCTAGATCATAACCACTATAATTAACAGCTATCGTTATAGGCCAAACAACATTATTGGTATTATCAATATACAATGCATAATAATAACCTATACCATCAATCGATGCATTACCAGTAGGCTCATCATCATATGTAGCTATTGCTGTATATACATAGTCTGTGTCATTTATAGTAATAATAGAATTACCAATGACTATATTCATAAGACCCGGGCCCCATCCAACGCTTCTATAATCCACTACATATGCTACATAACCACCCTTACCAACAGTATAAATAATTCTTGTGGACCAAGGCCACACACCGTATGGAGCATATATGCGATATAAGTGGTCTCTTATGTGGAACCAATAATGTGGATCTATTATTGTTATGTTTTTACCGGCTAATCCATCCTCAATGCCTATGAGTGATAAGTTTAATGCGGCTTCAACATTCTTTGTATTGTAAAATGTTATATTATAGTAAACAGTATTATTATTATACCAATTCCAACTGCCTGACGACATATTATGTATCCCGACGCTCCAAGGAGTCATGTATATTTCGTAGTCTATTGTTCCATCATTATCTATATCCACTCTGAAACTCAATTCATGCCAGTAGTCTAGTCCGTTGTATTTTGTTGTATTTATTTCTTCTGCTAGATCGAATCTTACGAATAAATGTTTATTATCTGTTGCTATGTAGATAGCTGTGAGGTTGAATTCTTGATACGGATTAAGTATTCCATCATCACCATCCACTGCCAACAAGGCATTATCTGGCCAATCACTTGGCTCTCCATCAACAACTATATCCGCATAAGGCACCGTATAATTGGGGAAGTAATTGTCAATAGGGTAATCATCACCATAAGTGTTACCTTCGATACCTTGTATCATTATAGTAGATCCACTAGTTATGTTTAACTTATCTAATGGAATCATCAGAGTCATAGAATAATCGTCTCCTATAACCCATTCGCCACGCCATTCATAACCTAACCAGGTTCCATTACTAGCATAATAATTAATCCATAGATCTGTCCAATTACCCCACTCATAACGTCTGTACCATGAGCCAATAGAAACCTCGTAGCCATCACAAGGAGTTCCTGCGCCCGATCCTGTTTTTCTATTATTATCCAGATCTAGGCGGAAGCCTAAATACCTACCAATATCATATGACACCGGAGTTCCTGAAGGGAATGGCTTGTTCCATATAGCTTTAATAATTAGGTGCGTGCCATTGTCAGTTACTGTTACATTGTCTAGATCTATATATGTTCCAGTCTCTATTCTATCATATGCTATCACAGGATTAGATATATTCGTATCAGTAATTACCACCATCGCCACAGTATTAAGTAATAATAATAATGATACAAGAACTGGAAAGAGATGCTTCCTCACCATATCATCCTACACCCTCAATCAATTAACCTGGCTAATTCAAAATTAGAATTTATATATGTGATATAATATAAGTTTATATCTATGCCTAGGTGTTTTATTCACACTTCTTCACCTCAATGCTAGCTAAACCAGGATATTATGAGCAATATAAGGGAACTTGGACCAAACCAGTTCCGCGTGGTTGCCCGTGCTTTATCTTTTGGTGACTATGGGTATTTTAGTATCTTGCACGGGGCTTCTCCCTCAGCCACTTCATGTGGTTCGGTGGTTCATCGAGGGGCTACATTGACCGCCACCACTTGGGCGGTCTTACGGGTTGTGGGGGGATGCCGTCATCGGCAAGAGCCTGATGGCTTCATTATCCAAACCTCATAACATCATCTTTGTTTACCCCCATTATTTGTTCTCATAGAAAAGAAACATAAATATAGAGACCCCGAAATTCCCAAAACACCCCAAGTACCCAAACAAGCGAATAGTCTACTAGCGTTAAAACAAGTATAGTTGTGTGGAGATCGTTTTGAAACCATGGATTTTGTGATTAAGTTTTTTGTCCTTTGATAACTATTATTGTGTCTTGTTTTTCTGGTTTTGTTTCTGGGCTTGGTGTTATAGTATATGTTTTGTCGGGTTTTATTATGGCTATTATCTTGTAGTTATGTTTTTTGTCTTTTTGGTTTAGTTCTTCTTCGATTTCTCTTATTGTTTTCCCATGGTGTTTTTCTGTTATCTTTATTTCTACAAGGTCTCCTTTTCCTCGGGCTGATATTATGTCTGTTAGTATTGTTAGTACTCCTGGTTCGAAGAGTGCTGATGCTATTGTTCTTCCAAGTATTCTTGTTGAGACTACGTGTTTGGCTCCTGCTTCTCTTAGTAGTTGTTCTGTCTTGGCGTGTTTTACTACTGCGTGTATTTCTGCTTCTTTGTTTATGGAGCGTATTAGTAGTGTTAGGTATAGTGCTTTGCTGTCATCGCTGAGGCAGAGGAATATGTGTTTTGCTTTCTCGACACCTGCTTTCCTTAATACATCTTCTGATCCAGGGTCTCCTACTACATAGTCTATGTCTAGTGCTTTTCTTGGTTGTTGTGGTGTTACGAATCCAATGTTTTCCAAATAGTTGTTTAGTCTGAGTTCATCTATGAGTTCATAGCATGTGTCTGTGTCTCCTATGACTAGTATCTCCTTGTTTTTCAGAGGTGCCATTCCTAGACTCCTCCTAATACTAAGTGATAAGAACCAATCAGCTATAACTGATATGGTTAGAGTATATGCTATGATACCCATTATTGCGGCGAATCCTGCGACGATCCACCCCAGTCCTCTTATAGGTGTAACGTCTCCGTATCCTATTGTTGCCATCGTTATGAGACTCCAGTATAGAGCTGTATAGATATCAACATCTTCTCTTCCAGCAACTATGTGTTCGCTATAATAGAATAGTAAAGCATTAACAATCCACATCGAGACAAAGAATAATACTACATAAAAGGCTTTCTTCCTCGTAATTCTTCTCCAAATACTTCTCCGTAGTAATCTATAAATTATATGTATCGGCAACCAGTGATCCCCTTTCCCCACACACTCTACGTCTCCATCATATCTCTAAGTGATTAGTGAAGAGAATTTACTCTATAGATAATAACATAATGAATACTATAAAATAATATTTAAGTTCTCTGGATCAAGTTTAATAACCAGTAACGCCTAAGGATCAAATGAATAAATAATTACGTGGTGGGGGATCGCTGTGAGCGAGAAGAAAACAGCCAAGGAGATAATTCTCGAAGTATTAAAGAAGGAGAAGAGACCACTAACTCCTAAGGAGATCCAGAAGCTTACCGGGCTAAACTACAATACTATCCGTGGAAGACTCCAAGACCTTAAGAAAGCTGGCTTGGTTGTTAGAACTGATAAGGGATGGATCTATAAGGAATACGCCAAGTAAGACAGTAATAAGTGGATTGTGATGAATTAAAACCTTTTTTCCACACTATTCCTACAAAATTCCTCATAGCTAAACGTATCTTATGTTATGCTTGAGAGTGATGGTCCGAGAATTGTTCCTATGAAGTAATTTGTTACATACGTGCTAACATACATTCCGAGACCTGTTAGTAATAACATTACTCCTAAGTAGTAGAAAACAGCATATCTCGAGCCAGGATTTACTGCTGTTAAAGTAATAGTGTTTGCAAAAGTGATTATTACGAGCATAATGTTTGTTAGAAGTGATACATCCTCTTCTCTAATATTGAAGAATTTGAATAGATCAGCAAATTCTGGTGGGACTTGGACAGCGAAGTGAGTTATTATACTTGAGAATATAGTCACGAAATTTGTGATAAGCATTAATATCAATATTGTCGCTATGTGCATTATGTAAAGTGTTGCCTCGAACGTTTTGAAGACCTGTGCATAGTTAATTCTTAATCTATAAAGCTCGTTTATGTGGTTTGAAAGCATTGCACCCGCTTCTCTAGTATTTCCACCAGCTTCTATAGTGTCAATGAATATGTGACTACTCCTTGAGATGAATTCACTACAAGATTCTTCAGCGAAATATTTCCACGCAATCCTTGGATCAATCCTATTAACAAGTCTTACATAAAATCTTCTTAAGAGATTCTTTAATTTACCTAGCTCAGCTATAAGTAGAGGCTTTAATGCCTCAATCAGGCTTGGGACAACGCTTAAGTGTTCACCATAGCTTCTAATAAAGGCTGGGAAAAACATATCGTATTCATTTATTCTTCCTTCATGGATCTTTATAAGTATACCTATAGGTAACATGACTAGTCCGGAGAATATTAAGTACTTTGAAACTTCTTCAACGTCTAAGATCTTCATCGTATAAGATAAATAGACTATTACAAAAGCAAAGACAAGAGACGACAATATTCCTCCAATACTTATGATCCTTACAATTAATGGTTTATGTTGGGGTTTGGCTTCGAATAAGGGTTTTCTCACAAATGCTCTCAATAAGATGGCCATTCCTGATAACGTGACTCCAGTAGCTATCATTGATGTAACCATCATCTTCTGTATTCCACCAAAGATCATGCCTAAGAGGATGAGATTAGCTTGCATAAAGACTAATGCTCCCAAGAGGGTAACATATATTCCCAGAACAACTCTGAGCGACTCGATTAGTCTATTATATGCAGATAAGTATTCACTAAACAATGTATTATACTCAATTCTCAAGTATTCTTTTATATCACCACCTGTAGCGACAATGGCTGATAGTCTCTGTAAAAACATTTCATCAACCTTATACTTTACTTCACGCGATACAAGTCTTAGTGCTTCCGGAGCACTGTATCCCCATTGCCCTATCAGTCCTTGAAGCTTCTTAAACAAGTTTTGATAGTACTTGCTGTAGAGGGGAGTTTCACCAATGTATTTAAACATGAGTGTTAGAGGAGGATTTCCCGTGACAAGACATCTTAAGTGTATTAGGATAAAAGTTAGATCGTCTGGGACGGGGATTATTCCAAGCCTCTTGATTGCCTTATAATAATAGATGAAAAGAAATGAGACAAAAATAACAGTAACTCCTACAATTATGGCGGGATAGAATGGCAAGTATTTTGAGGCGAGATATACAACAATAGTATCAAAGATTACAACAGCTATAGTTACCCATTTATGAGTAATTGCTCTCTCAATAAAGGGGTGGATAAGTTCTTTTACTCTATTAATACTTCTTACCCTACTAGGCATTTTTGCACCTTCAGATTTATGTTAATAGATCTCCTCGTAGAAGCCTCTTGTATGCCTCTTCTAGTCCTAATTCATATGTTTTCACAATTGCTTTGTATACATCATAGTAGTTAACAATATTTTTATCCGCTAGGGCTCGCAAGAACTTTGCTCTGAGATCCAGCTCCTCATATATCAGCTTTATATTCTTCCTAGAAATACCTCTCATCACAGCTATCTTTTCCTCCAGTAGATAACTAGCTCCCCTACCAGCAAATCTATGAGTATCAGTTGTGGGGTCCCAAGTGAAGACTGGAACAGCCGCTATGGAATCCGTAGTCGGGTCATAACCTATAATCTCATAGACAGAAATCATCCTACGCACAAGTAATCCAGTCTTACTATAAACAGATGATTGGAACCATGCAATATTCAAGTTATCAAGATTAGTCTTAGGCACTTGGATCGGATAATTCGTAAGCCTCTGCAAAAGCCTCTCAAGATTAGCAGCATGAAAAGTAGCCATAACAGGGTGACCAGTATTGTGTAGTGCTACTGGAATGTCTCCGCCTATAAATAGTTCGGTTTCAGGTACAGAAACATCGTATACATAGCCATGGTATTTCTCTTTTCTCACGTCTATTATTTCTAAAAACGCTATATCGCTCTCTAAGATAATTTTCAACCTATTAAGGATCTCTTTAGAATCTTCATCAAGTGTTTCTATATATCTTTCTATAAATGCTATAATTTTCCTAGCTGTTTTTCTCGAAATATATCTTTGCTTTCCACTCCTATACCTACGTACAACATAAGTTAATTCGAATGGCAGCTTTGAATCTAGATCATTTGACTCCAGTATACGTATTATTGGTTTTAACGGGATCCTATCACTCCAAGATCTTATTCTACGTTTATTGAATAACCTAATATGTATATCATAGTATTTCCCATATTTTTTATCACGTATTACAAACATTTTTGACTCAAAACCAGCTAGCCTAGCCAACCATACTAATTGTTTTGCCAAATACTTGTTCTTAGTAGTATACACTACGATTCCTTCACGAATACTTGTTCTCCTAGCATCAGCTAGATATCCCTTAAAGAACTCTTCTATAACGTCACTGGGAGAGTTCCATAGAATCGAAGGTATGTGTTTTTCTTCAAGTTTCGAGCCAATAAGTGATGCAATAGTGTATGCTAGAGGTGCATTATAGACTCTAATTATGTCGTAGCTTTTCCTATTTCTAATTGATACATTGGCTCCTAGTTCTTTAGCAATATTTACTACTTTTTCTATTATCCATTGCTCGTTCTTACCCA
>Ga0256842_1000387_pt1 | contig 38607 bp, 33 predicted proteins | sample 4559240metaG_FD_185973 | JGI IMG/M metagenome (GOLD analysis project Ga0256842, IMG submission 185973) | Hydrothermal vent microbial communities from Guaymas Basin, Mexico - 4559-240 | ecosystem: Environmental > Aquatic > Marine > Hydrothermal vents | place: Mexico: Guaymas Basin | collected...
CCATAGTTTTTAAGTTTTGTATGATTTTATTTTCGTTTTCAAGTCTTAAATCTTTATACTTAAAGAATTCTATAGAATTTTTTATACTATCATGTACAGTTTTGTGAGGAGTTTTTATAGATTTATAAGCTGTTGTATTTCCAAAACGCTCTTTGGCTACACCATTGTACCACTTACCTAGTCTACACTCTTCGTGGTTAATGATGTTCTCTGGAACATCACCTGCTACAATAATATCATAAGCATTTGCTTTGTATATGATGTGGTCAATTATGGCTAAGAGAACAAAAACTTTATTGCTCATCATGTCTATATCTTGAGCCATAAGTGTTGCCTCGGTGTTTAAACCACCCATAGTGGAGTTGAAATCATCAACTGAAGATGAAACTTCATCTGCAAGTGTTGTCATAGTCTCTGATTTGTCTAAAATGGTACTTGATTCTTGTTTCATGGAGTTTATAGATATGGTTATCTCGCTGGTTGCTTTTTGTGTTCTTTCAGCTAGTTTTCTTACTTCATCCGCAACTACTGCAAAACCTCGACCATGTTCACCAGCACGGGCTGCTTCTATGGCAGCATTAAGAGCTAGAAGGTTTGTTTGTTCTGCTATATCTTTGATAAGGTCAACTATGGATGTTATCTCGTTGGTTTTATCGTTTAGACCCTCTATGGACATATTGCTATCGTTGATTTGTTCAACTAAAACTTGTAATTTTTCTAAAATATTTTCCACTTCATTCATGGAATTATTTGCAGTGGAAGCTGTATTTTGTGTTGTTTGTTGAACATTATCTAACTCTTCTATGACACCGGTCATCTCCTTTTGTATGAGACCCAAACCATCTCCTACACTACCTATAGATCGTACATTTGCACTGAAGTTAATAAGCTGTTGTTTTTCATGTGCTTCATTCATCGCTTTTATACCACTTTGAACACTGTGTATAGCTTCAGCAAAATCTCCATGCAATCCATTGTCATTTAAATCATAGCTAAAATCTCCCTTGGCTGCTTTATGAACGGAAGTATTTATCCTAGATGTTAAGTCTTTTATAAGATTTACAAGTGTCGCAAGGAAATTTGTAATCTCATCCATCTCATTTCTAGCAACTGTTCGTCTGTCTATGGCTATAGATAGATCACCTTCTGTTGTTATATGATTCATGATGTCTTTAAACCTGACTATAGAGTTTGTGATACTTTGTGATACATCTCTTGATAAGTACAGAATAAAGCAAAGAATAAGAATTGAAAAACTAATTACGATTAACAATAATGTAAACGAAGCATCAAGTATTTCATTTGCTTCATTTATAATATGTTTGGCTAGATTATCTTCAAATTCTTTTAATTTATTAATCTTTCTAGTAATTGTTTGAAACCATACAGTTGGATTTACTCCAAAACCATTATCTTTTGAGTTTGCAATTTTTCTATACCTATCTACTTGTGCAAAAGAGTTGTCCTTTTCTATGTTCTTATACATCTCTTGTACATTTTTTTCAGCAGTACAAAGGAGAAGGTTTGTAAGCACTTTTTGTTCAGAAACAAGAGATGCGTATTTTGCAGCTGTTGCTCTTGTAAACTTGTCTTTTGCAAAAACTCCAGATAGCACAGCTCTTTCAACTCCTGCTCGTTCTTTTGAACTTATAAAGACAACAAGACTCAAGAAATTAGTTTTTAAACGATAGTTTGTCGGAATAGTTGAAAAATATGAGATTGTGTCTATAATCTTTTTATTTAAAGATGTGTAAAATGTTAGTACATCTTTTGTTGGTATAGTTTGTGCCTTTACTTTTGCTCTTATAGCTGGTATAGAGTTTAAATCTATATGTTGTAAAAAATATTTTGTTGTCTTGGAAGGGTGTGAAGATACAAAAGTTTTTAGTTCATTTATCTTAGTATCTGTTGAGGAGTGTTGTTGAAGTAAAATATCTTCAAATTTAGTTCCCTTTGACTCTAGAAAACCAGCACTGGCACCTCTTTCTTTTTGAAGTTCATGTAAAACAGCACTCATCTTGACTGAAAGCTCAATCAAAGAAGTTGTTTTTTTAATGTTTGAATATTTCTGATAGGTTTCGTAGGTTAACTTGCTTGAAAATGCAAAGATAACCCCCAAAACTACGATACTTAGAAATAAAAGTTTTTGCTTTATAGTCATATTGTTTAACATTTACACCATCCTTTTCAAATATTTTGCATCATTGTAACAAAATTATACTAAAATACAAACTATGCAAATAAGAGAATTGAATTTGAAAGAGTTGGAGAGTATATATTGTGTATTATCTCAACTATATGTATCTTTGTCATATGATGAATTTGAAGATTTAGTATATGATATGAGACATGTAGATTATAAGATGTTTGGTATAATGAACGGAGAGATATTGATAACCTATGCTGGGGTGGTGATTGGTACGAATTTTTATCATAAAAGGCATTTGGTGGTTTTTGATTTTATAACAGATGAAAAATATGAAGCAGATAGATATGGGATTATGATGCTTGATTATCTCAAAGATTATGCAAAAATGGCAATGTGTGAAAAAATAGTTATTCAAAACTATTTTTCTAAAAATGATGAAGTTTATAAAAAGAATGGATTTGAAAAACTAAATGGGGAGTTTGTAAAAACAATATGAAGATAAAATCACTGTATATATCGGCTCAGGAAAAAAATGCTGGAGCTTTGTTTGTATCTATGGGGATGATGGAAATTTTAAAAAGAAATATCCATCGTGTTGCTTTTTTTCGTCCTGTAATAGTTAAAAAAGATGTTATAGATAAAGATATTAGCTTTATACTGCAAAGATATAATCTTGATATGGACTATGAAGACGCTTATGGTTTTGATGTAGAATATGTTGAAACAATGATAGCTTCCAACCGTATAAATGAGCTTATAAATGAGCTTATAATAAAGTTTAAAAAACTTGAAAAAGAGTATGATTTTGTACTTTGTGAGGGGATTCTTCATTCATATCTTATCCCAACTATTAATTATGATTTAAATCTAAAAATAGCTCAAAATTTTGGTTCGTCCTATATAGATATTATCAATGCCAAGGGTTCAAATGCTCAAGAGATTTATGAAGAGATTTTAATAGAAAATAAAAATACTTTAAACGAGGGATGTTCCCATTTTGCAACTTTTGTAAACAGATTGGATGATGAGATATATGATGAATTAAAAGATAAGCTATCTGGATATAAATATACAACTTATCTTTTTAAAGAGCTAGATGAATTAAACAGACCAACTATTGAAGATGTTATGGAGAGTTTAGATGTCACTCCTGTTTTGATTAGTAAAGATGATCATACAAGAATTATCAGAAATATAAAAGTCGCTGCATTGTCTTTAGATAATTTTTTAGAACATATAGAAGAAGATGATTTTATTATTGTTCCAGCTGACCGTTCAGATATAATTATTGGGCTATTAGGTTCATTTTACTCTAGTGAATATCCAAATATAGCAGGGATAATTTTTCCGTTCAATATGAGACCTCATAAAAATATACGCAAACTACTTAAAGGAATAAATTCTCTAAATGCTCCAATACTTTCAATAGATGGTGATACATATCAAACAGCTAATGCTCTTATGAAAGTTCATGCTCAGCTAAGGATAAACAGTACAAGAAAAATAGCACTTGCTTTAGGGCTTTTTCATTCAAATGTAGATGTTCAAAATGTGGAAAAACGGATACTTAGCGATATAAAAAGTGAAATCATGACACCAATGATGTTTGAGTATAAACTTTTTGATATGGCAAATGCAAACAGAAAAACGATAGTATTACCAGAGAGTAGTGATGAGAGAGTTTTAAGAGCAGCCGAGATTATTCTTCGTCGTAAAATAGCAAATATTATTTTATTGTCGGATGAAATTAAATTAAAAAATAGATATTTAAGATTAGGGCTTAATTTAAGTGATGCTACTGTTATAGACCCTTGTAAATCAGAACTTATGGATAAATTTGTAGATACTTTTTATGAACTTAGAAAAAGTAAAGGATTGTCTTTAGAAGGGGCAAAAGATGCTATGTTGCATGTTAATTATTTTGCAACAATGATGGTTCACTTGGGTTATGCCGATGGTATGGTTAGTGGGGCTATACATTCAACAGGTGATACTATTAGACCAGCTCTTCAAATCATTAAAACATTACCATCTATCTCTATCGTTTCAAGTGTATTTTTTATGTGTTTGAAAACTAAAGTTTTAGTTTATGGAGATTGTGCAGTAAATCAATCTCCAAATTCTGAAGAATTAGCTCAAATAGCATTGTCTTCAGCAAATACAGCAAAATCTTTTGGCATTGAACCTAAGGTGGCTATGCTTTCATATTCAACAGGTGAGAGTGGAAGTGGTGCTGATGTTGACAAAGTTAGAAAAGCAACAAAAATTGTTAAGCAACTTGATCCAGATTTACCTGTAGAAGGACCCATACAGTATGATGCCGCTGTTAATAAAACTGTAGCTAAAACAAAATTGCCTGATTCAAAAGTAGCTGGAGAGGCAAATGTATTTATATTTCCTGATTTAAATACAGGTAACAATACTTATAAAGCAGTTCAAAGATCAAGCAATGCTATCGCTATAGGACCTATATTGCAAGGTTTAAATAAGCCTATAAATGATTTGAGTCGAGGTTGTTTGGTGGAAGATATTGTAAATACAATAGCTATTACAGCTATACAAGCAGGGAGAAAATAATGCAAATAGCTGTTATAAATTCTGGAAGTTCATCATTGAAATTTAAAGTTTTTGATATGCAGACAAAAGAGGTTTTAAAATCTGTTTTGATCGAACATATCGGAGAAAATGGTTCAAATGTAAAAAATCATCACGAAGCTTTACAAAGTATAGATATAGATTTTAATCAACTTTCGGCGATAGGTCATAGAGTTGTCCATGGAGGGGAGGAGTTTCACAGTTCAACTATGATTAATGATATAGTTATCTCTAAGATAAAAGAGCTTAGCTCATTAGCACCACTTCATAATCCAGCTAATTTAGAAGGAATTTTAGTTGCAAAAGATAAAATACCAAATATCCCACAAATAGCAGTTTTTGATACAGCATTTCATTTCCACATGCCAAAAGAGGCTTATATGTACGCTTTGCCTTATGAGATGTATGAAAAATATAAGATAAGAAGGTATGGATTTCATGGAACTTCACACTCTTATATCTCTAAAGAAGCTGCAAAGGTTTTAGGTAAAGATATAAAAGATATAAATCTGATAACGCTACATCTTGGAAATGGAGCAAGTGCTTGTGCCATAGAACAAGGTATAAGCATTGATACTTCTATGGGATTTACTCCATTAGAGGGGCTAATTATGGGAAGTAGAAGTGGGGACATAGATCCTGCTATTGTACTTTACATGCAAAGAGAGTTAAATATGAGTATAGATGAGGTTGATAAAACTTTAAATAAAAAATCTGGACTTATTGGGATATGTGGTGAAAATGATGTAAGGAAGATAGTAGAGTCTCAAAATGAAAAAGCAAAACTAGCATTAAAAATGATGATAAGAAGGATAAAAAAATATATAGGTTCTTATTTTGCACTACTTGGGCATGTGGATGCTATAGTTTTTAGTGGTGGTATAGGTGAAAATTCTAAATACATTAGAGAAAAAGTTTTACAAAATCTTGGATTTGATACAAAAGTTTTAGTTATAAAAACAGATGAAGAGTTAGAAATAGCAAATGAATGCTTGGGAGTTTTAAAAAATCATAGGCTGTAAAAAGCCTATGATGAAGTAATCACTTTAAGATTAAAGTGGAGTTACATTTTCAGCTTGAGGGCCTTTTTGACCTTCGCCAACTTCGAAAGTAACTTTTTGACCTTCAGCTAAAGAAACACGACCGTGTCCTGGGTTGTTAACTTGACGGAAATGTACGAATACATCTTTCCCACCGTTGTCTTGTTGAATGAAACCATAACCTTTTTCTTCGTTAAACCATTTAACTGAACCGTCTAATAATTCTGCCATTGCAATACCTTTGTATATAAAAATTTCACTTCATAAGAAGTGGAGTCAAAAATTTGGAGAGTCTTTAGGTAACAATTTAGCAAGATTACAAAATTACACACTAAAGATGAATTCACACCTCATCTTTCATCGGTAGAAGTATACCTGAATTATTCAATAAATCAAAATTTTGTCGATATAGTTACATTAAACTTTTAAAAGGATTTATAATGAAAGTGTCTTCAAATATGCAAAATATCGCTCCTATGGGGGCTTCAAGTGGTACAAAAACTGTTTTTACAGAAAAATTAACAAAAGATGAAATAGCTGATTTAAAAGAGCAAGTTAAGAAAAATACACAGGTTTTTACTTTTGATTCTACTTCTATCCAAAAAAATCTTTTATCTTCAGAAGATAATTTTACAAAAAATTATGAAGAATTTCAATCATTTTTGGATGATATTGGTTACAATGGAAAACCTATAGCTGAATTATCGCAAGATGAGGCTAGTGAACTTGTTAGTGAAGATGGTATTTTTGGGGTAGATCAAACATCCCAAAGGATTGCTGATTTTGTTATAAATGGTGCAGGTGGTGATGAAGATATGCTTAGAGCTGGTCGTGAAGGGATGCTTAAAGGTTTTAAAGATGCTGAAGATATGTGGGGTGGTAAACTTCCAGATATTTCGCAAGAAACTATGAAAAAAGCTACAGAGCTGGTTGATAAAGCGATGTCAGATTTGGGTTATTCAATCATAGATAAGGAAGTATAGTTGAAATTTGAATTAAAAGATGACTATATAGAGTTATTTAAGTTACTTAAAGTTTTAGATTTGGTTGATAGTGGTGCTGAAGCAAAACTGATAGTTGCTGGTGGTCATGTTAAGAGAAATGGCGAACTTGAGACCAGAAAAAGGGCTAAAATAGTTTCTGGTGATGTCATAGAATTGGCTGAAGTTATTATAGAAGTTTTTTAAATTCCAATTAAAGCCCTTAAATAAGGGCTAAATCAAGAAAGAAGAGATTAATCCAATAAGTCCTCCAAAGACTCCACCCCATACGACAAGCCAGTCTAGGTGTTCTTTTATTAGTTTTTGAACCATCTCTTTTACTATTTGTGGGGTTAGTTCATTTAGTCTTGTATCTATTACATTTTCTATTGATTTTAGCATGTCATTGTTTAGAGACGAGTTTTGTAGGTGGTTTTGAAGTGTTGCGTCAAAAGCTTCTGAATTTACTATCTTTATAACGGCATTTTTCATTTTTAGTGCAAATGGTTCCCTCAGTCCATCTAGGGCAGTTTCACCTCCAAACATCCCAAGCATACCACCAAAAGAGGATTCCATTACTGTTTTACTTAGGGCATCAAAAGCAGGTGTAAAATCAGTTTCTTCTATGATGGGTTCTAAATTTATTTTTTTTTCTTCATTTGCAAAAAACTTTTCTAGTTGTTTTTTTGTAAAAAATTCACTCATCATTAGATTTTTAATAGCTTCTTTAAAAGCTTCAAATCTAGCAGGGATTACTCCTGAACCATAAAGCAAAGGTACTCTTTCAAATAGCATGTGGATAGCTAGTTGGTTTGTTATTGCACCCGATAATGCAAATAAACCACTAAAGAGCAGTATCTCACTAATATCACTTTTAATTATAAAAGACAAGCCTACTAAAATAGTAGCAATTAGATTTGTTATGAAACTTTTATTTAATTTCAATATAATTCTCCATATTTTTAAATGGAATTATACAACATGAAAGAAAAAAGTTATGAAATGTTTAAAAATTCAACTATTGATGAGATAGTTGATGTTTTAGATGCAGAGTTACAAAAGAGAAATGAGTCCCCAATTTGGAAGTTAAAGGTAGTGCCTTTTTCAAGAGCAATTTTAAGTGTTTTAATACCATTGAGAGATGAAAAGATGCTTTTTACTCCTGAGGGAAATTTAGTAGAAGAGTTAACACCTGAATTGTTTTTTAGATGGAGTGATTTTGTTAGTTTGAAGAGTTTGGCTTTTACTATTCAAAAATCCAATGAAGCTAAAAAACTACTTAGAACTAAGTTAGATGATGCCACATGCCAAAGGTATAGATACATTAGTTTAACCCAACTTGGTGAGTATTTGTCTTCAAGCAATGTAAATCTTGATAATGAGCAGTTAGATTTTCCAATATCTACATATAATTTACATCAGGGTGTGAGTAATGTTATAAAATCACTTTTATGATTTTTTTGATACAATATGCCATTGTCTTTATGAGATGGCAATAACATATTTAAATAGGAGTTGTGATGTTAAAAAATATGAAAGTATTGTTGTTGGGCTTAGTTGTTCTTTTTTCTGTTGTTGGTTGTGGTGGTGCTAAACCAGATACAGCTGTGGCGAGTGCTGTGAGTTCATCTGCAAAAACTGTATATATTAGTTCAAAAGCTAGGTATAATGGACCAATCGCTCAAAATATAAAATCAGAATGTACTATAGACGCTCAGGTTATGACATGGTTACAAAAATATGCTGCAAAACAAAACATAAATGTTGTGATGAATGGTAAGCCTAGTGCAAAGGATACAGTTCTTAAAATAGATATTGTAGATGCTCTTAGTTCAAGAGGGTTTGGTTATGGTGGACATAATAAATATATAGTTATCTCAGGGAAATTATATGAGGGTAAAAATTTAAAAGCATCATTTAAAGCTGCAAGAAGAAGTGGTGGTGGATATTTTGGAGAATACAGGAGTTCATGTAGTGTTCTTGGAAGTTGTGCTAAAACTCTTGGTAGAGATACAGCAACTTGGTTGTCTAATCCAACTGATAAAGCAAAACTTGGTGATACTTACCTTATAAAATAAGTTTTTTAAATATAGTTTTAAAATTAAGAAGTACGGTTTTAGCCGTACTTTTATAAAAAAATTAAAATATGCTACTTGATAAGAAGTAGATATAAAGCACCCCATAGTAAAAAAATAAAAAACCCCATTACAGCAAATGTGACAGCCAATCTTAAAAAAAGAAAAAAGAAAAATTTTAAAAGAGGTGGCATTATTTGTATTGTTCTGTAATTTTTTGAGATAGATGTCCATTTATAAGTTCAGCATTGAGTGAAAGTATTAAAAGCATCAGTGATAAGACTATTTTTTTCAATATATTCTCCATAAATAAAGTGTATAATTATATCCATAAATAAATAATATAGGTTTAAAATGGCAACATCTCAAAAAGCGATAGAAAATGCAAACAGACTTCGTTATATAAGAGCATTAGAGAGATTTCATAAAAGTGTGATGTCTTATTTTTTAAATACATCTGAGTTATCAAGGGAGTCTTTTGAAAAAAAGATAGATAATAGTTTAAAACTTTTAAATAGAGTTCAGGAGATAGCACTTTATAAAGGGGAACTTCAAGATCTTCAAAATCTGGTGAAAAAGATCATATCTTTAAAAGAGTCTTCTAAAGATATGGATGATATTAAAGATGAGATTCTTTATGCATCTAATCAGCTAGATAAAAGAAAAAATGCTAAAAGGTATAAAAAAGACAAACATACAAGTTCAAAATATAAGGACTGGGATTAAACAGTAAATATAACTTGAGATAGCACTATGATGATAATTACCAAAATAAAAGGAAATTTATGGCTTTTAAATACTAAAGGGTTTATGCCAAAAAATACCTGTAATACACCTCTCAAACCTAGCCATACTCCTAAAAATGCTTTTATGCTTAGAAGTATTTGAAAATTACTTAATCCATCTGGAGATATTTCACCAAAAACTTGTGTAAATAAAAACACCCCTGTGATTACTGCTAAAATAAGAGCTTTTGGAACAACTTTTCTAACATGCATCATGATAGCTTCTCTGGCTTTAATTGCTTCATCCTCATCTAAAGATTGTTTCATTTTAGCCATAAAAAGGTTGTCTGTAAATAAAAATCCACCATATATAAAAACTGAAAATATATGGATAGTGTGAACGATTGTGTAGATAATGATAAATCCTTATGTATTTTTAGCGAATTTTATCATAAAAATTAAAAAAATATAACTGTTTTATATTAATTGTTGTAGAATGTTTCTTATGAAAAAATTAAAATATGATGTATGTGTTATAGGTTGTGGGTCTGCAGGTTTTGCTGCAGCGATGAGATCGTATGATTTTAATAATCATGTCTGTATAGTTGAGGGTAATAAAGTAGGTGGTGCTGGTATAGCAGATGGTGCGCTTAGTTCGAAAACTATGTGGGAGTTGTCTAAAGACTTTGCCATAGCCAAGAGAGTCGATCGTGGTTATAGGGCATCGAATCTTAGTGTTGATTATGAAAAAGTTAGAGATAATGTTTTTTCAGCCGTAAGGGAAAAAGAGTATCAAATTCGTTCACAAATTGAAACATTTTCTAAAAAAGATGCAAGTGTAAAAAGTTTAACCCTTATTGAAGGTTGGGGTAGTTTCACAAAAGAAAAAACTTTAAGGGTTATAAAAGATGATGGAACAACACTTGAGATTGAAGCTAAAAATTTTATTGTTGCTAGTGGTTCACATCCTAGAAAACATCCAACTCTTGAAGTGGATGGTGAAAGAGTTATAACTTCTGATCATATTTTAAAACTTAAAAAATTCCCCAAAGAGATTTTAATTATTGGTGCTGGTGTTGTTGGTTGTGAATTTGCAACAATATTTGCAGATTTTGGACAAACAAAGGTACATTTGCTTGATTCACAAGAGAGAGTTATCCCTTTTGAAGATGATGATGTAAGTGACTATGCAAATAAAATGTTAGAAGATATTGGCGTGTCAATACATCATAAAGCCTCTCTTCGAGAGATTAAAAAACATGAAACACATATAGATGTAACACTTGATTATAAAGATGGACATACTGATGTTATAAGTGTTGATACTATTTTAATATCCATAGGTCGTGTGCCTAGTGTGAAAAAACTTGGTCTTGAAAATATAGGTGTTAGTACAAATGAAAGAGGGGTATTAGTTACTGATGATAACTGTAAAGTTTGTGACAATGTGTATGCGGCAGGGGATATATCTGGGCATAATGCACTTGTTAATGTTGCTGAGATGGAGGGTAGATTTGCCGCTAAAGCGATAGAAGGTAAAATCACATTTCCACTTAGATATAGAAATATGTCAACTATTATGTTTTTTAATCCAGAAATATCAGCAATAGGATTAAATGAAAAAGAGTGTAGAGAAAAAGGTATTGCTTATAAAGTTGTTTTTTATAAACACAATTTAGTTTCAAGGGCGATAGCTATGAGAGAGACAAGTGGATTTTTTAAAATAATTGTTACAAATGAAAAAGATCCACAAGTGTTGGGTATGAGAGCAGCAGGACCTCAATCAGCTGCTTCTATTATGTATATAGCAACTCTTATGGATCACAATACCTCTTTAGGCGAGATTATGAAAACAGTTCATCCTCATCCTAGTATAACAGAGGGGATTCAAGAATGTATTCGTATCCTTTTAGGAAAATCTATTTTTAAACCAGAAGCTTTTCCTCAGTTTGTTAGTTTTAAAAGTTGGACTCCAAAAGGAGATTAGAAGTTATGAATAGATGGATGAAAATAGCTTACGATGAAGCAGTGCAAGGGATGTTGTCTAATGATGGTGGACCTTTTGGTGCTGTGATAGTTAAAGATGGTGAGATTGTAGCTGCTTCACATAATGAAGTGTTAAAATCAAAAGATCCAACTGCTCATGCTGAAGTAAATGTTATACGAAAGGCATCCAAAAAATTAGATACTTTTAATCTTTGTGATTGTACTTTATATACGACCTGTATGCCCTGTCCCATGTGCTTAGGTGCTGTTTTTTGGGCAAGGATCAAAACTGTTTATTATGGTGCTACTGCTGATGATGCATCAAAAGCAGGGTTTGACGATAAGCTTTTCTATGAGATGATTAGAGGTTTAAAAAATACTTTAACACTAAAACAGATAGATGCTAAGATAAATGCTGAACTTTTTGATAGATTTTTACAAAAAAATGATTTTCAGATTTATTAAAATAATATAATTTTAAGTAGGGGTGATTATGCGACAAAAGATAGATAAAATACCAGCTAGGTTAGATTTAACTCAAAGTGTAACTGGGTTGATACTTGGGTTATTTATAATGGGGCATCTTATATTTGAAGCTTCCATCTTAGTTTCAAATGAGATGATGTATAAAGTTACTGTTATGTTTGAAGGGTATTATTTTCTTGGTCAAACACATCCTGCTATTGTTTCGTTGTTAGCAGGTTTTATCTCTATTGTTTTTATTGCTCATGCAGGTATAGCTATGAGAAAGTTTCCAGCAAACTATAAACAGTTTAAAACTATGCAAAAACATATAAGTATATTTAATCATGATGATACATCTTTATGGATGGTTCAGGCTTTTACTGGTTTTATTATGTTTTTTATAGGAAGTGTACATCTTTACATGATGATTGCACAACCAGAACATATTGGTCCTTTTGCATCATCAAACAGAGTTGTACATGAGTTTATGGGACCACTCTATGTTTTATTACTTTTATCGGTTGTCTCACATGCTTTTATAGGGTTGTATCGTTTAGCATTGAAATGGGGTTTTATGGAAGGTAAAGATTATAGAGCTTCTCGTAAAAGATTTAAAATTTTAATGAAGGCTTTTATCGCTATCTATCTTATATTAGGTTCTTTATCTTTGGCTAAATATACTTATATAGGTATGACACATGATTTTTCTACATGTGCAAAATATAAATCTAAAACAATTAATTTGGAGCAACATTAATGAAAGTTATATATACAGATGTTTTAATCATTGGTGGTGGTCTTGCTGGACTTCGTGTCGCAACAGGTGTAAAAGAGAGAGGACATGATGCAGTTGTGCTTACTCTTGTTCCACCTAAAAGAAGTCACTCTGCAGCTGCTCAGGGTGGGATGCAGGCATCTTTAGCAAACTCTAAAATGGGTGAAGGCGATAATGAAGATGTTCACTTTAGTGATACGATAAAAGGGAGTGACTGGGGAGCAGATCAAGTGGTTGCTAGGATGTTTACACATTGCGCTCCAAAAGCCATAAGGGAGTTGGCTCATTGGGGTGTCCCTTGGACGAGGGTTAAAAGAGGTGATAGAGAAGCAGTTATAAATGCTAAAAAAGTAACCATAACAGAAAAAGATGAAGCTCACGGTTTAATCACTGCTAGAGACTTTGGTGGTACTAAAAAATGGAGAACTTGTTATACCTCTGATGGTACAGGTCACTCTATGCTTTATGCTATGGATAACAAAGCACATGAAGATAAAGTTGAAATTCATGAGAGACTTGAAGCTCTTTCTCTTATACATGAAGATGGAAGGTGCTATGGTGCTATTGCTAGAAATCTGATGAGTGGAGAGTTGGTTGCTTATGTCAGTAAAGCAACTACTGTTGCCACTGGTGGATATGGTCGTATATATAGTGTTTCAACCAATGCAATTATTTGTCAGGGTATGGGTCAAGCCTTAGCTCTTGAGAGTGGAGTTGCTACTTTAGGTAATATGGAAGCTATACAGTTCCATCCTACTGCTATAGTCCCTGTTGGTATCCTTACAACTGAGGGGTGCCGTGGTGATGGTGGACTATTGCTAGATAAAGATGGTTATAGGTTTATGCCAGATTATGAGCCTGATAAAAAAGAACTTGCTTCAAGAGATGTTGTTAGTCGCAGAATGACTGAGCATATAAGAAAAGGTAAGGGTGTTAAAAGCCGTTATGGAGACCATCTATGGCTTGATATTACAATTCTTGGTCGCGAACATATTGAAAAAAATCTAAGGGAAGTTAAAGAGATTTGTGAAAATTTCTTAGGAATAGATCCTGCTGTTGATTGGATACCTGTGCGTCCAACTCAACACTACTCCATGGGTGGGATTAGAACTAAATATACAGGAGAATCGCAAACACTAAAAGGGTTGTACTCTTGTGGAGAGGCAGCTTGTTGGGATTTACACGGATTTAACCGTCTTGGTGGAAACTCTGTTAGTGAAACAGTGGTTTCAGGTATGTTAGTTGCAGAGTATATTAGTGATTTCTTAGAATCAAGTGATAGTGATATGAGTATCCACAGCAAAAAAGTTGAGTTTTTTTTAAATAAAGAACAGAAAAAATTGGATAATCTTCTTAATAAAGAGAATGGAGAAGATGCTTATGTCCTTCGTCGTCGTATGGAAGAGATAATGATGGAAAAAGTTGGTATCTTTAGAAATGGGAAAGATTTAAAAGAAGCAGTTGATGAGCTTGAAGAACTTTTAAAAAGAAGTGCAAATATTGAGGTGTTTCGCTCAAAAAGTCGTGCTGCAAATCCAGCACTTGTAAATGCTTACAGAACTCAAAAGATGTTAAAAATAGCACTTACTTGTGCTTTGGGAGCATATTTGAGAGAGGAGAGTAGGGGCGCTCACTCAAGAGAGGATTTTCCATCAAGAGATGATGAAAACTGGTTAAAAAGAACTATAACTTCTTGGCCTGATGAAAATCAAACGCTTCCACATGTAAGTTATGAAGCTGTTGATATATCTAGTATGGAGATGCCACCAGGTTTTCGTGGTTATGGAAAAGATTTAACACGCCATCATCCCATAACAAAGGTTATGCAAGATAAGGTGGACAAAATAAGACAAACAATGGAAGCTGAAGGTAAAAATAGATTTGAAATACAAGATGCCCTGATGCCTTATAAAGATAAATTGCCTAAGAAATATCAAGGAACTAATGCAAGATTTGGAGAAAATGTATGAATGATAAAAAACCAAGAATTTTAAAGATAAGTATTTTACGATTTGATCCACATGACCCAGATGATTTTCCACATATGGAGACTTTTGAGATTGAAGAATCTGATGGAATGACACTTTTTATAGCTCTTAATGAGATAAGGGAACATCATGATAACTCATTGAAATTTGATTTTGTTTGTCGTGCAGGGATTTGTGGAAGTTGTTCTATGCTTGTAAATGGTAAACCAACTTTGGCATGTCGTACATTAACTGCAAAACTTGGTGAAAATATCTCTTTAGCACCTTTGCCATTATTTGAACTTATCGGTGATCTTTCCATCTATACTGGAAAATGGATGAGGTACTTAAATGAGCATCTTGAGACTTGGATACATGATAAAGAGGAGGAATTAAAATTTGATAATCTTGAAGAAAAGATGGAACCAGAGTTAGCAGATGAGATTTATGAGCTTGATAGATGTGTAGAGTGTGGATGTTGTGTGGCAGGTTGTGGTACAATACAAATGAAACCTAGTTTTGTTGGTGCGGTTGGTTTAAATAAGATTGCTAGATACCATTTAGACCCAAGAGATAAGAGAACTGACGAAGAGTATTATGAGCTTATAGGTAACGAAGATGGTGTATTTGGTTGTATGACTCTTCTTGGATGTGAGGATGTTTGCCCAAAAGATTTACCATTGCAAAGTAAAATAGCATATTTAAGACGGATGATGATAAAAGCATCTATGAATTAATCAAATAAAAGGAGATAGTAAATGTCAATAGCAGATATAGAAATTAAAAAATTTGAAAATGGAAATTGTGAAGAAGATAAAGTGTTCTATCAGGCGATGGAAGAGGTTATTTACTCTATCGCACCACTTTTAGAATCAGATGATAAATATAAAAAGAATGCCATCTTAGAAAGATTGGTAGTCCCAGATAGAATTTTTAAATTTAAAGTAACTTGGTTGGATGATGATAATAATATACAGGTAAACACAGGTTATAGGGTTCAATTTAACAATGCTCTTGGGCCATATAAAGGTGGTTTGCGTTTTCATCCAAGTGTAAATGAAGGGATTTTAAAATTTTTAGGGTTTGAGCAGATTCTTAAAAATGCACTTACAGGTTTACCTATCGGTGGTGCAAAGGGTGGAAGTGATTTTGATCCTAAAGGAAAAAGTGATTTTGAAGTTATGAAATTTTGTTCAGCATTTATGACAGAACTTCATAAATATATAGGTCCTCGTGTAGATATTCCAGCTGGGGATATTGGTGTTGGAGCTAGAGAGATTGGTTACCTTTTTGGTGAATATAAAAAAGTAACTTCATCTTATGAAGGTGTTTTAACTGGTAAGCCGTTTATGTTTGGTGGTTCTCTTATGAGACCAGAAGCAACAGGTTATGGTGCTGTATATTTTACAGAGACTATGCTCGATATGGAGGGCAAAGAATCTTTAGAAGGTAAAATCTGTACTGTGAGTGGTGCTGGTAATGTTGCTCTTCATGCCATAGAAAAGCTTCAACAGATTGGTGCAATACCTGTAACTTGTTCAGATTCAAAAGGTACTATACATGACTCAAGAGGTGTGGATTTAGACCTTTTAAAAGAGTTGAAACTAGAAAAAAGAGTATCTTTAGAAGAGTATGTAAAAGTTCACCCAGAGGCACGATATATTCCAGTTTCTGAATATCCAGAAGACGGTCATGCTGTTTGGGATATACCTTGTTATGCGGCTTTTCCATGTGCAACACAAAATGAGCTAAATGGTTTTGATGCTCAAAATCTAATTGCAAATGGTTGTATCAGTGTTACCGAGGGTGCTAATATGCCATCAACTCCAAAAGCAGTTAATGATTTTTTATCACATAAAATTTGTTTTGCCCCAGCAAAAGCTGCCAATGCTGGTGGTGTTGCTGTAAGTGAATTTGAGATGTCTCAAAATGCAGCGATGGCTAGATGGAGTTTTGATAAAGTTGATGAGAGATTGAAAACAACAATGCAACAGATTTGTAAAAGGGTTGCACTTACTGCAAAAGATTATGGTGTTGAGGGTAATTATGTTGATGGTGCAAATATAGCAGGGTTTAAAAAAGTTGCCGATGCTATGATAGCTGAAGGTATATAATAAAAAATGATTAAAAAACTAGTTCTATTATCTTTATTTTTAGTATCTTTTGTATTTTGTGATAGTATAAAATATTCACCTTTTATAGATGCCCAACTTCAGATGGTCTATAAAATGAATGATGCAAATATAACTCAAAGTGAGATAAAAAAACTAGTTGCCAAACAGGAACTTAGTTATGAACATGCTCTTAGTGAGTTGATGAGTGAAAAACAAGAATATATCAAAGGTTTAAGTTTTTATGATTCTAAAATATTTTCACTAAAGAAGATTATCTCTATCAATAAAAGGGCTGCAAATAGTTATGCTGTATTAAGAGATGAAGTTCAACTAAAATCTTATAAAGTTGTTAGAAGTCAAAATATAATGGTTAGGGATGTTTTACTTGCTCTTGATAGCCCAAATTTAGATACATTTGAAAAGAAATTAGATGCATGTGTTTCTAAAAATCAAAATGAATTAAAAAAACTATATGAGGTGGATTATACAGATAAACTCGCTCTTAAACCCATATATGCAACACTAAAACAAGCCCAAAAAAATATAAGAGAGTTTTACGCCTTAAAAGATATAAACAATGATATGATAAATAATCTTTATAAATTAAAAAATAAGATGTATAGGTTAAATAAATATAGTAAATATCATCTTATAAAACCTGTAGTGTTTATAACCTCTTTAGGTGTGGTTGAAGTGATTGATAAAATTTTGCAACCTTATGGTTTGAGTGTTGTAAAACTTGTTTTTATTATGATTATGTCTATGTTGATATATATTTTTAGAAAGATTATATATGTTACTTTAGAATCTTATATATTGAAGATAGATATTTTAGATAGGTATTCTCATCAAATACTTGAAAAATTAAGAAAACCGATAGAGTTGACAGTAATTATTATAAATTTAAACATGATAGTTTATATCTATAATGATTTTAGTAATACACTCATAGCTTCAAGAATTTTCAATATTATTTATGGATTTTTATTTACTTTGATGATATATAAAGTATTAAACACAGTAGCTAGTATAAAATTAAATGAGATAAGTCAAAATAATAAGAAAATAAAAAATGAACTTATAAATGTCGGTATAAAAATTTTAAATTTTGTAATAATTATGATAGGGTTACTTTTAATTTTATATTTTGCTGGTGTTGATTTAACTGCTGTACTTAGTGGTTTGGGAATTGGTGGTTTTGCAGTTGCGTTTGCTGCAAAAGATACTATTTCAAACTTTTTTGGTACATTATCTATACTTTTTAGTGATGTTTTTTCACAAGGTGATTGGATAGTTATAGATGGACATGAAGGTGTTGTTGTAGAACTTGGTCTTAGAGTGACTACTATAAGAACTTTTGATAATGCACTTATAGCTATACCAAATGGTACTTTTGCATCTAAAGATATAAAAAATTGGGATAAAAGAAAATTAGGTCGTAGAATAAAGATGAATATCGGAGTAAAATATGACTCTAAATCTGTTGATATTAAAAATGCTGTGAGTGATATCAGGGAGATGTTAAAACAACATCCAAAAATAGCTACAGATAAAACCCAATATAAATATGAAAATATTAAGGGAGCTAAACTTGTTTCTCGAGATGATCTTGATGGCGTTAAAAAAACGCTATTGGTATATTTGGATTCATTTGGTGATTCTAGTATAAATATTTTAATATATTGTTATTCCAAGTCTGTAATTTGGCAAGAATGGTTAGAAACAAAAGAGGATATTATGCATAAAATTATGGAAATACTACATAAAAATAATCTTGAGTTTGCATTCCCATCACTTTCAATCTACAAGGAACCTATGGAGAGAGATTTAGAAAATGATAAAGCTTGAATCTAGTAGGTGTATCCGTTCTTTAACTAAAGAGAGTGGATGCAATAAATGTGAAGTTATATGTCCAACTAATGCGATTGTAGTTGGCTCAAATCCACTTCCTAGTATAGATTTTTCGGCATGTGTGGCATGTGGGGCTTGTGATGGGGTATGCCCAAATGAAGCTTTACCTCTGGATAACTTTTCTGTAGTAGATTTTTTCTTTGATTTTGTAAAAGAATCTAATGGTGGTTTTATAAGTTGTAAAAAGAATGTTCCATGTATTGCGGCTTTAAGTGTTGAGTATCTTATATCTATGGCTATTTTGAAAAAAAGAGTTATTTTAGATATTGGACATTGTAAAACTTGTGAGATAGCTTCAACTTGTTATCCTCAGATAGTTAAAAATTATGAAGAAGCTGAGTATCTTCTTGAAGCAATGCAAAGTGATGCAGAAATAAAGTTACATAAAGTTGCTTACAAACCACTTGAAAATACTAAAAAAGATGCTAACAGAAGGGAGTTTCTTCAATTTGTCAATTTAGATACTGTTATAAAAACTTCAAGAGAGTTTGAAAAAGAGGTTAAAAAAGCAACGGATGAATTGGTTGCGCATACTTTAGAAAAATCAGATATATCTCTTTTACGACAAAAAAGGATACCTCAAAAAAGGAAAATCTTTTTTACAGCTATTAAAAGGGTAAAAAAACCAGCAGTTTATCATGTTGTAGATGCAACAGAGGTTTCTTTTACCTCTCAAAAACTTTTGGATAAAAAGAGTTGTACTGCATGTCAAATGTGTTATAGATTGTGTCCGACAGGAGCTTTGAGTTCAGATATAAAAAATTCAAAGATAGATTTTGATCCGTTTCTTTGTATAAAGTGTAATACTTGTCATGATGTTTGTGAGGTAGATGCTATCACTCTTTCTCCATCATACAATATAAAAGAGTTTTTTGAGCCAACCGTGCAAAATCTTATCTCTTTTAAAGTTTTAAGATGTGATGAATGTGGGATGCTTTTTAGTACAAATTCTGATGATAAACTTTGTAATAGATGTAAAATAACATGAAGATGCTATTTGACTGTGTGAAATAGGAAGTTATAACACAATTGCCAGATAAATGAACTTACAATCCCAGCTGCAAAACCAGCTATGATGTCATCGCCCATAACTCCTATGCCACCTTTGGCTTCTCTGTCAATCCTACCTATAATAGATGGTTTAGCAATATCAAAATATCTAAAAAGTATAAATGATAATATGGACTGGATTAAAAAACCATTTTCCCACATGCCAAGTTCACTGGTTGTTATACTTATCGCAGGTGCAACACTTAGGGCAAACCACATCCCTGCAAGTTCATCAATAACTATCCGTTTATCATCATGGATACCACTTTTTTCTTCGTACTTATTTATCTCTTTTATGGCTATAATACTGATAAGAACAGAAGCTAAAAATAGTGTCTGAGCATCAAAATATATAAGTATTAGCATTCCTAGTGGTAAAGAAACTAAAGTTCCCATAGTCCCCGGTGCTTTTGGAAAAAGTCCACTGTATCCTAAAGTTATAAAAAACCAATTCATTGAAATTCCTATGTAAGTGATGTTGTTTGATAAAGTTTCATAAGTTCAAGATAAAAATCTTTCTCTGTATGCTCTTTTAATAACCCCTCAATAGGGAGTAAATCTGCATATAATTTTTCAAGATTTTTAAATCTTTCTGGAAGTAGCTTAGAAAGTAAAAATGCTGAAATCTCTTTTCTTATAAGTACAGCAGGTGGCAATAAACCAGCTTCTAATAGTTCTCTTATGGAGTCAGAATGATATGAAATATGGTGATGTTGACCATGTGGGCATGTTGTTTTACTAACAAGTGTAGTACACTGGTTACAATATACATATTCGCTTTCTAGTTTTATCTCTATATCTATGCCAATTACACTATCTATAATAGATTTATCAGAGTTTGCATCATAAAACATACCAAGACCTGTATGGTCTCTGCTTATAGTTAGTCTATCGCAACCGTAATTTTTTGCAACTATAGCATTTATAATAAGTTCATTATACCCTGCAAAAATATAGCTTTTTTCAAGAGGTACTAGCACCACTCTATTTTTTGGTAGAAAATTATTTATAAAAAATTCTAAAGTCTCTTTTCTTATATCATAGCTAAGGTTTTTGTTGTCATATGGTTTTAGTAAAAATATAACAAGTAAATCTGTGGTGTCAAGTGCTTGTCTTATCAATCTTTCATGCGCACGATGAAGTGGATTTGCTGCCATTATTAAAGCAGTGGTATGTTTTGCATTGATAACTCTTTTTGCTTTACTTATAATCTCTTTGTTTTTCCAATTTTGATTGGATGATAGGTTTAAAAGTTTGTATTCACCACTTACAGCCCAAGAACCGAGTCTGTGCATGGCATTTTTTACTTCAGGATATGTTAAATCATCAGTCCCAAAGATATGTTTTGCTCTTTTGTTTGGGTCTGTTTGAAAAACCTCATCTACTAGAAGTGTAGCAAACTCTTTACCCTCACAAAGTAGAGTAATCTCTTCACCTTTTTGTAAAGATTTTATAACCTCTTCATTTTTTGCCCCTGAAGGAGCTAGGATAAATGGTAGAGGAAATGTTTTTCCATCTATTAGACCACTAGATATGATAGAGTGTTTTTCTTTTTTGCTCATTAGACCATTGAGTGGTTTTAGAAGTCCACATTTTACCAACTCAAGTGCAGAAGCAGCTTGTTTGTCTATATATATAGTTTTATTTTTTCTTGAGGATGTCATATTTTTTTCGTTTTTCCCATAAGCTTTTACGAGAAATTCCCAGTTTTTTAGATAGTTCTGTGTCTGGGAATTTTTGTTGATAATTTAAAACTATAAATTTAACATAATCTTCTATAGATAAAATCTCACCTTTATCAAAGATATTGTTGTCACTTTTTATCTCTAAAACTTCATATTCTACATCTTCGATTTTATCATTACTTGAAATGATTGCTTGTTTGCCCTTGATAACTTCTCCAAAAGCCTTTTTTTCAGTTTTTCTAAGTAGATGATAATCTATAATATATATGATAGAGTTTTGTGGTAGTGATGAGATTTCATTTATAGCTTTAGAATCACTGAGCGTTACAAAATTTATTGGTAAGTTTTTTATATGAGCATGATTAAAAGCAAAAGCATCTGCATATTTTTGAAAATTAGATGAAATATATATAGGTAGTTCTATATTTTCATGATCATAATTATTCGTTATTGAAGAGAAGGAGTGAGTTAAATATTTTTCATATGCTTCATTTCTCTTTTTTAGTTTTTCATAGTCTTGATAATGGTGTATTGTTCTTACAAGCTCTTCAATCATAAATGGTTTTAAAATGTAATCTTTAGCTCCAGCCGCAAGAGGTTTTGAAACTGTATCGTTACTGATATATGAAACCATTAAGATTATAATTGATGATTTAAATGTTTCAATAACAGGGTTAAAGTCTTGTCCATTAATGTTAGTTGAGAGTAAAACAACATCGTAATTATTGCTTTTTATGGCATCTTTTGTAGATGTACACATCTCGCAGTTATGTCCTAGCTCACCAAGTTTTGTGGCAATACTTTGTGCCAGATAAATCTCGTTTTCTATAATCAGTATTTTCAATCTTCCACCTTAAAGTTTTCTTGTTTTGTCCAATCAAAATATTGTAAATTTGCATTTGCTATAACACCAACACCTTCACCTCGACCAATAAAGCCAAGTTTTTCGGTGGTTGTTGCTTTTATATTTACTTTTGCCATATCTATATTTAATATATGTGCAATGGTTTTTCTCATTTGTAATTTATACTTACCTATGCGAGGTTTTTGAGCTGCAATGGTTAAATCTGTATTTATAATCACAAAACCAAAATTGTATAGTTTTGTAACAACTCTTTTTAGTAATTTTTTTGAATCAATCCCTTTGTATTCATCAGAAGTGTCTGGAAACATCATCCCAATATCTCCCATACCAGCAGCTCCTAAAAGTGCATCTATAAGAGCGTGTATTGCTACATCACCATCACTATGTGCTTTAAAACCAAAATCACTATCAATTTTAATTCCACCTAAAAACATTGTAGTGTTTTCATCAAAAGCATGTACATCAAAACCTGTACCACTAAGTGTATCTTTTGATGGAGGAAGGAGACATGGAATTTTGTTTAGGTCTTGTATGTGGGTGATTTTATGTGCATCTTCTTCACCTAAAATAAATGCTCTTGAACCACCATTTGCGACAATAGCACTACTTTCATCTGTAAATTCTTCATCTGTCTTTAGTGCATTGATTAATGTTGATGTTTTTGAGAGTTGTGGGGTTTGGATTCTTTTTACTTTGTCTCTGTCTATTGTTCTGTCTTCATAAACTATAGTGTCTGTTAGTTTTAGATACGGTACAACACAATCAGCATTTGAACTTTTTTGGATGATTTTTTTTAAAAAATCTTCACTTATACAGGCTCTAGCTATATCACTTACAAGTACAAATTCACTTTCAACTTCAACAAGTGCATTTTTTAAAGATGCTTGTCTTGTATCTCCACCTTGTATAAAAGTGAAATTTGCATAATTTTTCATAAATTCTATATCATCGCTAGAAGAGGTTATAATAATTTTTGAAAAAAGTTGAGTTTTTTCTAGTTTTTGTGCTACAAATTGCCACAAAGGCTGACTTTCTATCCTAAGCCATTGTTTTTTAACATCTAGTTCAAATCTGCTAGAACTCCCAGCTGCAAGTAATATAAGTGTTAAATTTGACAACAAAACTCCTAGTTTTTAAAAAGTGTTACGAAATTATACACATCAAAGCTTTTTTTATCTTTATACTCTTTTTTGTATTGGCTAAATTATACGATGTAAAATATGGATTAATGATACTTTAATGTTATTTGATTATATTTCCAATAGTTATAATTTTTTAGGAGAGAGTATGAGATCTTCATGGGTAGAAAAAAGAAAAGATGATCCTGTTAGAACACAGATGTATTATGCGAAAAAAGGTGTCATCACTGGGGAGATGGAGTATGTTGCAAAAGTTGAAAACTTATCCCCTGAATTAGTTCGTTCAGAGATAGCTCGTGGAAGACTTATTATCCCTGCAAATGTAAATCACACTTCATTAGAGCCAATGGCTATAGGGATAGCTAGTAAATGTAAGATAAATGCAAATATTGGTTCGTCTGCAATAGCTAGTGATGTTCAAGGTGAGATAGAAAAAGTTCAGGTTTCACAACATTACAAAGCAGATACAGCAATGGATCTGAGTACTGGTGGTGATTTGGATGAAATTAGAAGTGCAGTTATAGCAAACTCTAAAATCCCAATTGGAACAGTGCCAATCTATCAAATACTTCACGATGTTGGAAATAAGATAGAAGATTTAAGTATAGAGGTTATGCTTGAAGTTTTAGAGCGTCAAGCGAAGCAGGGTGTGAGTTACTTTACTATCCATGCTGGTTTTTTACTCTCAACTATGCCAAAAGTTGCAAAGCGTAAGATGGGGATAGTTTCTCGTGGTGGAAGTTTGATGGCAGCATGGATGATGCATTACCATAAAGAAAACCCATTTTTTAGTGCTTATGATGATATACTTGACATTTGTGCAAAATATGATGTTGCCCTCTCTTTAGGTGATTCACTTCGTCCCGGATGTTTAGCAGATGCTAGTGATGATGCACAGCTTGGTGAGCTTAAAGTTTTAGGTGAGCTTACACTTCGTGCTTGGGAGAAGGATGTTCAGGTTATGATAGAAGGACCGGGGCATGTGCCATTAAATCAGATTGAGAGAAATATGAAGATACAAAGGGAGCTTTGCCATGAAGCACCTTTTTATATTTTAGGGCCTCTTGTAACTGACATCGCTGCTGGGTATGACCATATATCTAGTGCAATTGGTGCTGCTGTTGGTGGTTGGCATGGAGCGAGTATGCTTTGCTATGTAACACCAAAAGAGCATTTAGGTTTGCCAAATGCTGATGATGTTCGTGAAGGGATTATTGCATATAAAATCGCTGCACATGCCGCTGATATTGCTAGAGGTCGTAAAGGTGCAAGAGATGTTGATGATGAGATGAGTGATGCAAGATATAACTTTAATTGGGAAAGACAGTTTGAGTTAGCCCTTGATAGTGAGAGAGCCAGAGAGTATCATGATGAAACACTTCCTCAAGATGTTTTTAAAGAAGCAGAGTTTTGTTCTATGTGTGGACCTAAATTTTGTTCATATAAAATTACTCAAAATATTATGGATAATCCAGAAGCTATCCAAAAAATAGCTGATGAAAATAGCCTTAGCAAAGCTCATTAAAAGAAATTGATATTAAATAAGATAATATTTGTCTTATTTAGGTATCATTATAAAAATCAAATTAATAAAAAGGAAAGTATATGATGACTGAAGAAATTGTCAAGTCAGCTCTTAGTAAAGTTATGTATCCTGGTTTTACCAAAGATATAGTAACTTTTGGATTTGTAAACAATATAAAAATAGATGGGGATAATGTAACATTTGATGTTGAAATCACTTCATCTGCACCAGAGGTTTCTCAGCAAATCTTTGATGATTGTACAACTGAATTAAAAGCAGTTGGTGCTACAAATGTAACTCCTGTTATAAAAGCACCTAAAATGCCAAAAGAGTCTTCATCTCGTGGGAAAAATATAACTCCACAAGTGAAAAACTTTTTAATGGTAAGTAGTGGTAAAGGTGGTGTTGGTAAAAGTACAACATCTGTAAATATTGCTATCTCTCTTGCTAAGATGGGATTAAAAGTCGGTCTTTTAGATGCTGATATTTATGGCCCAAATATTCCTCGTATGTTAGGTGTAGCAGATATTCGCCCAGAGGTTGAGGGAAATAGAGTTTTACCTATCAAAGCTTATGGTTTAGAGATGATGTCTATGGGTAGTCTTATGGAAGAGGGTCAATCTCTTATCTGGCGTGGTGCTATGATTATGAAAGCTATTGAGCAGTTTTTAAGAGATATTTTATGGTCTGATCTGGATTGTTTAGTTATAGATATGCCTCCTGGAACTGGTGATGCTCAACTTACTTTAGCTCAAAGTGTACCTGTAACTGCTGGTCTGACTGTTACAACTCCTCAAGCTGTTTCACTTGATGATTCTCGTCGTTCACTAGATATGTTTAAAAAGTTAAATATTCCTATAGCTGGAATTATTGAAAACATGAGTGGTTTTATCGCTCCTGACACTGGCGTGGAGTATGATATTTTTGGTAAAGGTACATCAACACCGATGGCTGAAGAGTTTGATACTGAAATTATCGCTGAAATTCCAATTGAACCGAGCATTCGTGAAGGTGGAGACACTGGTCAACCTATCACATTTGTAGCTCCAAATTCTGAGAGCGCAAAACGATACATGAAAGCTGCTGAGTCTATCTGGGCTATGATAGAGAAGATAAATGAAGAGGGTGGAGTAGATAACGAAGCTGTTCAACCAACAACACCTCCTGGTGTTTCTGCTTGTTCTATGTAACAAGTTGATGGGACTTTTGTTCCCATCTTAAATCTCTTTGTTATCAAACATCTCCGCTTTAAATTTAACTATTTTATTTCTTCCTGTATCTTTTGCTACATATAATGCTGTATCAGCATATTTTATACATTTCCAGATGGTATCGCCGTCTGTTGGATATTTTGCTATACCTATACTTATAGTCTTAAACATACTCTCACCTGGTCCAACATTGAACTCAATAGCAGCAAATCCACTATGAATATTTTTTGCAACCATCATTGCACCTTCGTCAGTAGCATTTTGAAGTAAAAGTATAAACTCTTCACCACCATATCTTATTGCCATGTCAGAGTTTCTTATGTGTTTTTTAAGAAGTTTACCAATCTCAACTATAACCATATCGCCAACATCATGTCCGTAAGTATCATTGACCTGCTTAAACCAGTCAACATCTAACATCATTATGTGGTATGTCTCTTTGTTTCTATCTGCTTGGCTCATAAATTTTTCTATGAACTCTTCTAAAAATCTTCTGTTATATAGTCCTGTCATACCATCTTTTAGAGATGTTTGTCTGAGTTTTTCCATCAGTAATTTGCTCTCTATCACAGGTTTTGCAGCTTCAAGGTAGTTTTTAAGATGTGGTATTGTGTTTGTTAAATTTTCTATGTCATGTTCATTTTTAGCTACCATAGAAACAACTATAGAGTACTCATCATTTATATTGTAAAAAAAACAAGAGTATTCTATGTTTGAATTTATGCATGATTGGCAAAGATTTTTGAATTCTGTAGATACAATGTTTGTTTCTGTTCTATATGCTCTACATTCAAGTGCATTTTCATCCACAGTTGAGCTACATATATTTTCTGCTATTGAAGTAAAGATTGTTTCTCTAGTTCTTTTTTTATCATTTATCTCATATAAAGCAAAGCTGTTAATATTGTACTTTTCTTGAAAAACATTTACTATTCTTGAGTAAACAATATTTTTAGACATATCAAGTTCTATTGTTTTCTTAAATTTATATATATCTGCCAACTCTTTTATGATTTGGTTTGCCTCATTTAAAGGGTTATTTGAATTCACTTTATTTTTTGGAGCAAAAGTAGCAAGAGATTGTCTTACATCACCAAAAGTTTCTTGTATTTTCGCAAAAAGTGTATTCATCTGCTTTATGATATTTCCAGCTTCTCCATCTAGTGTTGTGCTGAAAGTGTGTGTAAAATCACCATTAGAAGCTTTTTGAATCCCATTTTTTAAGGTTGAAAAAAGTTTTGTAAAGGGTGTTATGTAGTAATTTATCAATAATAACATAACAACAACAAATAAAAGATTTATACCTATCATTTTAAATAATGTTAACATCCCCTCGGTTCTTAGACTGCTTATATCAAATTCCATACTTATAGCACCAAGTGTTTCTCCTTGTTTAACATCATGACAACTTAAACAGTTGGTTGTTTTTGTTCTGTTTGTTGCAATGTAAGGTATAGTAACTCTTAGGATAACTTTATTTAAATCTTCTGTTAGTTTTTTTTGAATTTTCCCAGTTTTTAAAACCTCTTGATCTATCTTATCTCGCATTGTTTCATCGTTGAAACCTTTACCATATTGTTTTATAACATTTGCACCTCTTACAATCCAAAGTGATTTTATCTCTTTGTTTGATGATATTTGCTCTAAAAAGTATTCCCTTTTTGACATAATTCCATTAACCATATGAGCGGTTAAGCCATCTTTTACTATATTTGCTACCATTTTTGATTTTTCAAATGCGCTAGAGACGCTTGTATCTCTAAAATTAAATACAACATTTGCTAGATTTGCAAGACCAAGGAGGAGGAAGATAAAGGCAACTAATAGTAAGATTTTTGATTTTGTTTTCATATTTAATTCACTTTGTTAAAAATTGTTGGCATCATTATAAGGGAATTTCTATTAAAATAAGATTATTCAACAGTGACACTTTTTGCCAAATTTCGTGGCATATCAACATCGTTTCCAAGTCTTATGGAAATCTCAAGTGATAGGAGTTGAACTACAACCATCATCTCAAAAAATTCAAGCATATAATCTTGGCATGTGGAGATAGGGATGAAGTCATCAGCCTTGTCAAATTCCATCGCACTGATAGCACAGATGGTAGAATCTCTTGCACTTAACTCCTCCACATTACTTTTAGCTTTATCATATAAAAGGTGTTGAGGAAGTAGGGCGATTGTAAAAAGTTCTGGGTCTGCTAAAGCGATTGGACCATGTTTCATCTCTCCACTTGGGTAACCCTCTGCATGAAGGTAGCTTATCTCTTTTAGTTTTAATGCACCCTCTAGTGCAAGTGGAAAAAATATATCTCTGCCTATGAAGAAAAAACCGTGTCCGTGTAAGTATCTTTTTGAGATTCGTTTTATCTTTTCATGTAGAGTGTCTGCTACTTTAACAGAGGTTGGGATATGCCTTATAAGTGAGATTTGTTTTGCAAGTTCTTTAATTTCAATAGATTTTTTTAGTTGAGCGATATAAAGGCTTAACATCCAAAAAACTGTTACTTGTGTAGCAAAAGCTTTTGTAGAAGCTACACCTTTTTCAACTCCTGCACGAGTTAATATACAAGCATCAGCTAGTCTTACCATAGATGAGTTGTCAACATTACAAATCACTAGAGTTTTAAGACCTGCATTTTTTGCCATTTTTAGTGTTTCAAGTGTATCAGCAGTTTCACCACTTTGGCTGATTACTACAAAAAGAGTATCTTTTGTCATGATTGGGTTTCTGTATCTAAACTCTGAGGCAATTTCAACTGAAGTTTTAATTTTTGCATATCTTTCAAAAAGGTAAGTTGCACTGAGTGCTGAGTGATAAGAAGTTCCACATGCACAAAGTTTTATCTCATTTATTCCATCAAATAAAGATTTATCAAATTCATCAAAAATCACTTCATTGTCGTGTAGTCTGCCAAGAAGTGTATCTGCTATCACATTACTTTGCTCATAAATCTCTTTTTCCATAAAAAATCTATATCCATCTTTTTGTGCTGATAGTTTGTTGGTAGAGAGCGTTTTAAAAGTTGGTTTTTTTTCTTTTTTTTCTTTATCAAATATAACTATTTTATCATTGCTTACATAACCCCAATCACCATCTTCAAAGTAGTTTACTTTTGTTGCATGACCTATAAGAGGTGTGTCTGAAGAGGCGAAATATTTTTCATTGTCTTCATCAACTCCAACGAGCATAGGGGAGCCATTTTTTGCAAAAAAGATAGTGTCTTTTTGAGCTTTTGTCACAAGTAAAATAGCATAAGCTCCTTCTAGCTCATCTATGGTTTTTTCAAATGCTTTTAGTGGATCTTTTGTGTTTGAGAGGTTTTTTTCAAATTGATGAACAATTACTTCTGTATCTGTTTGGCTTAAAAATATTACACCGTCATTGATAAGTTTTTCTTTAAGTTGTGCATAGTTTTCTATGATACCGTTATGAACCACATAAGAGCTTTCTCCTAAATGTGGATGAGCATTTAATTCTGTTGGTTTACCATGTGTTGCCCACCTTGTGTGACCAATCCCAGCCGCAAATTTTTCAGTTATAAAATCTTTGGTTTTTTCTTCAAGGTTTATGAGTTTGCCAACTGCTTTAAAAGAGGAAAAATTTCCATTTTCAAGAACTGCTATACCAGCAGAGTCATATCCTCTGTATTCAAGCTCTTTAAGACCCTCTAAAAGTATCTCTTTTGTATTTTTTTTACCTATATATCCGACTATTCCACACATTTGTTTTCCTGTTTTGTTAAAAGTTTATAAATTTTTGTGACATTATCACATATATTGTTTTGTTTTTCCATTAAGAAACTATCACGAACTTTATATTTTGTTGAATGAATTTTCGCTGTTACTATGTTGATATTAAGTTCTTCAAAACAGTTCATAACATAAGCTAAAAGACCCCTTTGATTGGTTGTGTTTATTGTTAATTCTGCATGTGTTAATGAGTGCTGACAATCTATGTTTATCTCTTGAGTTTTAATCATTATGTCGTGTAGTTGAACATGTTGAGACATATCAAAAGCTTTAAATATTATATCTTCTATTCTCATTAATTCATTGCTGTTAATATTTTTTATAAATTCAATTTTAAAGTATTTAACATCATCAAAAAGTGTAAAAATCTCCATAGAGGCAACATCAAGATAGCTAAGAGTTCCAAGAAGGTAGCCTATATTTAGAGGTATTTTTCTGAAAATTTCAATACTTAGTGAATCTTTTATAGATATATTAAAATCATATTTTTTAGTTTGTTTTGCTTTTTGTGCAATACTTATGATGTCAAGTGGTGTATGTTTGAAAAAAAATAGATTTGACTCAATGTTTATAACTTTTTTTTGTAGCAATCTAGGTAAGCTTTTAAATTGAGTTAAATTTTTAACCGTTTTTTCTCTATTTAATCGTTTTGTAGCATCTGTAATTCTGTCACTATTTTGAACAATCTCTAAAGAACTTTTGTAAAGGTCGTGCAGTAGTTTTGAATTAAAAGAGTTAAATAAATCACCACCAACACCATTTATATCGGCATAGGTTAAGATATAAAGTAGTTTTAGGTTTTTTTCATCTTGGATTTTTGACATAAATTTATATAAAGTTTTTTCGTTATGGATATTTTCCTTAAAAGCTACATTACTCATGAGTGTATGATTTTTAATAAGAATGATAGCTCTTTGGGTTAGTTCATCTTTTAGTTTTAAATGTTTTGCAAATGGTACGATAAGTTTTGCTCCAACTTCCCCATGGTCTTGCTTTCTTCCTTTACCTGTATCGTGTAATAAGGTGACGATTTTTAAAAGAATTTTTTCATCATTTGTCAACTCATCATACAATGTTTTTATAAAGTCTTCTTGTATATTTTCTAATGCTTCAACAGATTTTATGGAATGAATATCAACAGGATAGTGATGATACCCATCAAATTGAGGAAGATGCATAACTTTTCTAAAGTTTGTAAAAAGATGGTGCAGTATCCCAGCATCATAAAAAAGTTTTAAAAAACAGTACATATTTTTTTTTGCAAAAAGCTCTTTTAGAAGTAAGTAAGTTTTTGTTTTTAATGGATGTGTTATCTTTGCATATGTAAATTGGTTTAAAAAACCAGCATCAAAATGGTATGGTTTGTCTTCTAGTGAGATTAAAATCTCTAAAAGGTTGTTTATGGGTTGTATATTTAGGTTAAAAGAGGCATAAATCCTACTTTCAAGCTCATAAATACCTTTAGTTATACGGTTATGTCTAAAGCGTTTTATATAACTTCTATCAACCAAATATGGTCGTATCATCTTCTTAACAAAAATTTGGGTAAAGTTACTGATGCGCCACTGAGCTTGTAGAACTTTTGTTGCCATTTTTCTGTCATCTTTAAACCCCAGTATCTTCGTGACTTGTGGCATATGTTCAAGTAAAAGCCTATCTTCTTGCTTGTTTGTTATGAGATGTAAGGCACTTCTAACTCTAAAAAGAAGTTCCAGTGCTACTCTATACTCTTTATACTCATCCTCACTAAAGAGTTTTCCTGTTAACTCCTTTAGGTTTCCAACTCCATATATGATTTGAGCTATCCAAAAAAGTAGTTGAGAGTCTCTAAGTCCACCAACACTCTCTTTTATGTTTGGTTGCATAGAAGTTGGATATTTTTTTCGTCTTATTTGTGCTTCTTGCACTTTTGCCAATATAAACTCTTTTTGATTATGAAGTCTGATTTTTCTAAGTTGCCTCCCAGTTTCATGCCATGTAAAGGATGAACCTGTTATAAATCTTGATTCCATAAGTGCAGTTTTTATGGTTATATCTTCATTACTTGCTTTAAAAAGATCACTTGTTTCATGTACTCTATGACCTAGTTTTAATCCAGAATCAAGTGCCAGATAAAAAAGTTTTTCCATGATTAATTCGGTGTTGTACCCCTCAATATCTTCATAAACTATAAGTATATCTATATCACTGTGGACACAAAGTTGCTCCCTCCCATAGCTTCCAAGTGCTACAATAGCAATAGGGATAGAACCTCGCATAGGTAGGTAATTTCCAAAGATTCTGCGAAGTATGGTTTTATACATAAGGTCTATGATAGAATCTAGCTTTTTTGTATGTTTAACTAGAAAATCTTTTCCCTGAGAACTTTCAAATAGTTGATTTAGGGAACTTTTATACTCATTGATATAAGCTTTAAAAAGTTTACTAAGTTCAAAATCTGAGCCATTTTTTTCTATAATATTTTCTATTTGTAACTTAATATCCAAAAAATATCCCAATAATTTTTTAATATTATAGTATAGTTGTTTTAATTAGATATAATCCTTTTACAATTTTAGGAGATTTTATATGACAATTACTAAAAGAGTAACTTTTATCGCAAAAGAGGGAGATGAAGCTAAAATGAAAGAGCTTCTATCTGCCATGGTTAAGCCATCTCAGGCTGAAGATGGTTGTATATTTTATGAGATATTTCAATATAGTGACAATCCAAGAAAGTTTATGGCGTATGAGTCGTGGAGAGATGAGGCTGCCCTTGATGGGCATAAAGCATCACCACATTATGCAATCTATAAATCTTCTTACGAGCCGTTTTGTGAGAAAAAATATACAGACAATTTAGAGGTTTTAGGCTAAGCCTATTTAATCGTGAAATGCGAAAAGCAGATGCTTTTCAAACTAGAGTATCAGCCATGATATTCTGATAATAATTCAAGGAAAAAAATGTACCTTTTTACAAGTGAAGTAGTAGCCCCAGGACACCCAGATAAATGTGCCGATATAATCGCAGATAGTATAGTTGATGCTTTAATCATAGCTGATCCAGCATCAAGAGTTGCAAGTGAAGTTTTTGTAGCTGGAAAACATGTAGTGGTTGGTGGTGAGGTTACTTCAAAAGCAAACTTATCAACTGCTGATTATGAAAAAATAGTGAAAGATGCCCTTATTGGGATAGGTTATGATGGTAAAGGTGCTTTTACCCATGAGCAATGCCTTTTTCCAGAAGATGTACAAGTTCAAGTACTTTTAAATCGACAATCACCAGATATAAATCAGGGAGTTGATCAAGAAGATGGTGAGACTGGTGCAGGTGATCAGGGAATTATGTTTGGATATGCTTCAAATGAAACAGCTGATTATATGCCAGCAGCGATAACTTATGCAAGAATTTTATCTGATAAAGTTTACCATTATGCACTAAACCATAACCATAAACTTGGTGTTGATATTAAAACTCAAGTTACACTTGATTATGGCACAAAAGAGAACTTTGAAAACTGTGAACCTCAATCTATCCATACCATAGTTGTATCTGCTCCATCACAAGAAGATATGGATATAGAAGAAGTTAGGGAACTACTTCAAGGTTTGATAGATGATGCAGGTTTACCAACTGATTTGTACGACCCTGAAAAAACTATAGTCCACCTAAACCCAACAGGAAGATATGTGTCTCACTCCCCATTACATGACAGTGGTTTAACTGGTCGTAAACTAATCGTTGATAGTTTTGGTGGATATGCACCTATCGGTGGTGGCGCTCAGAGTTCTAAAGACTACACAAAAGTTGATAGAAGTGGACTTTATGCTGGAAGATGGTTGGCTAAACATATAGTAGCTGCTGGATTTGCTAAAAAATGTTCAGTTCAACTTTCCTATGCGATAGGTGTTGCAAAACCAACATCTGTAAGTGTTGATACTTATGGAACTATGTGTGATGGGATTGATGATGATAAATTATCAACATTTGTAAGTGAAAATTTTGCTCTTACTCCAAACTGGATAACAAAGAAATTTGGACTTGATAAGCCAAGTGCAGAGACATTTTTGTATGCTGATGTAGCTGCAAGAGGTCAAGTTGGTCAAAGTGATTACCCTTGGGAAAAACTGGATGCTTTAGAGGTGTTTGAAAAACTAAAATAATTTTTGGAGTTTTAAAATGGAGTATAAAGAGTTAAATAAAGAGAGTGTAATCTCTTATCTTAAAAACATTAGTGAAGTGATGAGATATTTTGGTGAGGATGAACTTCAAGCCAAAGAGATAGGAGATGGCAATTTAAACTTTGTTTATCTTGTAAACTCCAAAACCAACCCCAAAAAAGCACTCATAGTCAAACAGGCAGTTCCATATCTGCGATGTGTAGGTGAGGAGTTTGCTCTTTCAAGGGAGCGAATGACTTACGAGATAAGGGCTTTGAGTGAATTTAAAAAGATAGTGAGTGAGTTTGTACCTGAACTTTACCATGTGAGTGAGGAGATGAGCATAGTTGTTATGCAGTATCTTGACTCTCATATTATTCTTAGGAATGGACTTATAAAAGGTCAGAAATACCCAAATCTAAGTGAACATATCTCAACTTATTTAGCTCAAACACTTTTTAAAACTTCATCTTTGTATCTTAATAGCACACAAAAACGACAACTTATAGATAAATTTAACTCTAACACCGAACTTTGTAAGCTTACAGAAGATTTTGTTTTTACATCTGCTTTTATGGAAGATGAAACAAATGATGCCTCAAATGTAGAGAATAATCCACATGCCAAGAAATTGTTTGAAGATATGGAATTTAAAGAGAAAGTTTTAGGACTAAAATATAAGTTTATGACTTGTAATGATGCTTTACTTCATGGAGATTTACATACTGGCTCCATCATGTTAAATGATAAAGAAACTTTTGTGATAGACCCAGAGTTTGCTTTTGTTGGTCCTTTTGGTTTTGATATTGGAGCTTTGATTGCTAATCTGGTAAACAACTATATCCACCATAGTATAGTTACTACAGATGAAGAGTTTAAAGAGTATCTGCTTGAGAGTATAAAAGAGATACTAGAACTTTTTGAAGTAAAATTTTTAAAACTTTGGAGTGAACAAAAAGACTCAGCACTTATGAGAGATGGCTTCATAGATGAGGCAACAGCACAAAAATTTAGAGAAAAATTTGTAAAAAATATTATAAAAGAGTCCATAGGTTTTGCAGGATGTAAAATGGCAAGACGGGTTTTTGGAGTGGCAGGTGTGGCTGAGATAAGAGGGATAGAGGATAAAGTTTTAAGGCAAAAAGCTGAAGTTATGGCACTTAAGATTTCACGGGAGTTTGTTGTGGGATATGAGAGTGTAGAGAAAGTAGATGATATTTTAGGGATGATTAATGGATGATTTGATTTTAAATGAAAACAATATACAAAATATGATTTTTACTTTCAAAGATAAGCAGGTCATGATAGATAGAGATTTGGCAACTTTTTATCAGGTGGAAACAAAAAGGCTTAATGAACAAGTTAAAAGAAATATTGAAAGATTTCCTGATGATTTCAGATTTCAACTGACAGATGAAGAAAAAAATGAACTGGTCGCAAAATGCGACCGGTTTGAAATGTTAAAACATTCACATACAAATCCATATGCTTTTACAGAACAAGGTGTCTCAATGTTAAGTGCTGTTTTAAAAAGTAAAATAGCTGTAGATATAAGTATAAAAATTATCCGTGCATTTGTAGATATGAGAAAATTTATATTATCAAATAGCTCTTTGTTTTACAGACTTGAACAAACAGAGTTGAAACTTATGCAACATTTAGGATTATAAGATGAATTGTAAAGTAGATATAAAAGACAGTAAAATATATGCACCATTAAAAGATAAATGGTTGGTTTTAAAACCTGAAGAAGAAGTTAGACAAAAATATATTTGCAGATTGGTTAATAGTTATGGTTATGATTTAAAACTTATGACACAAGAGTTACAAGTCAATAACTCTTCAAGGGGTCAAGGTCGTGCTATGGCTGATATTATTGTTTGGAAATCAGAACAAGATAAATTAGAAGAGAATAGCCCAATTATTGTAGTTGAATGTAAAGCAGAATATTTAACAATTCGTGAAGAAGATTATTTTCAAGGTTCAAATTATGCTTCATGGGCAGGAGCTGAATTTTTTGTAACAACAAATTTAAAAGAAACAAAAATATTTCAAGTTGTAAAAGGTAAAATACCAAAACGACTAAAAGAGATTATCGATATTCCAAACTTTTTAATAGTAAATAATGATAAAAAAATTGAAGAGCTTTTAAAACAAACAAAATCATTTACAAGAGATGAATTTTCTAAACTACTTTCTAAGTGTCATAATATCATACGAAATAATGACAGGTTATCTCCTGAAGCTGCATTTGATGAGATAAGTAAAATACTTTTTATAAAAATCAGATATGAAAGAAGCAATGAAAAGGCACAACTTTTTTCATTTGATGAGTTTAGTAAAGATAGAACAAGTTATGAAAAATATAAACCAAAAGATGGATTGGAATTTTATCAGTTTTTATTTGAGCAAACAAAAGAAGAGTTTAAAGATGATGACCTTTTTAGTGAACATGAAAAAATGAGAATAAAACAAGGTAGTTTTGAAGCTATCGTAAAAGAGCTTGAAAAATATAATCTTTCAATAACTTCAGATGATGTAAAAGGTATAGCATTTGAACAGTTTTTGGGTAAAACTTTTAGAGGGGAACTTGGACAGTTTTTTACTCCTCGTACTGTTGTTGATTTTATGAATGATATTTTAGACCCTAAAGAGGGTGAAGTTATATGTGATCCTTGTTGTGGTAGTGGTGGTTTTTTGATAAAATCTTTTGAATATGTAAGAAGTCAAATAGAAAATGATATTCAAAAAGAAAAAGAGAAAATCAAAGAAAAATATTATGATGAAAAGTATGAAAAACTAAATGAAAAAGAACAAGCTAAAATAGATAAAAAAGTAAATAATCTTTTTGCAAAATTAAATAGTGAATTAGATAAAAATATAGAAAAAAGTAGGCTGAGAAATCTATCTTATAACTGTGTATTTGGAACTGATGCCAATCCTCGTATGAGTAGAACTGCAAAGATGAATATGATAATGCACGGAGATGGTCACGGAGGAGTACATCATAATGATGGGCTTTTAAATGTAAATGGTATCTTTGAGAATCGTTTTGATGTGATACTTACAAATCCACCCTTTGGCTCTAGGATAGAAAAATCACTTAAAATTACACAAGAAGATAAACTAACAGATAAAGATAGAATATTAAAATATCAAAAAAGATATGGTGAAGATGTTTATAACAAAGCTCAAAGCCAAATAGATGATAATATAAATAAATCATTGTTAAGTTTGTACGATACTGGAGCTATGAGTAGCTTAACAGAAGTTTTATTTATAGAGCGATGTTTAAATCTTCTAAAAGCTGGTGGAAGAATGGGGATAGTCTTACCAGAAGGTGTATTAAACAATAGTAACTTACAAAAGGTTCGTGACTATGTAGAGAGTAGAGCAAAAATTATACTTATTACTTCTATACCTCAAGATGTATTTATAGCTTCAGGTGCTACTGTTAAGCCTAGTTTAATGTTTTTTAAAAAGTTTACAACAGATGAAGCAAAAGAGTATAAAAAAGTAAAATTAGAAGCTACTAACACTGTAAAAGAAAAGTATCAAGAAGAGATAGACAAAATAGATGAGAAATTATCAAAAAAAGGCAAAGATGCTCTAAAAGCAGATGAAAAGAAAAAGCTAAGAAAAGATAAAAAAGAGATAGAAACTAAAATAGAAGCAGAGATAAAAATAGAGATAAAATTTAAGTTTAACTATGAGATACCAATAGCAGAAGTACAAAAAGCAGGGATTAGCACCACTGGAGCGAAGATAGAAAATGAACTAGAACCACTACAAGTTGAGTTTAAAACTTATAGAGAAAAAAGTAACCTTTGGAAAAGTGAAAAACTAAATTTTGAGTATAAAATAAAAGATAATGAAATAGTTAGAATTTTAGATGATGAAGAATTGAGCTTATGAGTAAAAATATAAAATCTTTTTTATCAAATATAAATCTTATAGAGTTAGATAATTGGAGCGTTCAATATTTATTTAATACTTCATTTTCATATAACGATAACTATAAACTTGTAAAAATAGGTTCATTCCTTAGAAGAAATAAAACTAATATAGATATATTGGATAATAATAGCTATAAAAGAGTAACAATAAAAATAAACAATGGTGGCATCTTTTTAAGAGATATTAAAAAAGGCATTAATATTGGTACAAAAAAACAATTTTTAATCAAAGAGGGTCAATTTATAGTATCTAAAATTGATGCTAGAAATGGTGCATTTGGTGTAATTCCAACAGAACTAGATGACGCAATTATTACAGGTAATTTTTGGACATTTGATGTTGATTATTCGTTAATAAATCCACATTTTTTATCTTTAATTACAACAACAAAAGAATTTATACTTTTTTGTTCAAATGCTAGTAATGGAACAACAAATAGGCATTATTTACAAGAAGAAGCATTTTTAAATGTCAAAATACCACTACCATCTTTAGAAG
>Ga0256842_1000388_pt1 | contig 38522 bp, 33 predicted proteins | sample 4559240metaG_FD_185973 | JGI IMG/M metagenome (GOLD analysis project Ga0256842, IMG submission 185973) | Hydrothermal vent microbial communities from Guaymas Basin, Mexico - 4559-240 | ecosystem: Environmental > Aquatic > Marine > Hydrothermal vents | place: Mexico: Guaymas Basin | collected...
TTTTAGGGTTTTATTTATTATTCGTATTTTAGCCTAGTTTAGCTTAAAGTAGAATGATATATAGATTTAGCTAGGCACTACAATAATTTAGAGCTTTAACTTTCCTTAGTGGGTGGGGATTTAGTCGTTGCTTAAGGAAGGTTTGGGGCGAAGTCGGGAAAACTAGTGGTTTTTTTCTGTAGGGTGGGTGAAACCCACCATTATATTATATTAAAAATCCTTAATTATCAAACCAACTCACCTTTTTTAAGTCTAGGTATTATATCTACTCTTAATTTACGAATTAAAAAACTCTTTTTATCATAAGCGATACTATTATCTCTTCCTATAGATATAATTTTTTGTTGGCACTCTTTTAGTTTGAGATTGATTAGGCTTTTTTGTAGTTCATCTTCACTCATTGTAGTAAGTTCTTCATCTATTAATAGTCCCATTAGATTAGGATTATCAAGTTCTCCTTTGAGGACAATATCTAATAAGTTTTTATGAGATATAAATAGATTACTAGAGATAGTATCTATTAGATTATCTATTAATGATGGTATCTCTATTAGGGTTTTAATTATACTAAGTTCTGTAATATCCTCTTTTTTTATTTTTGTAATTTTGGGAGTATTTGAGGTCTCTTTTGGTATTTGATTTGTGATAATATTAGAAGAGATTGATAAAATAGATGCTACTTTTGGTAGATATGATTCTCTTACAATTGGGCTAAGAGTATGTAAATATCTATTTATCTCATTAAATGCTTTCTCTTTTTCTATTGGATTATTTATATCATAATTTTGTGCCATCTTCTCTATTACAAAACTTATAAACTTTTTGGGAGTTCTTAGGATTTTGGCTACTTCATCTGCTTTGCCATTGGCTATCATATCAGCAGGGTCTAACCCATCTCTAAATAGTACTATTCCACCATCAAATCCACTAGCACTTAACATTTGAGATGCTCTAAAACCTGCCTCTAATCCTGCCTTATCTCCATCATAAGCCAATATAATTTGAGGTTCTCCTTTTCTAAGAAGTGGGATATGTTCATTTGTAAGTGCAGTCCCTAGTGTGGCTACACTCTCTTTAAATCCTGCTTGATGAAACATTATTACATCTAAATATCCCTCACATATAATAATTCTTTTATCTCTATATATTTTATCTTTGGCTCTGTGATAACCATATAAAACTCTTGATTTATTAAATAGTTTTGTTTGAGGAGAGTTTATATATTTAGCAGGGTGATTAGATATAGTCCTACCACCAAACCCAATTAGATTAGCATTTGATGAGTATATTGGAAATGTTATTCGCTCAACTAATCTAGCATAAGGAGAGCCATTATCTCCAATAGCTACGACTCCTACATCTTGAGCTTTTGGAAGAGGTAGCATTGAGGAGTTTAAAAAGTTTATAACACTACTACTATTACCTACAAATCCCAATCCAAACTCCTCTATAGAACTACTATAAACTCCTCTATCTTGTAGATATTTTTTGGCATTTTTATTTAAGTCTAAATTTTTGATATAAAATTTTTCAATTGCCTCTAATACTCTTTTGGACTCTCCAAAATCTCCTTGACCTTTGGTATATTCTAATGAGAAATTATATGAAGATGCTAATTTTTCTATCGCTTCTGGGTAGTTTAACTTCTCATAATCCATCACAAATTTTATGCTATCCCCACCAACTCCACACCCAAAACAGTGAAAAATCTGCTTAGAGGGGCTTACCACAAAACTTGCTGTTTTTTCTCCGTGAAAGGGGCAGTTTGCTTTGAAATTTGCCCCTGCTTTTTTGAGTTCTAAATAGTTACCTATTACATCTACAATATCTAGGCTACTCTTAAGAGTCTCTATTGAGTTTTGAGAAATCATTAATCTTCTTGTGCTTCTAATTCTCTAATTTTAGCTTTTGCACTCCGTACTCTTGTTTTATATAGTTCTATATCATCTTCAATTAATATCTCTTCGCTCTCATCAAAAGCATTTTCATACTCCTCTTGTGCCTTTTTATATTTAGCTAAATTTATTTGGGCATACTCTTTTAACTCTTCTAAACTCATATTTTGCATATATATCCTTTTTTGTTATTATACTAACTTTTTTATTTTGAATTTAATATTTCTTCTAAAAGAGAGTAGAAAAATCCACACTTGTACTACACTCATTAGATAACTCAAATCTATATATATCATCTTTTGTAGCTTTTTTTATTAGTTGATACTCCCCATCAATAAGTCTAAATATATCACTTATTTCACTATTTGGTTCAAGTATAATATAAAACTCTACCCTCTCTTTTTCATATAATTTAAATTTAGTTGTTACATCTTTAAAAGCAGTAGCTTTGAATAATACTTCTACTATAATAGGAGGAGTTTTTGAAAAAAACTGTTTATCTGTATCTTCACAAAATATTGCTACATTTGGTTGGACAGTAGTATTATCATTGACTTTCCAATCAACAGGAGAGATATATACCTCACAATTTTTATCTAATTCTCTCCAAATATGACTTACTACTCTTTGATATTTTGGATATGGGGCTGGGGACATAGAGTAGGCTATCCCATCAATAAGTTCCCATCTTCCCTCCCACTCTTTATAATCTTGATATGTATAGTGTTGAAAATTCTCATATTTTAAAATGGCCATAATATACTCCTTTTATAGTATTATATTATTTATTAGTTTTACAAAGCCTCTCTATCAAGCTCACCACTTTTAAGCTTTGCCATATAATCATCTAAATATCCTCTTACATCACCTGAAAGAATAAATAGTCCTAAAATATTAGGTAGTGCCATACTCAAAATCAACATAAAACTAAAATCTACCATAATATCTGTACTAACAACAGAAGCTACTATAATAAAGCTTAAAAACATTATTTTATATAAAATAGCACTTTTACTACCAAATAGATATATCCATGCTCTCTCTCCATAGTATGACCATGAGATAAGTGTAGAGAATGCAAATAGTACTATTGATATTGATAATATTGCAGGAAACCAACTAATTACAGTACCATAAGCTACAGATGTAAGAGCCGCTCCTTGTTTTGCTTCTATTAATGCACCATATCCATTTACAGGATCATAAACGCCTGTAATAATGATAACTAAAGCAGTCATAGTACAGATTATCACTGTATCAATAAATGGCTCATAGAGTGCTACCATTCCTTGTCTTACGGGATATTTTACTCTTGCAGGTGCGTGAGCGATTGGTGCTGAACCTAGTCCTGCTTCACTAGAGAATACTGCTCTTTGAAAACCTTGAATAATTACACCAACTACTCCACCTGTTACAGCAGTTGGATTAAATGCTTCGCTAAATATTAGATAAAAGGCATGTGGTATGTGTTGGAAATTAACTGCCAAAATCCAAAGAGATGCAGATATATATATAATAACCATAATAGGAACGATTTTTTCAGTAGTATGAGCAATCCTATGAATTCCTCCAATTATTACACTTCCTGTAAGAATTACAAATATTATTCCAAAGACTATTCCATTATCAGCAAAAAATGGTATTTCAGATGATACGGCACTAAGTGCTTGTGATACTTGAAATGTATTTCCTCCACCAATAGCTCCACCTATCATAAATATAGCAAAAACTATAGCTAATACTTTACCACTTTTAGCCCAACCTTTTGATGCTAATCCACGAGATAGATACTCCATTCCTCCACCCATTACAGTTCCATCTGGCAAAAAATTACGATATTGTAGTGATAATGTAACTTCTGTAAATTTGAGTGTCATTCCCAAAAATCCTGCAATAATCATCCAAAAGGTAGCACCTGCCCCACCAATTGATATAGCAATTGCAACTCCTGCTATATTTCCTAGCCCAACAGTAGCAGAGAGTGCTGTAGTAAGTGATTGAAAGGGTGTAATATCACCTTTATCATCTTTGGTTCTATATTTACCTTGAATAATTTTAAGAGAGTGAGAAAAAACTCTTACATTAATAAATTTCATTTTAATAGTAAGGTATAGACCACCAATTACCAACCAAGCTACCAAAAATGGTATAGTTGTATTAGCTACACTTCCAAATAGAATATCAAAAAAGAGAACAGATTCTAAAACTCCTGTGATTGATTGAAAAAATTCATTCATAAAAACTCCATAATTAGGTTATATTTAACATCATTTTATAAAAAAATAATCTTTTTTTGCTTAATCTCTATAAAAACTCTTGACTTTTTTATATTTTTTGATTATAATTGCATTCCGATTTAGTAAAATCGTGTTTCGGAGTGTAGCGCAGTCTGGTAGCGCACCTGGTTTGGGACCAGGGGGTCGAAGGTTCGAGTCCTTTCACTCCGACCATTAAAATAATAATAAATAAGTAATAAACGCTAATGTCTGTGGTGGATGTAGCTCAGTTGGTAGAGCCCTGGTTTGTGGTGCCGGTTGTCGCGGGTTCGAGCCCCGTCGTCCACCCCATAATAATTGGAACAGTTGGAGCGCTAGTGGCTCAACTGGATAGAGCATCAGACTTCGGATCTGAGGGTTAGGGGTTCAAGTCCTCTCTGGCGTACCATTTATTACTATTTAAAAATTTGTGCATCCATAGCTCAGCTGGATAGAGCATCGCCCTTCTAAGGCGAGGGTCTTAGGTTCGAATCCTAATGGATGTACCACTTAAGTTTTATTATGATATAATAAACTTTAACTTACAATTATATGCGGATGTGGTGAAATTGGTATACACGCCAGACTTAGGATCTGGTGCTTCACGGCGTGGAGGTTCGAGTCCTCTCATCCGCACCAACTCAAAAATTAAACTTACAAATTAAAGTCAATCTATCTTTTTATAAATTTTTGTTATAATATATACTATAAAAGGAATAATTATGAATGATGATTTAACCATTCTTTATGTTGAAGATGAAGATGGCATAAGAAAACAGTTAACACGATTTTTAGAATATTTTTCATCTTCATTATATTTAGCTTCTAATGGCAAAGAGGGATTGGAATTATATAAAGAGTATAATCCTGATATAGTTATTTCAGATATTAAAATGCCAATTATGAATGGTATAGATATGGTTAAAAATATAAAAAATATAAATCCAAAACAGCATATAATTTTTATAACTGCTCATAGTGAGAGTCAATTTTTTATTGATGCTATTGATATGCATGTTGATGGGTATATTTTAAAACCTATTAGCTTAGATAAGTTAGAAAATAAATTAGAAGATATAAAAGAACATATAAAATTAAAAGAGTATTATATTGCACACCAGCAAGAGTTAGAAAATAGAGCATATAGAGATGGACTTACACAAGTATATAATCGCAGATATTTTGAAGAAGCGTTTGATAGAGAGATAGCAAGGTATCAACGAGAAGATAGACCTTTGAGTATATTTATGTTAGATATAGATAAATTTAAAAATATCAATGATAATTATGGGCATCAAATAGGTGATGAGATATTAAAAGGATTGGTGCATATTATAAAAAATAATATTAGAGCAATAGATATATTTGCACGATGGGGAGGAGAGGAGTTTGTCTGTATCTTGCCAAATACAATACGCAAAGATGCTATATTAGTAGCCCAACATTTAAGAGAAATTATAGAAAAACATAATTTTATAGATAATATTAGTGTTACTTGCAGTTTTGGAGTAGCAGAATTTAATCAAGAAGATACTAAAGAGTCTATAGTTAAAAGAGTAGATAAAGCATTATATCTTGCCAAAGAGGGCGGTAGAAATAGAGTAGAGATATAGGCTATGAATAAAAATATTATTATTTTGGTCATATTTATTTTTCTTACTATTAATGGAGTAGTTTATAAAGTAACAAGTATAAATGCACAAGAGAGAATAGATATGGCAATTCATGATAGTATGAAAATGTTAAAAACTCATTATGAGATACTTCTTCATACACAGAAATTAACAGCTAATGCATTATATAGTTTTACAGTTGAAGATGAAAAGTTTATAGATATATTATCACAAGCTAGATATGCTTCAAAAGATAGACAAAATACTCTTAGAGAAGAGATGAAAAAGCTTTTATACAAGAGATATGAGAGAGCAAAAATAAAAGGTGTATTACAGTATCATTTTATTTTTCCTAATAATGTCGTATTTCTAAGAATGCATAAACCTAGTAAGTTTGGAGATGACCTCACATATATCAGAGATGATTTTAGATATACAAATCAAACAAAAAAGGCTATAAGAGGATTTACACAAGGAAGAACATCCCATGGCTTTAGAAATACTTTTCCTATATTTGATAAAAATGGTACTCATATTGGAGCTATGGAAATATCTTTTAAGAGTGAAGATTTTCAAAATTATTTAACCAAAATAAGTCATATCCATACACATTTTTTAGTAAATAAAAGTATCTTTGATTCTAAATCTTGGAAGAGAGATAGTATGATTTTGAAATATTCGCAAAGTGCAGAATATAAAGATTGTATGATAGCCATTACAAAAAACCACTCTAAAAAGCAGTGTATTGATAATAATATCAAAAGATTAAAAGAGATAAGAGATATTATAGATAGTGGTATTAAAAAAGGTGAAAATTTTAGTTCTTATATTACTGATGATGATAGTACAATAATAGTATCATTTTTAGCAATTAAAAATATTAAACATAAAACAGTAGCATGGTTAGTATCTTATAAAGAGAATGAGTTTATAAAGTTTACTATTAATGCACTCTTTTATATTAGATTTTTTACTTTTATATTTACTTTGATTATCTTATATTTTATTATTTTACAGATAGAGGCAAAAGAGGAGTTGAAATCTCTACAAAAAGACCTTGAAAGAAAAGTAACTAATGCTTTAAAAGAAAATCTTAAACAGCAAGAGATACTACAATATCAAAATAAATTAGCATCAATGGGAGAGATGATAGGTGCAATAGCTCATCAATGGAGACAACCTTTAAATGAGTTAGGGCTTAGTATTCAAAATCTAAAATATGATTATAAATCAAACTTAATAGATGAAAAGTTTATAAAAGAGTTTATATAGTATAATAAAAAAACAATAATGTTTATGAGTAGAACGATTGATGATTTTAGGAATTTTTTTAGGATAGATAAAAATAGAGAGAACTTCAAAGTAAAAGATGCCACAAAATCTGTAATTATTATGTTATCAGCACAACTTAAAAGTAATGGTATAACTATTAATATTAATGGAGATGAGTTTTTATATAATGGACTTAAACGAGAATATCAACAAGTCATACTTAATATTATAAATAATGCAAAAGATGTACTTATCTATAATAAAATAGAAAATCCTATGATAAATATAGAGTTAAATTCTAATAAAATAATTATATCAGATAACGCTGGAGGAATCCCAAAAAATATTATAGATAGAGTATTTGAACCATATTTTACCACCAAAGAACAAGGTAAAGGTACAGGTATGGGATTATATATGTCTAAGATGATAATAGAAGATAATATGAATGGAGAATTAAGCGTTGTAAATAGTGATAATGGAGCTATATTTATGATAAAACTATAAAAAATAAAAAAATATATTTATTTTTATAAAAACCCTTGACAAAACTTTTAAATTTGTATATAATGCCACTCCATTTAGAGTTTGACTCTGAATTGGTAATGGTGCTGATGTAGCTCAGCTGGCTAGAGCAGCTGATTTGTAATCAGCAGGTCGGGGGTTCGAGTCCCTTCATCAGCTCCATAAATATAATTATCAGTGTTTGACCAGTAAAATTAAAATCATAATGAATTGGTGGGTTACTCAAGTGGCCAACGAGGGCGGATTGTAAATCCGCTGACTACGTCTTCGAAGGTTCGAATCCTTCACCCACCACCATTATTTGCGGGAATAGCTCAGTGGCTAGAGCCCCTGCCTTCCAAGCAGGATGTCGCGAGTTCGAATCTCGTTTCCCGCTCCATAAGATTATAACTATTAACTGGAAGCTGTGTGAATTGTATTGATAACCTTCAAATAATTTTTACACACTTACAAAACAAATACTAATAAAACAAATATAAATATAATATACTGTCAATTTTAGACATTATGCCCATATGGCTCAGGGGTAGAGCACTTCCTTGGTAAGGAAGAGGTCGTGAGTTCAAGTCTCACTATGGGCTCCAGATACTATGGATATAAATTTTACTAGAAATAGTAAGATTTATATCCATATTGTTATGGAGTCTAAAGTAACATTGAGAAAAAACTGATATAATTTCAGTTATAATAACTAAATAACAATAAGCTAGGAGAGGATTTAAAATGGCTAAAGAAAAATTTGAACGAACTAAACCACATGTTAACATTGGTACAATTGGACATGTTGACCACGGTAAAACTACATTAACAGCAGCTATCACAGCAGTACTTGCTACTAAAAATGATACAGCTCTTATGGATTATGATGCAATTGATAATGCACCAGAAGAGAGAGAAAGAGGAATTACTATTGCTACTTCTCATGTTGAGTATGAAACAGACACAAGACACTATGCACATGTAGATTGTCCAGGTCACGCCGATTATGTTAAAAATATGATTACTGGTGCTGCTCAAATGGATGGTGCTATCCTTGTTATCGCTTCAACTGATGGACCAATGGCTCAAACTAGAGAGCATATCCTTCTTTCAAGACAAGTAGGTGTACCTTACATTGTTGTATTCTTAAACAAAGAAGACCAACTTGATGATGAAGATAAAGAAGAGATGTTAGAACTTGTTGAAATGGAAGTTAGAGAGCTTCTTGAAGAGTATGAATTCCCTGGTGATGATACTCCAATTGTAGCTGGTTCAGCATTCCAAGCATTAGAAGAAGCAAAATCTGGTGTTCTTGGTGAGTGGTCAGCAAAAATTATTGCTCTTATGGACGAAGTTGATGCTTATATCCCAGAACCAGTAAGAGAGACTGAAAAAGATTTCTTAATGGCTATTGAAGATATTTTCTCTATCCAAGGTCGTGGTACAGTTGTTACTGGTAAAATCGACAAAGGTAAAGTATGTATCGGTGATGCAGTTGAAATCGTTGGTATCAAAGATACACAAAAAACAACTGTAACTGGTGTTGAGATGTTTAGAAAAGAGATGGATTGTGGTGAGGCTGGTGATAATGCTGGTGTACTTATCAGAGGTATCGATAAAGAAGCAGTACAAAGAGGTATGGTTCTTTGTAAGCCAGGTTCAATCACTCCTCATACTAAATTTGAAGCTGAAATCTATGTATTATCAAAAGAAGAGGGTGGAAGACATACTCCATTCTTTAATAACTATAGACCACAGTTTTATGTAAGAACAACAGATGTAACAGGTTCAATCCAACTTCAAGATGGTACTGAAATGGTTATGCCTGGTGATAATGTTAAAGTTCAAGTAGAACTTATAGCTCCAGTAGCACTTGAAGATGGTACTAAGTTTGCTATCCGTGAAGGTGGTAGAACTGTTGGTGCTGGTGTTGTTAGTAAAATAATTGAATAGTTAAATTTTTAAGAGGTTCGCCTCTTAAAAACTATTATTACTGGAGATAAAATGAGAGAAACAGTACATTTAGGTTGTGAAAAGTGCACAAGAAGAAACTATCACACTAATAAGAACAAAAGAAATACAACAGAGAAGCTTGCATTAAAAAAATATTGTAAGTGGTGTAAAGAGAGAACTATTCATAAAGAGATGAAACTGTAAAGTTTCGCTCTTTAATTATTTTATAGGCGTATAGCTCCAATGGTAGAGCACCGGATTCCAAATCCGGGTGCTGGGGGTTCGAGTCCCTCTGCGCCTGCCACAAAAGAAGGTAAAAAATGGAAAAAATTTCAAAATTTATAGCACATGCTAAAGAAGAGATACATAAAGTAATATTTCCAACAAAAGTACAAATAAGACAAGCATTCATATCAGTTATTCTAGTAGTAACAGTTATATCAATATTTTTAGCATTAATTGATTGGCTTATGTCATCAATTGTATCTTCTGTAATTTAAGGAGATATTTATGGCTTATCAATGGTATGCAATACAGACTTATGCAGGTAGTGAACAATCAGTAAAAAAAGCTATTAAACAGCTTGTAATAGATTATAAAATTGAAGAAAAAGTAAAAGATATAGTTGTTCCTACTGAAGAAGTTATAGAAGTAAAAAACGGTGAAAAGAAGATAACAGAACGCTCTATATATTCAGGTTACGCATTTGGACATATAGATTTAGATACAGACCTTTGGCATAAAATCCAAAGTCTTCCAAGAGTATCAAGATTTATTGGAGAGCAAAAAACTCCAACAGCTTTAAGTGAAGCTGATATTAAAAAAATCTTAGAAAAAATGGAAAATAAATCTGCACCTCGTCCTAAAGTTGAGTTTGAAACAGGAGAGATGATTCGTATCATTGATGGTCCTTTTGCAAACTTTACAGGTATGGTAGAAGAGTATGATTTAGACCATGGTAAATTAAAACTAAATGTTTCTATCTTTGGTAGAAATACTTTAGTTGAAATACTATATACACAAGTAGAAAAAATTATTTAAATAGGAGAGATAGATGGCAAAAAAAGAACAAGCTAGATTTAAATTGATGATTCCTGCGGGCTCAGCAAACCCTTCACCACCAGTTGGACCTGCACTTGGTCAAAGAGGTGTAAATATTATGGAATTCTGTAAAGCATTCAATGAAAAAACAAAAGATAAAATGGGTTTCAAGATTCCTGTAGAGATTACAGTTTATACAGATAGAAGCTTTACTTTTATTACAAAGCAACCACCTGCAAGTGATTTAATCAAAAAAGCAGCTGGAATTAAAAAAGGTACAGATAATCCACTACTAAATAAAGTAGCTACTATTTCTCAAGAGAAATTAAATGAGATTGTTGAACAAAAAATAGAAGACCTTAATACAAATGATAGAGAGATGGCAGCTAAAATTATAGCTGGTTCTTGTAGAAGTATGGGTGTTGAAATAGCAGACTAATCATAATAGACCACATAAATGATTTAAAATATTGTGGGAGCAAAATAGCGGAGAGTTTTAAATGGCAAAAAAAGTTAATAAAAAAAGAGAAGAGTTATTAAAGAAAATAGATGTTGCAAAAGCATACTCTATTGAAGAGTCAATGAATCTTATCAAAGATTTAAAGTCAGCAAAATTTGATGAGACTGTAGAAGTAGCATTAAATCTTAATGTTGATCCAAGACATGCAGACCAGATGATTAGAGGTTCAGTTGTACTTCCTAATGGTACTGGTAAAACTGTAAAAGTAGCAGTTTTTGCAAAAGGTGTAAAAATAGATGAAGCTAAAGCAGCAGGTGCTGACTTTACAGATACAGATGCACTAATTGAGCAAATTCAAGCAGGTAATATTGAATTTGATACAGTTATATCTACTCCTGATATGATGGGTGTTTTAGGTAAAGTAGCTAGAGTTCTTGGGCCAAAAGGATTAATGCCTAACCCTAAAACTGGTACAGTAACTATGGATGTTGCAACAGCGGTTAAAGAGTCAAAGGGTGGAAAAGTTAACTTTAGAGTTGATAAAAAAGGTAATATCCACGCAGGAATTGGTAAAGTAAGCTTTGATAAAGAGGCAATTGCAGAAAATTTTGAGACATTTGTTAGAAAAATAAATAGATTAAAACCAGCATCTGCAAAAGGTAGATATATTAAAAATGCTGCTATCTCATTAACTATGAGTCCAGCAATAAAGCTTGATAGTTCTGAACTATTAGATTTAAAATAAATTTTTATTAATCTTAGGCTAGAGATAACGGGGGCGAAAGCTTAAATAGGGGTAAAACTCTCTCTTTTGAGAAGCCCTGTTAGAAGTCGAAAGGAGAACGAATGACAAGAACACAAAAAGAAGTATTAGTATCAGAAATGACAAGTGAATTTTCTGACGCATCAGCAGTAATTGTTTGTGATTATAAAGGTCTTACTTGTAAAGAGTTAGAGAGTATTAGAATTTCAGCAAATGAAGTAGATGCAAAAGTAAAAGTTGTTAAAAATACTTTGGCATCTATCGCTTTAGAGAATGCTGGGGCAGATAAACTTGAAATAAAAGATACAAACTTAATCATTTGGGGAAGTGACCAAATATCTACTTGTAAAACAGCAGATATAGCAGCTACTAGCTTCAAAGATAAGTTTATTATTAAAAGTGGTCTATTTGAAGGTAAAGCTCAAGATGTTGCTACAATTAATGCAATGGCTAAGCTTCCTGGTAGAGATGAATTACTTGGTATGTTACTTAATGTTTGGAATGCACCAGTACAGAACTTTACTATTGGACTTTCAGCATTGGCAACTAAAAAAGAAGAAGAAGCGTAGATTTTAAATCTATCAAAAATTAATTACTATTTAATTATAGAGATGAAAAGGAAATATAATGGCAACAACTAAAGAAGATGTATTAGAATTTATATCTAACCTATCAGTTCTTGAGCTTTCAGAGCTTGTAAAAGAATTTGAAGAGAAATTTGGAGTATCAGCTCAAGCAACTGTAGTTGCTGGTGGTGCAGTAGCAGAAGCAGTAGAAGAACAAACAGAATTTAATGTAGTTCTTACAGATGCTGGGGCTAAGAAAATCGCTGCTATTAAAGTAGTAAGAGCAATTACTGGTCTTGGTCTTAAAGAGGCTAAAGCAGCAGTTGAAGAAGTACCAACAGTACTTAAAGAAGCTGTTTCTAAAGAAGAAGCTGAAGAGATTAAAACACAAATTGAAGAAGCTGGAGCTAAGTGCGAACTTAAATAGTTCTTCTTTAAATTATGGGCAACCCTCTTTGGGTTGCCCTTTTTTGGTTTAATGGGTATAGTGATAAGCTATTTAGAGTTAATATTTACGCTCTAATATAATGGTTTTTTGGTATATCTTAATATGCATTAACGCTAATATTTAAGAGGATTTCTAATAATAACTCCTCATAATTTCTTGATATAGCTATTACAATGTAGATTTAGCACTATTTAAGTCAATTATGAGTATTTTATTAGAGATAATCTTTTTAACTAATAAAATAAATACTTAAGGTTGACAAATGTTAAATTCTTTATATTCAGGAAATAGATTACGGGTGGATTTTACAAAAACACCAAAGATAATTGAAATTCCAAACTTACTACAACTTCAACAACAGAGTTATGAAAACTTTTTAATGCTAAATGATAAAAATAGAGCTAACTCTATTATAGAAAAAGTTTTTCGTTCATCATTCCCTATTCATGACCAACAAAATAGATTAACTCTATCATATAAAAACTCTGATATTATTAAACCAAAATATACAGTTAGAGAGTGTATGGAGAGAGGATTAACCTACTCTGTATCACTTAAAATGAATATCTCACTTACTCTATGGAATAGAGATGAAAAAAGTGGAGAGAAGTTAGACCCAAAAGAGATTAGAGAACAGTCTATATTTGTAAGAGATATTCCATTAATGACTGAAAGAACTTCATTTATAATTAATGGTGTAGAGAAAGTTATTGTAAATCAACTTCACCGTTCACCTGGTGTAATTTTCAAAGAAGAAGAGTCAACAACTGTTTCAAGTAAATTAGTATATTCTGCCCAAATTATCCCTGATAGAGGTAGTTGGTTATATTTTGAATATGATACCAAAGAGATACTATATGCAAGAATAAACAAAAGAAGAAAAATCCCTGTAACAATTCTATTTAGAGCATTAGATTACTCAAAAGAGGATATTATAAAACTATTCTATCCTACAAAAGAGATATATATCAAAGAGAATAGATTTGTAACAAAGTTTGACCCAAAAGAGTTTAAAGGTAGATGGGACTTTGATGTAAAAGATATTGATGGTAATATCATTGTAGGTGCAGGTAAGAGATTAACCAAAAGAAAATTAGATGAGTTAATTGAGAATAAATTAGAGTGGATAGAGTATCCTCTTGAAATTTTGATGGATAGATATTTAGCATCTCCAATTATTGATAGTGAGAGTGGAGAGATTTTATATGATTCTGTATCACAATTAGATGAGACAAAATTAAAAGAATTAACATCTCGTGGAATAGATAAAATAGAGATAGCAGATGACCTTGCTGAGGGTGCTGATGCCTCTATTATCAAATCATTTTTAGCTGATAATGAGAGTCTAAGACTGCTTAAGCAAACAGAAGAGATAGAGGATGAAAATCTATTATCAATAATTAGAATATATAAAGTAATGAGACCAGGTGAGCCTGTAACTCCTGAAGCTGCTAAACTATTTTTAAAGCAACTATTCTTTGACCTTGAAAGATATGACCTTACTAAAGTAGGGCGAATGAAAATGAATCATAAACTAGGACAAGATATTCCTGAATATATCACAGTATTAACTGCTGAAGATATTATTAATACAGTTAAATATCTTATCAAGGTTAAAAATGGACAAGGGCAAATTGATGATAGGGACCATTTAGGTAATAGAAGAATTAGAGCGATTGGTGAGCTTTTAGGTAATAAGCTTCACGCAGGACTTATCAAAATGCAAAAAGCAATTCGTGATAAAATGACAACTATTACTGGTACTCTTGATGAGCTTATGCCTCATGATTTGGTTAATTCTAAAATGATTACAAACTCTGTTTTAGAGTTTTTCTCAACTGGACAACTTTCTCAATTTATGGATCAAACTAACCCACTTAGTGAGGTTACTCATAAAAGAAGATTATCAGCTCTTGGTGAGGGTGGATTAGTCAAAGAGAGAGCAGGATTTGAAGTAAGAGATGTACACCCTACTCACTATGGAAGATTATGTCCAATTGAGACTCCAGAGGGTCAAAATATTGGTTTAATTAATACCCTTTCAACTTATGCAAAAGTAAATGAGTTAGGATTTATTGAAGCACCTTATAAAAAGGTAATAGATGGCAAAGTGACAGATGAGATTGTATATATTACAGCTACTCAAGAAGAGAACAAAGTAATTGCTCCTGCATCTACAAAAATTGATGATAATGGAATGATTGTTGAAGCACTTATTGAGAGTAGATTAAATGGACATATTGGACTTAATGAGACTTCAAAAGTAGATTTAATTGATATTTCTCCACTTATGATTTCTGGTTCTGCTGCTGCTCTTATTCCATTTTTGGAACACGATGATGCCAACCGTGCATTGATGGGTTCAAACATGCAACGACAAGCAGTTCCACTTCTAAAAACAGAAGCACCAATGGTTGGTACAGGAATGGAAGCTATTGTAAGTAGAGATTCTTGGGAGTGTGTAAAAGCCAAAAGAGATGGTATTGTAGAAAAAGTTGATGCTAAAAATATTTATGTTATGGGTGAAGATGAAGATGGTGTATTTATAGACCACTATCCATTGGAAAAAAATATGAGAACCAACCAAAATACAACTTTCTCACAAGTACCAACTGTAAAACTTGGAGATAGAGTAAAAGCAAAACAACCAATCGCAGATGGTCCAAATATGGATAAAGGTGAACTTGCAATTGGTAAAAATATTCTTTTAGCATTTATGCCTTGGAATGGGTATAATTATGAAGATGCTGTTGTTGTTTCTGAAAAAATTATTAGAGATGATACATTTACATCTATTCATGTATATGAAAAAGAGGTAGAGGCAAGAGAGCTAAAGCATGGTGTAGAAGAGATTACAAGAGATATTCCAAATATCCGTGAAGATGAGCTTTGTCATCTTGATGATAGTGGTATTGTAAAAATTGGAACATATATCAAGCCAGGTATGATTATAGTTGCAAAAGTTTCACCCAAAGGTGAGATTAAACCAACTCCTGAAGAGAGATTATTAAGAGCTATCTTTGGTGAAAAAGCTGGACATGTTGTCAATAAATCTCTATATTGTCCTGCATCTATGGAGGGTACAATTGTTGATGTTAAGGTATTTACTAAAAAAGGATATGAAAAAGATACAAGAGCTTTAAAAGCTTATGAAGATGAAAAAGCAGTCCTTGATAGCGAACACCATGACCAACTATTGATGATAGATAGAGAAGAGATGATGAGAATTACAACTTATCTATCAAGAAATGAGTTACAAAGAGATGTTACAATTGGTGAAAATGAGTATCCAATGGGTTCAACAATCCCTGCTAATATTATCAAAGCTGTAAATAGATTCTCTCTTAGAAGTGTAGTACAATCTTACTCTTCTGATGTTCAAGCTGAGTATGAAAGACTTAAAAATTATTTCTTGAAACAGAAGAAAAAGCTTAAAAATGACCATGAAGAGAAATTAACTATTTTAGAAAAAGATGATATTTTACCAAGTGGTGTAACAAAACTTGTAAAAGTATATATAGCAACAAAAAGAAAGCTTAAAGTTGGGGATAAGATGGCAGGACGACATGGAAACAAAGGTATTGTTTCTAATATTGTACCTGAAATTGATATGCCTTATACCGAAGATGGAAGACCAGTTGATATGATACTCAACCCTCTAGGAGTTCCATCTCGTATGAATATTGGACAAATTCTTGAAGTGCATTTAGGACTTATTGGTAAAAAAATAGGTGAGCAGATTCAAGAGATGTTTGATGCACAAAAAGAGACATTTGTAGCTGATATGAGAGAAAAAATGATAACTATTGCTGATACTGCAAAACTTATGAATGCAAAAGAGGTCATTACAGCTATGAGTGATGAAGAGCTAATTGAACACGCTAGAGATTGGTCAAAAGGTGTAAAGTTTGGTACTCCTGTATTTGAGGGTGTTAATCAAGCAGAGTTTGATAAGCTTTATGAATTAGCTAAAATGGATGCTGATGGTAAGACTCAACTCTATGATGGACAAACAGGTGAAAAGATACTTGAAAGAGTAAATGTTGGATATATGTATATGCTTAAACTTCATCACCTTGTTGATGAAAAAGTTCATGCTCGTTCAACTGGACCATACTCACTTGTAACTCAACAACCAGTTGGTGGTAAAGCACTATTTGGTGGGCAAAGATTTGGAGAGATGGAAGTATGGGCTTTAGAGGCTTATGGTGCTTCACATATTCTAAAAGAGATGCTTACAATTAAATCTGATGATGTAGAGGGTCGTGCAAATGCATATAGAGCAATTACAAGAGGCGAGAGCGTCCCAGAATCTGGTATTCCAGAGACTATGTTCGTTCTTACAAAAGAGCTTCAGGCATTAGGACTTGATGCAGAGCTTTATGAGACAAAAAAAGAGGGTGATGATAATGAGTAATATATTAGATGGTTTAACACCAATTAACCTTAATAACGAAAATAGACCAACAGACATAAAGGCACTACAACTTAGAGTGGCATCTCCTGAAAAAGTTTTGTCATGGAGTTATGGTGAAGTAAAAAAGCCTGAAACTATTAACTATAGAACACTCAAACCAGAGAGAGATGGTCTTTTTTGTGCCAAAATTTTTGGGCCTGTTAGAGATTATGAGTGTCTTTGTGGTAAATATAAAAAAATGCGTTATAAGGGTGTAGTTTGTGAGAAGTGTGGAGTTGAAGTAACTGCATCAAAAGTAAGACGAACAAGAATGGGACATATTGAACTTATTGCTCCCGTTGCACATATTTGGTATGTTAGTTCATTACCATCAAGAATTGGTACGCTTCTTGGTGTAAAGATGAAAGACCTTGAAAGAGTATTATATTATGAAGCATATATTGTAAAGAGTGCAGGAGATGCAAGTTATGATAGTGAGGGATTAAACCCAATCAAAAAATATGATGTACTTAATGAAGAGCAGTATCAACAAATTATCCAAAGATTTCCTGATGGAATTATAGATGCTAGAATGGGTGGAGAGATTGTCCAAGAGCTTTTAGCAGACCTTGATTTAGTAGATATGTTTGCAAATCTAAAAGAGGATATTGAAGCTACAAAAAGTGAAGCAAAAAGAAAAACAATTATCAAAAGACTCAAAGTAATTGAAGCATTTTTAACATCAGGAAACCGTCCAGAGTGGATGATGCTTACAAACTTACCAGTGCTTCCACCAGACCTTAGACCATTAGTTAGTCTTGATGGTGGAAAGTTTGCTGTATCTGATGTAAATGATTTATATAGAAGAGTAATCAACCGTAACCAAAGACTTAAAAGACTTACAGAACTTGACGCTCCTGAAATTATTGTGAGAAATGAAAAAAGAATGCTTCAAGAGTCTGTTGATGCTCTATTTGATAATGGTAGAAGAGGGAACGCTGTGAAAGGTGCTAATAAAAGACCACTTAAATCACTTTCAGAAGTTATCAAAGGTAAACAAGGAAGATTTAGACAAAACCTACTTGGGAAAAGAGTGGATTTCTCTGGTCGTTCGGTAATTGTTGTTGGGCCAGATTTACGAATGGATCAGTGTGGTATTCCAAAAATTATGGCACTTGAACTATTTAAGCCTCATCTTATGGCAAAATTAGAAGAGAAAGGTTACTCTACAACTCTAAAACAAGCTAAAAAGATGATAGAGAAAAAAGCTACAGAGGTTTGGGAGTGTTTAGAAGAGGTAGTTGAATCATACCCTGTACTACTTAACCGTGCGCCAACACTTCATAAATTATCAATTCAAGCATTCCACCCAAGATTGATTGAGGGTAAAGCAATTAGATTGCACCCATTAGTTTGTGCTGCTTTTAATGCCGATTTTGATGGTGACCAGATGGCTGTTCATATTCCATTATCAGACCAAGCTATAGCAGAGGCAAAAGTATTAATGTTATCATCTATGAATATTTTGCTTCCTGCTTCAGGTAAGGCGATAGCCGTTCCATCACAAGATATGATTTTAGGGCTTTATTATCTAACTCTTGAAAAAAATGATGTAAAGGGTGAGCATAAATTATTTGCTAATGTTAATGAGGTAATTATTGCATTTGAAGAGAACCATCTTGACCTTAATGCAAGAATTAGAACTCTAATTGATGGTAAAATTGCTCAAACAACAGCAGGAAGATTAATTCTTAATGATATTATCCCTGATTATGTGCCAGAGAAATATTGGAATAAAGTATTAAAGAAAAAAGATATTGGTGCATTAGTTGATTATATCTATAAAATTAGTGGTATATCTTTGACAGCAGAGTTCCTTGATGGACTTAAAGATATTGGATTTAAATATGCTACAAAAGTAGGGGTTTCAATCTCTATTGATGATGTAATGATTCCAGAAGTAAAAGCTCAAATGGTATTAGATGCAAAAGCAGAAGTTATTGAGATTCAAAAACAGTTTGGTGCAGGACTTCTAACAGAACAAGAGAGATATAATAAGATTATTGATATTTGGACAGATACAAATAATAATATCTCATCTACTCTTATGGGGCTTATCAAAAAAGATAAAGATGGATTTAACTCTATCCACATGATGGCAGATTCAGGTGCTAGGGGTAGTGCTTCTCAAATTAGACAACTTTCAGGTATGAGGGGTTTGATGGCTAAATCAGATGGTTCTATTATTGAGACACCAATTACTTCAAACTTTAGAGAGGGTCTAAATGTACTAGAGTACTTTATTTCTACTCACGGTGCTAGAAAAGGACTTGCCGATACAGCTATGAAAACAGCAAGTGCAGGGTATCTTACTAGAAAGCTTATTGATGTTGCTCAAAATGTAAAAGTAAATCAACATGATTGTGGAACTCATGAGGGAGTAGAGGTTGCTGATATTATTGTGGGTAATGAGATGATAGAACCACTAAGTGATAGAATTTATGGTAGAGTAATTGCTAGAGATATAATTGACCCTATTACAAATGAGGTATTAATTAGTGAGGGTACAATGATAGATGAAGAGATGTCTCTATCGGTTAAAGATGCAGGAGTAAGGTCTGTTATTATTAGAGCCCCATCTACCTGTAAATCAGAAAAAGGTATCTGTGCTAAATGTTATGGGCTTAATATGGCAGAGAATAAACTTGTGAAAAAAGGTGAAGCCGTAGGAGTTGTAGCAGCTCAATCTATTGGAGAACCTGGTACTCAACTTACACTAAGAACTTTCCATACAGGTGGAACAGCAAGTGCAGGTAAAGAGGATAGACAAGTAATTGCTTCAAAAGAAGGATTTATTAGATACTATAAATTATCAGTGCATAAAAATAGTGAAGATAAATTAATTGTAGCAAATAGAAGAAATGCTGGTGTATTATTGGTAGAACCAAAAATCAAAGCAGTAGAAGCGGGTAAACTTACTATTATTACTACTCATGATGAAGTTAGTTTAACTATCACTTATGGTAGCGGTGAAGATAAAAAATATAGTATTAGAAAAGTTGATATTGCAAAACCAAATGAACTTGCAGGTGTTGGTGGTAGTATTGAGGGAAAACTTTATCTTCCATTTGAAAATGGTGATAGTGTGGAGGAGGGTGAATCAATCCTTGAAGCTATCAAAGAGAGTTGGTCTGTACCAAATCGTATTCCATTTGCAAGTGAGCTTAAAGTGCAAGACGGAGCTCCTGTAACTCAAGAGGTATTAGCTGATGCTAAAGGTAAATTAAAATACTTTATCTTAAAAGGTGATTTCTTAGAACCAATTAATACAATTAAAAAAGGAGAACAAGTAGAAGAAAAAGGTCTATTTGCTGTAATTGTAGATAGTAATGATAGAGAGGCAGCAAGACACTATATATCAAGAGGTTCTGTGGTTCAAATTGCTGATGAGGGTATTGTAGAGAGAGGTGCTATTATCTCATCTCCTACACAAAATACTCAAATAGTAATTGCAGAGTGGGACCCATACTCAGAACCAGTAATTGCAGAAAAAACAGGTACTATTAAGTTTGAAGATATTATCCCTGGTACTACTGCTACTGAAGAATTTGATGAGATTACAGGTGATACAAGATTGGAACTTAATGATTATATTCCAACAATGTATAAACCATCTGTAATTATTGCTACTGATGATGGTGATATTTTAAGATACCAACTTGACCCAAGAAGTAGTCTTTTTGTAAAAGATGGTGATAAAATTTCAATAGCAGATATAATTGCCAAAAAGCCAAAAGCAGCGATAAAATCAAGCGATATTACATCAGGTCTTCCAAGAGTATCAGAACTATTTGAAGCAAGAAGACCAAAAGATATTGCCTTAATTGCTCTAATTGATGGCGTTGTAAGCTTTGGTAAACCTCTAAGAGGTAAAGAGAGACTTATGATTACTGGCGAGAGTGGTCAAGTAACAGAGCAGTTTGTAGATAAAAACAAAACTATCCTTGTAAAAACAGGAGAGTTTGTGCATACTGGTGAAAAACTAACTGATGGATATGTATCAAGTCATGATATATTATCAATTTTAGGTAGTAGAGCATTATATGAATATATCGTAAGTGAAGTACAACTTGTATATAGAAGACAAGGGGTAAATATCTCTGATAAACATATTGAGATTGTAGTCTCTCAAATGATGAGACAGGTTAAAATTGTAGAGAGTGGTGATGGTAAATTTATAGAGGGTGATATTATCTCTAAAAAGAAATTCCAAGAAGAGAATGCAAGAATTCTAAAACTATTTGGAGAACCTGCACTAGCAGAACCAATCCTAGTAGGTATCACAAGAAGTGCCGTTGGAGCAGATAGTATAATCTCAGCAGCATCATTCCAAGATACAACAAAAGTTCTTACATCAGCATCAATTGCTGGTACTATTGATGAACTAGCAGACCTAAAAGAGAATGTTGTAATTGGAAGACTTATTCCAGTTGGAACAGGTATGATAGATTTAAAAGATATAAATATAACTCATAATTAATATGATGGGGATTAATCTCCCCCTCATATAAATTAGATAAAATAGTTTTAATATCATTTATTTGCTTTTTGAAAGAGGTCTATTTAATAATTTTTGCCAACTGTTGAGGCAATAACCCTAACGACTCTTCTACTAATTTTGTATTTCCATGAGTTATAAACTCATCATTATATTCAAATATAACTACTTCTATATCTTGAATTTTATGTTTACTAATAGCTTCTAATATTGTAGAACCTACTCCACCCATTGATGCACTATCACTAAATATAAACCATTTTTTATGGTTTTGGGCTAACTCTTTTAATAATTCTATATCAAGTGGTTTTACAAATCTTAAATCTACTATGGTTGGATTGATATTTTCTAATAATTTAGCAGTCTCTATTGCTCGTCCTACTCCATTTCCATATCCAATTAGAGCTATATCTTCTCCATTTTGGATTATATCACCTTTGCCTAGTTCAAACTCTTTTGCATCACAATCAGGGGCTATAAATGCTCCTCTTGGGTATCTAAAGGCTGATGGTGTTTCAAATGTTGATACAAAATCCATTACTAATTTTAGAGTTGTATTATTATATGGGGCTAGTAGAGTCATATTTGGGATTAATCTTAGGAATGATATATCAAAGGTCCCTTGGTGGGTCTCTCCATCTTCTCCTACTATTCCTGCTCTATCTATGGCAAATGTTACTCCTACATTCATAAGTGCAATATCATGAATTATCTGGTCAAACCCTCTTTGTAAAAATGTAGAGTAGATTGTACAAAATGGTTTAAATCCCTCTTTTGCTAACGCACCCATTGATGTTACGGCATGTTGTTCTGCTATGGCTACATCCCAAAATCTCTCAGGATATTTTTCCATAGCTATATTCATACCTGTTCCTGTTGGCATAGCTGCTGTTACTCCTACTATCTTCTCATTTTGAGATGCTAATTCTAATAGTTTTTCTCCAAAAATAGTTGTAGCTGGTTTTAGACTACTTTTTTTATCTGATTTACCACTATTAATATCAAATGGACTTACTCCATGCCAGTGTTCTTTTGTACCCTCTGCTATCTCATAGCCTTTGCCCTTGGTTGTTTGGGCGTGAATTATAACTGGTTTGTTCATACCTTTGGCAACTTTAAGTGTCTCAATAAGTGATTTGATATTATGCCCATCAACTGGTCCAATATAATCAATTCCTAGCTCTTCAAATAAAATCCCAGGGGTAATTAGGTGAAGAGACTCTTCAAATTTCTTGGCTAGATAGATTGTACCCTCTGGGAAATGTTCTAAAAATTTCTCTGTTTTACTTTTGAGCTTTTGATAAAATGGACTTGCCATTGATTGAGAGAGCATTTTACTTAATGCTCCAATTGGTTTGGCTATACTCATCTCATTATCATTTAGTATTATAATAGCAGGGTATTTTTTATCACCTAGTTCATTAAGTGCTTCATATACCATTCCTGCACTCATACTACCATCACCAATAAAAGCAATTGGTACTCTATCTTTTTGGTTTTTAAGTTTAATTGCTTTAGCAGCTCCTACAGCTAATGATATAGAGGTTGAACTATGTCCTGCCATATAATAATCTTGATTTGACTCTTTTGGTTTGGTATATCCACTCATACCTCCAAACTCTCGTAAGGTATCAAACTCTTCCCATCTATTAGTTAATAACTTATGGGCATAGGCTTGATGTGATACATCAAAAATAAATGGGTCTTTTGAAGCATCAAACACAAAGTGCATCGCAACAATTAAATCAGTTGCACCCAAAGTAGAGCTTAAATGCCCACCATTACTACTCACCGTCTCTAAAATTCTTTCTCTAATATCTTGTGCTAATTTTTCTAGCTCTTCTATTGAATGGTTTTTAATATTCATATTATTTCTTTAATTTTTTTTCTGCTATCCATGAACCAATTAATATCCATAAAATCGCAATATCAATCATTATATCAGCATAGTTAAATATAGCAAAATCAAATCCACAATGCCATGCTACAAAATCTACTACACCCTCATGAATAAATCTATCATAGATATTACCAAATGCCCCACCAACTAAAAGTCCAAAAGCAAAAGGAAACTCTTTTATCACTCCATCATAAAAAATATATCCCAAAAGTAGAGTGATTATAGAGATTTGAAGCCATTTTACATACTCTCCAAGTGAAGCAAACATAGAAAATGCCACACCTTTGTTATAATGAAGTTCCAAAGATATACAATCACTATCCCAAAAGAAACCATTTACAAATATATCTTTGATATTTTGGTCAATTATAAATGTCCCTAGGGCTACTAAAAAAAATATACTTAATATTCTAATCATAATAGACTCTTAAAAAACTCTTTTGTCTTATCCATCATTTTATCTAATAAAATTTTATCTTTAGACTCTAAAAGTAGTCTAATTTTACTCTCTGTCCCTGAGTATCTAAATAGGTATCTTACGCTATTTTTTTCTAAAGTTTTAACTAACTCATCATAACCTTTGATACTCTTAAACTCTTTTTTTTGATTGATTGGAAGATTTACTAACTCTTGTGGATATGAGATATAAGGATTAAAAACTTCACTAGCTTTTTTGCCTATTGTAATAAGATAAGCTAATGCTTGTAATGCACTACTTATTCCATCACCTGTTTTGGCATAATCACTAAAAATTATATGTCCACTCTGTTCTCCACCAAAATTTATACCTTTTGATTTCATTAGTTCTACCACATTTTTATCGCCTACATCACTTCTATATAGCTCAATATTATTAGATTTAAGATAATCATCTAACCCTTGATTACTCATAACAGTAGCTACCATACCATTACCTTTGAGAGAGTTTTGTGATTTTAGATATAGTGCTAATACACCCATTAATTTATCTCCATTAATTACACTTCCATTCTCATCAACAAGTACTAATCTATCAGCGTCCCCATCAAGAGATATACCAATATCAGCTCTATATTTAACTACTGCTTTGGCTACTCTCTCTGGGTGCATCGCTCCATATCCATCATTGATATTAAATCCATTTGGAGTATCACCAATAGTAATAACATCAGCACCAAGTTCTGATAATACAGATGGGGCTACTAAATATCCTGCACCATTGGCACAATCTACTACTACTCGCATACCTGAAAGTGAGAGAGATTTGGGAAATGAGTTTTTGATATGGACTATATATCTTCCTATTACATCATCAATTCTTTTTGATTTTCCTATATCTTTATCTGTTGCTTGATGAGCCTCTATAAGTTCATCATCTCCAAAGATTTTTTCTATCTCTGATTCTATGGAGTTATCTAATTTATTACCATGGGCATCAAAAAATTTAATACCATTATCAAAAAATGGATTATGGGAAGCACTTATCATAATACCTGCATCACATCTCATATTTTCAGTTAAAAATGCCACAGCAGGAGTAGGGAGAGGTCCAACTTGAATAACATCAAAACCAACAGCAGTAAGTCCTGAAACTATGGCATTTTCTACCATATATCCACTTCTTCTAGTATCTTTACCTACTAATATCTTATTTGTCTTGGCAAATTTTTTAAAATAAATTCCTGTTGCCATGGCTAACTTTAGAGAGTTTAGAGCAGATATTTTTTTACCTGCTTTACCTCTTACGCCATCAGTACCAAAAAGTTTCATTCTATCTCCAGTTGTTAATTTTTCAGTAAATCTAATAGTTCTGTTGATGATAGTTTCTCATCAGTTGAGTTATTATATAGATTATCTTGTAACCGTTTTTTACTTTTTTGAAGCTCTATAATTTTCTCTTCAATAGAGTTTTGGACAATTAATTTATATACAAATACAGCTTTTGTTTGTCCTATTCTATATGCTCTATCTGTTGCTTGATTTTCTGTTGCAGGGTTCCACCATGGGTCATAATGAATTACTGTATCAGCTTCAACGAGGTTTAATCCCACTCCACCAGCTTTAAGAGAAATCAAGAATATATCACTCTTACCACTTCTAAACTCATCTATTACCTTATCTCTATTTTTGGTAGAACCTACAAGTTTGGAATATCTTACTTCTCTCTCTATCAAGGCATTTTCTATAATTTTGAGCATTGATGTAAATTGAGAGAATACTAATATTTTTCTTCCCTCTTCTAAAAGCTCTTCAATTAGTTCTAAAAATAGCTCTAATTTAGCAGATACCTCTACATCAATTTTCTGTTTTAATTTTAGTAATGATGGATGACAACATACTTGTCTAAGTTTAAGAAGTGCATCTAAAATAGTGATATGACTACTCTCTACACCTTGTTTAGATATAAGGTCTCTCACCTCTTTTTCCATAGATACTCTAATAGATTCATAAAGTTGAGATTGTTTCTCATCAAACTCAACATATTTGATAATCTCTGTTTTATCAGGAAGTTCATCAATTACACTATCTTTGGTACGACGGAGCATAAATGGTTTAATTTTTCTATTTAATATATCTTGTCTTCCTGCTACATTCTCTTTTTCAATTGGATTTTGATAAAATCTCTTAAACATTGTAAGAGTGCTTAAAAACCCTGGCATTAAAAAGCTAAATATACTCCATAGCTCTCCTAAATGGTTCTCAATAGGAGTACCACTCATAGCTATTCTATAATCACTATTAAATGATTTTATAGCTATTGCCATCTTTGTTCGTGGGTTTTTAATCTTTTGAGCCTCATCTAATATTACATATAAAAAATCTATTGTTTCAAATATTTTTTCATCTTTTGAAGCAAGTTGATATGTAGTTAATATTATATCATAGTTATTTATCTCATCTAAAAGCTCAAATCTATTTGAACCATATAGAGATAAAACTCTTAAATCTGGTGTAAATTTCTTGGCTTCACTTTTCCAGTTTCCAATAAGAGAAGTTGGCATTACTATTAGAGATGGTTTGGTAAGTTTACCTCTCTCTTTGAGATTTTGAAGATGTGATAATACTTGAAGAGTTTTACCTAGTCCCATATCATCTGCTAGTATCCCACTAAAATTATACTCATATAAGAAGTTTAACCACTCCAAACCTTTTTGTTGATAATCTCTAAGTTCAGCATTTAGATTTGTAGGTGGTTCTATCTCTTCAATTCCTTCAAAATTAGTTAATCTTTTAGATAATCCCAATAAATCTTTGTTTCCACTCCACTCAATATTGCTATCTTTAAAAGGCTCTATTAGGTGCATATTATACTGTTCTATCTCAATACTATCTTTTTTGTTATCTTTGATTGTATCAAATAGATTAAAAATAGTTTTAAGCATTGGTTCTACCGTTGATGATTCTATCTTTATAAAATGATTTAGAGCAATCTCTACATTTATATATTTAGGAAGTTTTGTAATATCACTAACTTGTTTCATTAATGCACTAATAATTGATAAAATTGGTATCTTTTTATCTCCAATTTCAATATTAAATGATAACTCTAACCAACTATTACTATTATTGCTAATATTAGCTACAATTCTATCTGGTTCATCAAATATAAGAGAGAATTTCTCATCAAATTCTACTGTCCAACCTTGTTTTTGTAATATTACTACCCCAATTTCTAAAAACTCTCTCCAAATATCAAGTGAGATTATCATACTACTATCAGTGGTAATTAGAGTAATATCTTTAGACTCCTGATATGGGCTAAATCCAATATTTTTAAGCTCATCTATATAAGTATTTTCTACATCAAAATCTCTCATAATATTAAGTGCATAACCATCTTTAAGCACTTTTTTAGACTCTACTAGAGGCTTATATGCTATCTTATTATCATCATACTCAAAACTAAGCTTTAAAATATGTTCAATCTTGCCATCTATATCATCTACTGTGATATATAATTTTGGAGTGGGTTCTACATCTAATATTTTAATCTCATAATGTGATGGTGGTTCAATATCAAGGTATGGAAGTTTGGTATCAATCTTTGATACAACCTCATCTAAATAGTAGTTTGGTATCTTTGGAGATATTAAAATATCACGCAAAAATGAATCATTATAATATGAGGAGAGTTCATATATAGTATTTAATTTAATCACTGAAATAGGTGTAGTATATAATATAAACTCATCTACAATAGATGATACTAAAATAGTGTTATCATCATCTATATTACTCCATCTAAATGATAACTCCTCTTTCTCTCTTGATAGAGTTAGAGGTATCTCTCCACCATCAATATAACATCTATTAGTAGATACCATATACTCTAATAGCTTTCTACCCATTTTACCACTAAGCTTTAGGGTATCTTGATGTTTTGGGGCTAGAGAGTTCATAATTTTTAGAATATCAATATCATCACTTGTTAAAAAACTATAATTATAATCATTATAAGCAAGACTTCTAATATCTACACTTGTACCCTTGCCTAGAGAACCATTTTTGATAATTTTAGTTTTATAACATTTAATATCATCTCTATTAGGATTACTACTTCGCACTATCTTATATGCCAAAAATAGCTCATTATCATCTTCTGTTTTGGTTTGAGTAGATGATATTAATCTATTTACCCAACTATCAATATTGATAGTTGGGTCATTTTTAATCTCAATAGATATATTACTAGCACTCTCAATAGCCTCATTTTTATCATTGATATGTTGCATTATAACAGCTACAATATGCTCACAATTGATACAAGTCTCACAGCTACAACCACCATCAATAACAATCTTATCATCATTACGATATATATTTACCTCTTGTTCGTAAGGTGTATCATCATCACTATCTTCTACTACTGATAATATTTTTATCTCTTTTCTTGATACCCCTAAAGAGTCATACTCTAATACACGATTATGTGAAAATAACGCCTCTCCTAAAGAGAATATATCATCAGAAAAATTACCCTTTATATCATCTACACTAAAGTTAAAAAATCTCATTTATAAATAGCCTTAATATGCTCCATTTTACTTCCCATATTTAATAACACCATATCAGCTAATACCAAAGACATCATAGCTTCACATACAATACTACCTCTAATAGCTACACAAGGGTCATGTCGCCCTTTAAGATTACAATCTACCTCACTATTATCTGTAGTTACTGTTTTTTGTGATTTAAAAATAGATGGTGTTGGTTTAAAGTGAGTTTTAACAACTATCTCATCACCATTACTAATCCCACCCAAAATTCCTCCAGAGTGATTGGTTAAAAATCCATCACTACTAATCTCATCATTATTCTCATCACCTTTGAGATGACTACTCTCTATCCCATCACCAATCTCAACTGCCTTTACAGCATTAATACCCATCATAGCAGTAGCTAAAGCACCATCAAGCTTATCATATATTGGCTCACCTAATCCAATAGGTACTCCAATAGCCCTTGTAGTTACTACTCCACCTACTGAATTATGAGAGTTTTTAGCATCTAATACAGCCTTCTCTTGAAGAGCCTCTACACCCTTATCAAGAGCATATAATCGGCTTCCTTTAGCATACTCATAATCAAACTCTCTCCCCTCAATCCCATCAATAGCAGATACTCCACTCTCAACAGTGATACCAATTTGAGCCAAAATAAGCTTTGCAACTGCTCCACCTGCTACTCTACAAGCTGTCTCTCTAGCACTACTTCTACCACCACCTCTATAATCTCTAAGACCATATTTATAATAATATGTAAAATCAGCATGACCAGGGCGAAACATATCTTTGATATTAGAGTAATCACGGCTCTTTTGGTTGGTATTATATATTATCATACCTATTGAAGTCCCTGTTGATAATCCCTCAAATACTCCTGAAAGAATTTCTACCTTATCAGCCTCTTTTCTAGCAGTCTCAAGCTCTGATTTACCAGGTTTTCTTTTATCAAGTTCTTGTTGAATAAAGTTTTCATCTATCTCTAATCCAGCTGGTACTCCATCTAATATACATCCAATGGCTACACCATGGGACTCTCCAAATGTTGTTAATACTAATTTTTGCCCAAAACTATTCATATATTTATCCCTTTAACCACTCTAAGGCCTTCTTCGCCGCTTTTTGTTGAGCCTCTTTTTTGCTCTTACCTTTTGCAGATGATATACTCTCATCATTGACTATAATTGCTATTTCAAACTCTTTTTTATGGTCTGGCCCTGTTGCACCAATAAGTTCGTAAGTTGGAGTTGTGCCATAAGTTGATTGGGTAAGTTCTTGAAGTGTAGTTTTATAATCTCGTGAGAGTGTCTCTAAATCAATTTTGGGATGAACTTCATTTAATAATTTAATTGTTATATCTTTGACCTTATCCAATCCTGTTTCTAAATATATAGCACCAATTACTGCTTCAAAAGCATTTGATAATAGAGATGGTTTGCTTCTACCATCATTATTCTCTTCAGCAATTGATATATAGATATATTCACCTAGATTAATGCTCTTTGCAAGTAGTGTAAATCCACTCTCATTTACAAGTGATGCTCTAATCTTAGAGAGTACTCCCTCATCAGAATTACTAAATTTTTGAAATAGAAACTCACCTACAATTAAATCAAGAACAGCATCACCTAAAAACTCTAATCTCTCATTATTATAAGGTTTTTTATAACTTTTATGAGTTAATGCCTCTATTATAAGTTGTTTATTTACAAAGGTATAAGATAACCTCTCTTCTAGTTGAACATAACTATTCATTCTTGCTCCTATATTTTAATAACATTTGCTTCAATACTTATACTATTAATACTCATACAATTTTGACACCTATAAAAAGATATAGGAAATCTATTTTGACACTTATTACATATATATGTAAATGATAAACCTCCATCATCAAATCCCATACTCCTAGAGTTTGCTAACATCTCAATTACAAATATATTACTTGGAATTTTTGACTCTTGCAGATACCCTTTTGCATAGTATAATCTTTTTAATGATATGTATTTTGAAATTATATCTAAATCCACTTTTGATTTTGGCAACATCCATAATATATCTAATATATCAGATAATCTATCCTCATCAAATAGACTCCATGCCTTTTGAAAATTACTTTTAAATAGATATAAGATAATATTACGATAGAGTGATGGATAGAGTAGTATCATATCTTCTAATCTATCTATCTTATTAACTATTTTTTTATCATAAATAAGAGTTTGAAATCTCAAAAACTCTTCTACTATATCTACATTTTGATATAGTACTCTAAGTGGTGTAATTACCTCTAATGCTTTATCATATAGATGTAACATCTCATATACAATAAGTAAATTATATAGAGTATCAGGGCTTCTTGGGGACTCTTTGAGAATTTCTAAAAATATATTTTTGGCTCTCTCTAAAAATCCAGCATATAGATAAACCTCTCCTAATGAGTGCAAAAAATCTATTTTGGATATTTTGGTATCTGAATTTTTGATAAGATAGAGATATATATCAATAGAACGATTATACTCTCCTCTCTCTTGATGAACTTTTGCCAAAATTTCAAGAGGTTTTATCATATTAGAATTAAAAATCCAATCCTCATCTATACTATTTATGCTATTAAACTTATCCAAAAATCCCTTTAGGTTTTCATCTCTTATATTTTGAGCATATAATCCCCAAATATAAGTGATTAAAGCCGTTAGAAGTATAAGAGTAATAATAAGTAATATACTAAAGAGTGGGTCTCTATATGATGGTAATATCTGTTCCATTAAACTATTTGTACTTATATATCTCTCTAGGTTCTTTAGAGGTAAAACTATACCCTAAAAGTGAGATTTGATATGCGTGAAGTAGTATTCTTTTAGCTTTTGTACGACTTCCATATAGCTCATCTCCAACAATAGGATATCCTATATGAGATAGATGTATTCTAATTTGATGAGTCCTACCTGTAGCTATCTCAATTGATACTTTACTCTTTTTACCTTGAATTTCAAGAGGTTTGATAGTAGATAGTGCCTTAGCCCCTCTAAGTTCATCAATTCTTGAGACTGCTTTACCTTTTCTACTTGTAACAATAGGTGCATCAACTATAGTCTCTTCATAAAAAACACCCTCAATCCAAGCAATATATCTCTTTGTTACTCTTCTTGCTTTAAACTCTACAATAGCTTTTTCTAAAAATTTATCATTTTTACTCAAAAGTAAAACACCTGATGTATCTCTATCTAATCTATGAATAAGTGTAGCCCCTTCAATAGCATCAGCAATATCATAACTATCTACAAATGATGGTTTATCAACTGCTATAATATCATCATCTTCATAAATTACTTTAAATTCACCCACCTCTTCTACTCTAAACTTTGTATCTATATTAATCAAAGCCCTAGCAATCTTAACCTTATTATTACCCACATAAACAAGCCCCTTATCTATAAGCTCTTTAGCTTTATTATTAGATATATCCTCTTGTTGTGCTAATACTTTATAAGCCTTATCTTTTTCCATCTATATATTCCTTTAATTAGCTAATATTGTACCTAAAGTTAGCCAAAAATGACTTAATTATACTACCTAAACCAACTTTCTTTTGGCAATCTCTTCTAAAAATGTAGTAGCATAAGAGCCTTTTGGAAGATAGAAACCAATAGTAAACTCTTTTGATTTTTCATTATAATTCATAGACAAATCCTCTGCCCAAATCCATGCTAATCTTCTATCACCTTTTAAGGCATATAGTTCAGTATCATCAAAAGGCTCTTCTAAATGATAGGCATCACTAAGTGAGCGAATAGCCTTATCTCCACATAAAAGTCCTGTTGGAGATATTTGAGACTCTTTAAATAGCTTTGCACTACTACTCATATCTTTGACAAATGAGTTTCTGCCATAGGGATATGGAATAGTTGTATCACCAATAAAAAGCTTAAAAAACTGTGGTTGTTTGGATAATACTTTTACTAACTCTTTGGGATATGAGAGTTTTTGAGAGGCTGTATCTATTGAGTTATTGCTAATTACTGAAGATATTTCAACCCTTTGAGATAACCAATTATTAAATAGATAACTTTGATATGATGCTACTAAAAGCTTCTCTTTTGCGCCTTTTAATCTCTTGCCACTTTGTGCTATCTCTTTGCCCTGTTCGTAGCTTAGAGAGTCCTCTCCAAATCTTTGATAACCAAAATAGTTTGGTATTCCATTTTTAGATAGTTTATTGGCTATATTTTTAATATCAATGGCATCTTTAGGAGATACTTTATGTAGTTTTATAACAAACTTATTACCTTTTAGTTGCCCAATTTTAATAGGTGCTTTACTATAATTTCGTTCTAAAATTTCTACTTTTTCTGTCGTAAGATTTTTATTAAGAAATTTTTCTACATTTTTGGGAATAGATATATATTGAATAGTTGTAGCACTCTTATCTTTGAGTCCTGCGTATCCTATATCTCTCTCTTTAAGTCCTGTAGCTTTGGCAATTACTGTTACTAATTTCCAGCTACTCATATCTTGTTTTTTGATTTTTAAGATTAAAAAGTTACCACTATTTGTAGGTTTGTATAGAGGTATCTCTTCTACAAAAAATCTATCAATAGTCTGTTCAAAGTTAAAATTTATCGGTTTGTGATTATATGCGTAATTATTTTTCATAAAAGAAGTATAGCATAAGTTGATAAATATAACTCTATTTAAGTATAGTTGGAATATAATCCATACAAATTATATTTATAATATAAAATTATAAAGGACTTATATGAGAATAGTTAAAATAGGTTTGTATAGCATTATATTAGTTGGATTACTAAATAGCTGTATGGATAATAAACCTAAAAAAAGTTTAGATGGTAAAGAGTTATTAACTCAAAAATGTGCTAAATGTCATAATCTTGATATGCCTCCAAAGAGTTATGAGAATGAGATAGCACCAAGTATAATGGCAGTAACATTTCACCTCAAAGATTTTATTAAATCAAATAATCCATCAGAACATGAAGATAAAGTTGTAAATTTTATCAAAGATTATGTGATTAATCCAAGTAGAGAGAAATCGTTTTGTGATAAAGATAGTCTTGATAGTTATGGTGTAATGCCCTCTCAAAAAGGAAATGTAACTAAAGATGAATTAGATGCTATTGCTCACTATATGTATCAAACTTTTGATAATCAAAAATTACTAAAAATTATGGCAGAAAAAAGTAGATTAGCCAAAATGCCACTATATCAAAGAGTATTAGAGGTAAGTAGTTGTAAAAATTGTCATAGCATTAAAGAGGATAAAGTAGCCCCATCATTTGAGATGATAGCTTCAAAATATAGTATATCTGATAGAGACAATTTAATAGATAGTATCAAAAATGGAAGTAGAGGTAAATGGGAGGGTAAAAAAGTCCCTATGCCACCATTTAAAGAGATGAATAGTGATGATATTGAGGGATTTGTAGATTGGATTTTATCACTTAAAAAAAATATTAATAATTAAAAAGGATAAATAATATGATACCATTTTCAGATGAAGAGTTATATGAGGCAGTTAAAAATATTTTACCACAAGTTAGTGGATATGTAAATTCACATGGTGGAGGGATTACACTATTAGGTATAAAAGATGGAGTAGTTTATATAGAGTTAATTGGGAGTTGTGGAGGTTGTTCCATGAGTTTAATGACTACTAATATGGTTATTAGAAGAGAGCTTAGAAAATTTATTCACCCAGAACTTTTTGTAATTAATGTAGATGGAACTCCTGAGAATATAGCACCAGATAATATTTTTAAAGGAAAAAAATGATATTTAATTTATCAAAAGATAGCTCATTAAATGATACTTATAAACTTATGGCACAAACTATTCTACCTCGTCCAATAGCATGGGTAGTTACAGAAGATAATAGAATAGTTAATATTGCTCCATTTAGTTATTTTATTGGATTATCTTCTAATCCTGCTACTGTTTTAATTAGTGTAGGTAAGAAGTCTGATGGAACACCAAAAGATACTCTATATAATATTCGTAAAAATCAAAAATGTACTATATGTATGGTAGAAGAGAAAGATTTAGATATGATGCACTTTAGTTCTAAAGAGTTAAATAGTAATATTAGTGAAGCAGAGCTATTTAATATAAAGACTAAACAATTGATTGATGATTATCCACCCATAATAGATGGAGTAGTATCTGCTTATTTTTGTGATTTCAATCAAGAGATAAATTTAGGAGGAGATACCACACCTATAATTTTAAATGTAAAAGAGATATTTGTAGATGATAAAGCTATTGTAAATAAAGATAAGCTAACAATATCATTTAAACCAGTAGCACGAATAGGCAAAAGTTATGCCTTTTTATCAAAAGATATTACTCCACCTAAAATTCCTTAGTTATTTTAACCCTCCAAAATCATCATTTTCATATATGTATGTAGCAATTTTTTGGAGGGTATCTAAATCAAGTGCTAAATATGGCATAAGCTTATACTCTTTAATAGCATTAGGCAAAAGAGAATTTTTTTTATTTGGATTAAGTAACCAAAGAGATATATATTTAATAAAATCCTCTTTTTTAGGGTATTTCATTATATAATATCCCTTAACTTCAGATAAATGAGGGGCAACTCTTTTACCAAAATCACCATGACAAGCAATACAGTTACCAAAAAACAGAGTTCTATTCTCATTGGCATTTAATATAATAATAGTTAAAAGTAGTAATATTTTTTTCATATTGAGATTTTAGTATAATTTACTTAAAAACTACTATTATTTATACAAGTTATAACTTATATAATTTAAGGTTATATAAATAGATAATAGATATAATCATATTTTAAAGGAGAGAAATATGTATGATTATCTAATTTATAGCACAATTACGCTTATATTATCAATTCTATTCTCAATGGGTGGTGCTGGTAGCGGAGTGGCACTTATTCCTATATTAAATATCTTAGGAGTTGATTTTACTTTAGCCAAAGCTGTGGGACTATTTGCTGGGGCATCTACTACAATTACATCAAGTATTATGAATATCAAAAGAAAAATAGTTGATTTTAAATTTGTATTTCCAATCGCTTCAATGATGTTAATTTTTGCTCCTATAGGTGCTTATAGCAGTCGTTTTATTGATGAGGATATTGTTAAGTTTTTATTTATGTTAATGCTATTTTATAGTGCCTCTATGATGATGTTTGGCAAAAAAAAGGCTCTTTTCCATATTCATAGTACTTTAGCCCTTTTTATAGTAGGCATTATTGTTGGATTTGTAGCAGGGCTTTTGGGAGTGGGTGGAGGAAATATATTGATACCTCTTTTAGCAATTTTAGGATTTGAACCCAAAAAAGTAGCGGTTGCTGTAAGTTTTGTAGTACCATTTTCTGCCCTTGGTTCATTTTTTACCTATGCTTCATATATAAATATTGATTTAATATTTCTTATTTTTATCGGGTTGTCAGCAATAATCGGTGGATATATTGGTAACTATATGATGCACTTTAAATTAGAACAAATTCATATAAAAAGACTTATGGCTACAATCTTATATCTTTTAGCATTTAAACTTTTAATATATTTTTTATTATATAATATCTAAAAGGAGATAATTATGAAACATATATACAATCTACTCTTAACTACCTTTTTATTAAGTTGTGGTGGTGGTGGAGATGATAGCAAAACAGATAATAGTGATGAAATATCTAATATTAGCAAAGCACTAAGCATATATAATCAAGCATATATAGAGAATTTTCAAGCTGATAAAATAGATGATATTCTAAATGAAGCCAAAAATTCATATATATTATTAGATACTTTTAGCACCAAAATTGGTAGTGATATTATATCTCAAATGGTATCTAAAGGTAATGAAGTTGCTGGATATATGAGTATAGGCACAGGAGAGAATTGGAGAGATGATTATAGTGATATGAAGCCATATTTAGTAACTAAAAGTTGGGATGAGTGGCAAGGTGAATATTTTATCAAAGAGATTAGTAGTGGATTAATTGATATTATGAAAAATAGAATTGATACTATGTATAATCTTGGTATTAAATGGGTAGAGTTTGATAATATGGATTGGGCTGATAGTGAAAGCTTATTTAATATATATAATTCATCTGTTACTCAAAAAGAGGCAATAGGGTATTATAATACATTATGCAATTATCTACACCAAAAAAATATGAAATGTATGGCAAAAAATATAGTAGATAGTGCTTCTAGTTTTGATGGAGTAACTTATGAGTCTTATGATAATAATAAAAACTGGTGGGATATAGATGGGACTAAAAGCTTTTTGAATAATAATAAATTAGTAATAATTAATCACTATAATGAGAGTGATTGTGATAGTGTATATAAAGAATATCAATCTATATATGGAGATAAAATATCTTTTATATGTGAAGATACAACAACAAAGAAATATATTCACTATTAGTGCTTTTATGCTATAATAAAACAAAAAAGGTGATAATTTGAAACCATCAATAGAGGATTTTACACAAGATGAACTAAAAGATATTATTAAGCCATCATTTAGAGTAAAACAGATTTATAACTGGATTTATCATAAATATGTAGATAGTTTTGATGATATGAAAAATCTACCAAAAGCTATGAAAGAGGATTTAAAGAGTAGATACAGTATTAACCCATTAGAGCAAATCTTGGTTCAAGATAGTAGTGATGGTAGTCGTAAATATCTTTTTAGATTACATGATGGACATACAGTTGAGGCTGTATTATTGCTTATGAAAAAAGAGCGGTTTCACGAAGATGGTGGAGTTAAACATCAAGCTAAATATACTGTTTGTATCTCTTCACAAGTTGGTTGTAAAGTTGGTTGTGCTTTTTGTTTGACGGCTAAGGGTGGATTTATTAGAAATCTTAGTGCAGGGGAGATTGTATCTCAGATATTGATGATTAAAAAAGATAACAGTATTGATGCTAATAGAAAACTTAATATTGTATATATGGGAATGGGTGAGCCATTAGATAATTTTGATAATATGGTAAAATCAATTAAGATATTTTCTGATAGTGATGGTATGGATATATCACCTCATAGACAGACAATATCAACATCAGGATTAAGTAGCAAAATAGCAAGATTAGGAAAACTTGATTTAGGTATTAATTTAGCAATATCACTCCATGCTGTTGATGATGAGTTAAGAGAGAGATTAATGCCAATTAACAAAGCTTATAATATTCAATCAATTATAGATGTAGTCAAAGAGTTTCCAATTAATAGCCGTAAGAGGGTAATGTTTGAGTATCTTGTGATGAAAGATTTAAATGATGATTTAGCATCAGCAAAAAAATTATTAAAAATTCTTGATGGGATTAAAGCAAAAGTAAATCTAATATATTTTAATCCTTATGAAAATACAGAGTTTAAACGCCCATCAAAAACTGATATGGATAAATTTCAAGAGTATCTAACTTCACGAGGATTACACTGTACCATTAGAGAGTCTAAAGGACTTGATATTTCAGCAGCTTGTGGGCAACTTAGAGAACAAAATAAGTAAAATTCAAAAGGATAAGATATATGACAACAATAGATGAAGCAATGTTTTTATTTATAGTATTAGTAGTAGGAGTTGGATTAGGTTGGTTTATTTATGATGCTAGAAGTGAAGATGAGAAGTAGAGATAGATATAAAGGTATCTCTACAAATTAATTTTAAATAATATTTTATGGGATAATAGTCTCTATAATATCCCCTTTTCTCTGTAATAACATTACATTATTATCTAATGCCATATCTTTGACATCTTCCCGACTTCGCCCCAAAAAGCACTACACCCCCCTGCCTACCGAGTTTTCCTAAAAAATCTAGGCACTACAAATCACAATTTACCCAAGATATAAGGAGTTAAAGAGTGCTTAACCTCCATAATAT